>JAEIGA010000882.1_pt1 | contig 44611 bp, 48 predicted proteins | sample 9270691 | NCBI WGS metagenome assembly JAEIGA01 (sample SAMN17057246, study PRJNA624740) | gut metagenome | biome: biome; isolation source: fecal sample | host: Bos grunniens | place: China: Xizang | collected 2019
AGTTTGAGCCTGCATTTAGGATATAATACAATAGAGTGATTCACTATTTCATAGAAGGTGTACAAATTGAAAACGAACATAATAAAAATTAATAATCCAATAGAAAATAATTTGCAAGTAGAGGAAGCAGCAGCTCTTTTGCGGAGTAACGAAGTGGTAGCTTTTCCAACTGAAACGGTTTATGGATTAGGCGCGAATGCTAGAAGTGATGAAGCGGTAAAAAAAATATTTGAAGCAAAGGGGAGACCAAGTGATAATCCGCTCATCATCCATATTGCTAACATGGAAATGATAGAGGAATTGGCAGAGCATGTGCCAGATAAGGCACGTAAGCTTATGGATGCGTTTTGGCCAGGACCATTAACACTTATTTTTCCGAAAAAAGAGGGCTTGTCACAAGCAGCAACACCTGGACTTGATACTGTAGCAGTCAGAATGCCTGACCATGTGCTTGCACTTGCTCTTATTGAAGCAGCTGGCTTACCGATAGCTGCACCAAGTGCAAACTTATCTGGAAAACCAAGCCCAACAACTGCACAGCATGTGGAAAAGGATCTAAATGGGAGAATCCGTTGCATTGTTGATGGCGGTGAAACAGGGGTTGGAGTGGAATCAACAGTTGTGGATTGTACGTCAGACATTCCGGTTATTCTCCGTCCGGGCGGTGTTACGAAGGAGGAGATTGAAAGGGTGATTGGTAGTGTTAGTGAAGATCCCGCCCTTCACAATGCTACGGATATTCCAAAGTCGCCTGGCATGAAGTATACGCATTATGCACCTAATGCTCCATTCGTTCTTGTTGATGGCAGTAAAGAGTTGATTCAACAGCTTGTGAATGAAAAAAGACGCAATGGTTATCAGGTTGGAGTTTTAACAACAAAAGAGAATGAAGGCTACTATGATGCTGATATGGTTGTTGCTTGTGGTAAGAGACAAGTGCTTGAAACTGTAGCGGCAAATCTATACGATGCTTTACGTACCTTTAATGAAGGAAAGGTAGATTTCATTTATGGAGAAATGTTTCCAAATAACGGAATTGGGTCAGCTATTATGAATAGGCTCTTGAAGGCAGCTGGCAATAGCGTTCATCGCGAGAATATCGAATAGTTTTTGCTACTCATACATTTCAACTTCTAACTGCTCTCGGACGAGCATAAATATATAGAGCAAGTCCGGGGAGGTTGAATAGATTGGATGCGATGATAGGTGAATTTTTGACGCTATTGCTGATGGCAATAGCTCTTGGGATGGATTCTTTTTCAGTTGGTTTAGGAATGGGCATGTTTAAGCTCCGCTATAGGCAAATTGCTTTGATTTCAGCAACTGTCGGGCTTTTTCATGTTATTATGCCTTTGATTGGTTTACTGGCCGGTCGTTTTCTTTCTGACCGGTTTGATTCGTATGCAACCTTTGCAGGAGGTTTGCTGCTCGTTCTGCTAGGATTTAGCATGCTAATTTCGGTATTTAGAAGAGAAGATGAAACGAATATTATAGCTCCTATAGGCCTTGGATTGCTTTTGTTTGCACTTAGTGTTAGTCTGGATAGCTTTTCAGTGGGGCTGACTTTAGGGATATATGGTGCACGGACTCTTTTAACTATTTCACTGTTTGGATTAGTCGCCATGCTTTTAACTCTTTTAGGATTAATGGTAGGGAGAAAAATACAAGGAATGCTTGGAGTCTACAGTCAGGTTTTGGGAGGAAGCGTCTTGTTGGCATTTGGAATCAAGCTATTGATGCCGGGCTGAATTGATTTTTTTATTAATACATAATAGTGGGACGGCATAATTACGTGTCGGCCCTTATTTGCGCCTGTGTGGAAGTTTTCCTCATTTAAATAATATGTGTCAGAAATTTTAACTAAAAGATAGAAGAGCTAGAGAATTAAACAAACGTATGGAATTTAGTAGAAATTGTTTTATAATATCGTTAGGGAGGAATTTCCATGAATCATGTTTTATTTGTTTGCACTGGAAATACGTGCAGAAGTCCAATGGCGGAAGCAATCTTGAAAAATAAAGGGATCCCTCAATTAGAAGTGAGGTCGGCCGGTGTTTATGCTGTAAATGGACAAGCTGCTTCACACTTTGCGAGAGAGGTTTTAGCGGAGGCGAACATTCACCATCAGCATCAATCGAAGCAGATTTCATTTGAGGATGTCGAATGGGCGACGCATATTTTGACAATGACTGAATCTCATGCGACAGCTATTCGTAGTTTCTTTCCGGAATACGGTGATAAGGTTTTTACGTTGAAAGAGTTTGTGGGGGCGAATATTCAAGGTAAAGATGTGCTGGATCCTTATGGTGGTTCGAAGGTGGATTATTACAATACGTTTGAGGAGCTTAAGGGCTTAATAGACTCTTTAGAAAATAAAATAAATTAAATCTGGGTTCATACGATATTGGGGGAGAACAGGTGAAAGCGAAACAGGTTTATAAATTTAGTTTGAGAAAGCAGATGGCGTTGTTCATCACTGTAGTTGCAATTATTACATATTCAATGAGTGCTATTTTTATCTATTTATTGTATCCCGTTTTCTTTGAGAATTTTAATCAGATGGGATTCACAATCATAACGCTCTCTGCTGGTGTAATATGGTCTAGTGTGATTGCCTTTTTAGCAGCAGGTTTTATCACAAAGCCACTACAAAAGCTTGAAAGAGTTGCTTTGAAGGCGGCAGATGGTGACATTAGGGAAGATGCCGAAATTTCAAAGATAGATGATGAAATCCGTTCATTAGGAATTGCATTTAACCACATGTTGTTTAATTTACGTAATATGGTTTTAAATATTGATGAAAACTTTAAAGAAACGAATGAAAAGGTGAATACAATCTCTGCTGCATCATCAAAGGCTGCAGAACAAGCGGATGGTATTAGTCGAACAATTCGTGAAATTGCTCTTGGAGCAGATACATCCGCCGTTTCTATTCAAAACACTGCTGAATCTGTTGAAGAGATTTCTGTACTTGCGCGTGATGTGCAGGAAAGGGCACGGTCTTCTGAACAGGTCTCAATTGAAATGGTTACCGAATTAATAAAGAGTAAGGACGTCATTCGTTCTCTTACGGCAGGTATTCAGAAGTTAGCTGAGGATAATGAAGACTCTTTAGTAGCTGTGCAACGGCTAGCGGAAAACGCTAAAAAAGTAGAGCAAATCATTCAACTAGTTGGCAATATAGCTGCGCAAACTAACCTCCTTGCCTTAAATGCCTCAATAGAAGCAGCAAGAGCAGGAGATCACGGTAAGGGATTTGCGGTCGTTGCTGAGGAGGTTCGGTTGTTGGCGGATGAAAGTGCTAATGCTGTACAGGGGATTTCAGAATTAATCCAAAATATTCAACAAGATGTCCAAAGTGTTGTAACGAAGATTAGTGATCAAGTGAAAATCGCTAACAAGGAAGCGGAAAAAGGAAAAGAAACGAATTTTATCATTGAAGAAATGACGAAGACTGTCCATGAAGTGGCTGAAGCTGTCCAAGAGATTACAAGCCTCGTTGATCAGCAAATGAAGCGTGTAGAAGATACATCAATGCTTTCTCAGGAAGTTGCTGCAATTGCTGAAGAAACTTCAGCAGGGGCCGGAGAGGTATCGGCAGCCACTGTGGAGCAGACAGATGTTATGGAGAATGTCGAAAAATTAGCGATGGATCTCCAAAAGCAAGCCGATCAGCTAAAGCAAACCATTACACGGTTTAAATTGTAAAAAAATATAAGTGAGGTTGACCTAATAGTGCGGGATATCGCGTTGATTGAGTCAACCTTATTTTTTTGCCATAATAAGATTATGTTTGAACTAGACGATGTATGGAATCAATACTATTATTAAGGTATCTACAAGTTAAAGGAGACGATCAAGGTGAGAGTAGCAATAGCTTCAGATCATGGTGGCGTAAATATTCGTAAAGAAATCGTGACATTAATGGAAGAGTTGGACATAGAATATGAGGATTTCGGCTGTGAATGTGGCACATCGGTTGATTACCCGGATTATGCGTTTCCGGTTGCGGAAAAGGTTGCAAATGGAGAGTTCGATCGAGGTATTTTAATTTGTGGTACAGGCATTGGTATGAGTATTGCAGCTAATAAAGTAAAAGGTATTCGTTGTGCTTTACTTCATGATACTTTCAGTGCAAGAGCAACAAGGGAGCATAATGACAGCAATATGATGGCAATGGGAGAGCGTGTTATCGGACCTGGACTTGCAAGAGACATTGCGAAGATATGGCTGACCACAGAGTTTGAAGGCGGACGCCATGAAAACCGAGTCAATAAAATTAAGGAATACGAGAAATAAGAAATATTGGGGGTATATACGAGATGATGGAAGAGAGAGCAGATCAAGCTTTTTTATTGAATGTAACGGAACAAATCAATCAAGCTCTTTCAGAATTGCGAAATCACCCGAATTTTAGTCGTTGCAAACAACTAGTCGTCGGCTGCAGCACCAGCGAGGTTATCGGTGAGCGTATAGGAACTGCTGGAACAACCGAAGTGGCGGAAACTATTTTTCGAGCAGTGACGGCTTTTTGTGAAGAAAATGAAATTGCTGTTGCCTTTCAATGCTGTGAGCATTTAAATAGGGCTCTTATAGTGGAAGAAAGTGTGATGGAACGCTTTGGCTATGAAGAGGTAGCTGTCGTACCGGCACTTACAGCAGGAGGGGCGTTAGCAGCTTATGCATATAAGCATTTTCAAAAAGGTGTCGTAGTCGAGAATATTACCGCAGAGGCAGGACTCGATATAGGCGATACGCTAATTGGAATGCATTTGAAGCATGTGGCTGTTCCAGTGCGATCTCAGGTCAAACAAATCGGTAAAGCACATTTAACGATGGCAGTTACTCGTCCTAAATATATAGGAGGGCCGAGAGCGACGTACGAGCAGTGAAAAATGGAATTGAACAAGGGCTCTCGCTATATCTACAGCCAACTTATGTGGTAGCTGTGGATAGGTGAGAGCATTTTATTTTATCGAATGATTTGATGGTTTGCATCTAGAATCGTTCGCTTTTGAGTTATTAAAAAGATATTAGATAACACTGAAACTTGTTGCTGTTATCTATAAGGCGAACGTGTTACAATAAGGTTGAATTTTCAAAAAAAGAGCGTTTCAAGATTTTAAGGAGGATGGCAATGAAGTATTTAATGGAACAAGATGGACAAGTCTACAAGGTGATTCAAGACGAATTAAAACGACAAAGAACTAAAATTGAACTTATTGCTTCTGAGAATTTTGTTAGCGAAGCAGTAATGGAGGCACAAGGTTCAGTTTTAACAAATAAATATGCAGAAGGATATCCGGGCAGACGCTATTATGGTGGTTGTGAGCATGTAGATGTTGTGGAAGATTTGGCAAGAAATAGAGCGAAAGAAATATTTGGAGCAGAACATGTAAATGTTCAGCCACATTCTGGAGCACAAGCGAATATGGCAGTTTACTTCACTGTGCTTGAGCCGGGAGACACGGTATTGGGTATGAACCTATCTCATGGTGGTCACTTAACGCACGGAAGTCCGGTGAACTTCAGTGGAGTGCTATACAATTTCGTGGAGTATGGTGTTGATCAAGAAACACACCGCATCAATTATGATGATGTCCGTGAAAAAGCGTTACAGCATAAGCCGAAGCTAATCGTTGCAGGAGCAAGTGCTTATCCTCGTGAAATCGACTTTAAGAAATTCAAGGAGATTGCGGATGAGGTAGGGGCATTATTTATGGTAGATATGGCACACATTGCTGGTCTTGTAGCGGCAGGATTACATCCAAATCCAGTTCCTTATGCAGACTTTGTGACAACAACTACACATAAGACATTGCGTGGTCCACGTGGAGGCATGATTCTTTGTAAAGAAGAATATGCTAAGAAAATCGACAAGTCCATTTTCCCTGGAATCCAAGGCGGTCCTTTAATGCACGTAATTGCAGCAAAAGCAGTAGCTTTAGGTGAAGTACTTCATGATTCATTTAAAGATTATGCAAAAGATATTATTGCAAACGCAAGTGCATTAGCACAAGCACTTAAGGAAGAGGGCTTTGAGCTTGTTTCAGGCGGAACAGACAATCACCTACTTTTAGTGGATGTACGTAAAGTGAATCTTACTGGTAAGGTTGCGGAACATGTATTAGACGAGGTTGGTATTACAGTTAACAAAAATACAATTCCATTTGATACGGAAAGCCCTTTCGTAACTAGTGGTATTCGTATCGGCACAGCTGCTGTTACTTCTCGTGGTTTTACACAGGAGGATATGAAGGAAATCGCAAGTATCATCGGATTGGCACTGAAAAATCCAGAAGATGAAACAAAACTTGCAGAAGCAAAAGCGCGTGTAGAAGCTTTATCAGGCAAGTATGTACTTTATCCTTCTCTATAAGTAAAGAAAAACTACTAAGCAGATTTTGAGGCTTAGTAGTTTTTCTTATATAATAAATTTTGAGGCTACGTGTTAAAGTAGAAACGATAATCCTGAACAAGCTGATGAAGTTTTTTCAACAGTTTTGATAGAATATTGCTCATTTTATTATTTTTATGTAGAATGTACAGAAGTATGATTTTTAGGGTAAAACATAATTAAAATAGAAGAGGAGAGATCCTTAATGGCTAAAGTTTATGTATTCGATCATCCATTAATTCAGCACAAGCTGACATATATTCGTGATGTAAAAACAGGTACTAAGGAATTTCGAGAACTAGTAGATGAAGTTGCAACTCTTATGGCATTCGAAATTACTCGAGAAATGCCTTTAGAAGAAGTGGAAATTCAAACGCCGGTAGCAACGGCGAAATCAAAGGTGCTAACTGGTAAGAAAATCGGACTAGTGCCAATTCTACGTGCTGGACTGGGTATGGTTGAAGGCGTTCTGAAAGTAATTCCAGCAGCTAAGGTGGGTCATATCGGTCTTTACAGAGATCCAAAAACGTTACAGCCAGTAGAATATTATGTGAAACTTCCTAGCGATTTAGAGGAAAGAGAATTCATCGTTGTAGATCCTATGCTTGCTACAGGCGGATCTGCTATTGAAGCCATTCATTCCTTGAAAAAACGTGGTGCTAAGAATATTAAGTTCATGTGCTTAATAGCTGCTCCAGAAGGCGTTGAGCTTCTAAAAGAAGCACATCCAGATGTAGATATTTACATCGCTGCATTAGATGAGAAACTAAATGAAAAAGGTTATATTGTTCCAGGATTAGGTGACGCAGGAGACCGCTTATTTGGGACAAAATAAGGGGAAAAGGTGAAAAGCATGACTGAGCGTATTAAGGTAATGACTATCTTTGGTACAAGACCAGAGGCTATAAAGATGGCTCCGCTTGTTTTGGAGCTTGAAAAGCAATCCGAGCATTTTGAGTCGATTGTAACAGTTACTGCACAGCACCGCCAAATGCTAGATCAAGTGCTTGAAATTTTTAATGTTCAACCGGATCATGATTTAAACATTATGAAAGATCGTCAAACGCTCATTGATGTAACAACTCGAGGGCTTGAAGGCTTGAATAAGGTTATGCAAGAGGTAAAACCAGATATAGTTCTTGTGCATGGGGATACAACAACTACTTTTATTGCAGCTTTGGCTGCTTTTTACAACAAGATTGTCGTTGGGCATGTTGAAGCAGGCTTGAGAACGTGGAATAAGTACTCTCCGTACCCTGAAGAAATGAATCGTCAGCTGACAGGTGTTATGGCAGATTTGCATTTCTCACCAACAAAGAAGTCTGCAGAGAATTTATTAAACGAAAATAAAGCTGAAGAATCGATTTTCATTACCGGAAATACAGCGATTGATGCACTAAAAACAACTGTAACGCAAGAATACAGTCATCCGGTATTAGAGAAATTGGGAAGCGACCGTTTAATCCTTCTGACTGCACACCGTCGTGAAAATCTTGGACAGCCGATGCGTAATATGTTTAAAGCGGTTAAACGACTTGTTGAAGAGCATGATGATGTGCAAGTCATTTATCCTGTTCATTTAAATCCTGTTGTTCGTGAAATAGCGGATGAGGTGCTTGGGAACGATCCACGCATTCAATTGATTGAACCATTGGATGTGTATGATTTCCATAACTTTGCTTCAAGAGCTCACTTGATTTTAACAGATTCAGGTGGTGTTCAAGAGGAAGCTCCATCTTTAGGCGTACCAGTACTAGTGCTACGTGACACAACGGAACGTCCAGAGGGAATCGAAGCGGGCACGCTGAAATTAGCAGGAACAGAAGAAGAAACGATTTATAATATGGCGAAGGAACTGCTAACGAACCAAGTAGCTTATGAATCAATGGCGAAAGCGGCAAATCCATATGGTGATGGAAATGCATCTAAACGTATTGCGGAGGCAATTCGCTATTATTTCAAAAAAACGAACGTTCGTCCAGAGCCGTATAATCCTTTAAGTTAATAAGCTATATATTCTAGAGGGGCCGTCTTAAAAGTCATGACTTTTAAGACGGCCCCTCTTTGCTCGGTTTGTGTTGAACTAAATAACAAAGCCAGGCATTGCTGTTTGTTGCTAATCATGTTGCTTTATGTAGATTTACATGCATACAACCCATAATTTGAGTAATGATAAAAAAAGGAGGAATAATCATGAAAAAAGTGTATGCATTAACGTTAGTACTTATGATTGGCGTTTCATCAGCCGCTTCAGCCGCTTCTTTTCAACTACCTCCGCTTCCTAAAAAAGATGAAACAGAAACTATAATAGCTATAGTAATTGCAAAAGCAGACAAAGACTATAGGCAACTCTCGAGGGATATTTCAGATATTCCAGGAATTCGGCTAAGGAATATATATGAATATGCACTAAATGGTTTCACTATTGAAGGGCCGAGGAAGCAGATTGAAGCTCTTCAGGAAAGTGAGAAGGTAGAAATCGTTTCCGAACTGTCGACTTATCAAACAACTATAGACGAAAGTGTTCCATTTATAGGCGGTGAGGAGATTCGCGGCTATTTTGATGAGCAAAATCATCGTTTGACTGGGAGTGGTGTGAAGGTTGGAGTTATCGATACGGGTATTAATTACAATCATCCAGATTTGAAAAAGGTATATAAGGGAGGTAGAGATCTCGTTGATCACGATGATGACCCTATGGAAACAATTGGAGCTCCCCTCGTCGCAACGGCACATGGAACGCATGTAGCAGGCATTATTGCAGCAAATGGAAGCTTAAAAGGAGTAGCACCGGAGGCTCAAATCTATGCCTATCGAGCTCTAGGTCCTGGAGGTGCGGGTAATACGGAAAGTGTCATTGCGGCAATTGACGCAACAATTCGTGACAAGATGGATATTATTAACCTATCATTAGGCAACAGCATTAATGGTCCGGATTTGCCTATAACACTCGCTTTGAACAGGGCAGTTGAGCAAGGAATTACCGCAGTTGTGTCAAGTGGTAATGCTGGTCCAAATGCATGGACAGTGGGATCACCAGGTACAGCTTCGAAAGCCATTTCAGTCGGTGCCTCGTCTCCTCCTATAAAGTCTCCCTACTTGCAGGTCGGCTTGGGGGCAAATGTGAAGGACATACCACTTTATGCTGTAATGGGGACAAAGAGCTGGAACTTTACTTCATATAGACAGCTTGCAAACGGAGGATATGGAAGGCCTTCCGATTTAAAGGATGTAAAAAATAAGATTGTATTGGTGAAGCGCGGTAAAATAAATATGACGGAGAAAATATTGAATGTGCAAAGAGAAGGTGGAATAGCGGTCATAATTGCTAACAACGGTGATGCCCCCATTTTATACCGTGTTGAAATGCCTGTGCAAATTCCGGCAGTGTGGATTACGAAGAACGATGGAGAATTTCTAGTTAGCCATTGGCGAGGAAACAAGCAACAGTCAATAAAAATGGTTTATAAAGAAGAAGCAGACTTGTTGGCTCCTTTCAGTTCTCGCGGACCTGTAACCGTGAGTTGGGAGATTAAGCCTGATCTTGTTGCCCCTGGTGTAGCCATTGACAGTACAATTCCAGGTGGACATATGGCTATGCAGGGAACTAGCATGTCGGCGCCACATGTGACAGGAGCTGCCGCGTTACTGAAGCAGGCTCATCCTAATTGGACACCAGAGCAAATCAAATCGGCATTAATGACAACGGCAAAACATTTAAGGAATAAGAAAGGCAATTATTACAAAACGTATGAACAAGGGGCTGGAAGATTGCAACTTCATGAAGCCGTAAATGTTGATACATTCTTTTATCCGAGCTCCATAACATTAGGCCTATTTGATAAGAAGGAGGGGGAAAACAAGCATATAAAAAAGCTTGTGGTAGAGAACACAAATGAAGCTGTTCAGCACTACTCTTTTTCTATACCAAAGGATGAAAAGGGTTTGAATTGGAATTTGCCATTAGCCTTCTCCCTGCAACCGAATGAAAAAAAAGAAGTAGAAATTGGCTTATCCATTAATGCCAAGGAATTGGAAAAAGGCATGTATGATGGTTACTTGGGCGTGCATGAAGGAGCTAAAACATTATATATCCCTTACTTATATTTGAAGGAAGAGCCGAATTATCCGAAAATCATGGGATTTCAATTCAGTGACGGAGACAATCTCGATTCCTATCGCTATGAAATGTATGTGCCATGTGGAGGAGACGAAATGATGATAGCACTATACGATTTCTCATCGTTGCGCTTTAAAGGTTTCTTGGATTATTCGACTCCAGCGCCATCAGGATTTGTTCAAAAAGAGGTCCCAAGAAGCAGCTTGCCGGAACCTGGAATATATCATGCGGTTATTTCTATAAAGAAGGCAGGTATATCTAAAGAATTACAACAGGTGATAGAAATTAAATAATATTCAATTAACAACCTGTTTAATTTCTGTAAAAAGTGGTTTGGAAAGAAAGATCTGGAATTTATAGGTGGACATAGTATCTTTTCCGCTACTCATTCGTTGACAACACTTAACTGCTATTGTATTATAACTTAGGATGTGTATTAATAGTTTTTTCAAAAAAATTTAAACAATTCACATTTCAAGTTATTTATAGTGGAATGCTTGTAAAATGGATGAATTGAGTGCAAAAGCAGTCAATATCTGGAGAGATTAAATGAAGTAAATGAACTGTTTCTTTTACAGGACGATTGCTATAACGTCAGCCATTACTGTACAATTAGTAGGGTCGTTATTAATAGGAATATTCGTAGGAAGATGGTTAGATGTAAGGTTTTCGTTTGAGCCACTCTTTATGATTATTTGGCTATTTTTAGGACTTGCTATTGGAGTATATGGCAACTCGCATTTACTTAAGGATAAAATCCAGGGAGACTGAAGAATACTATGCCAGATTTGCAATTCACATTTAAAAGACAGCTTAAATATATACTCTACATATTAGCGATTTATGTATTAGGCTGGGGGTTTACAGATTACCAAACGATTTTTGCTGGGCTCATGCTTGGAACGGCTATTAGTGCCTTCAATGCATGGTTACTCATGAAGAAATCTCAGCAAGTGGGGGCATCTGCAGCAGGGGGCAAACCATCACGTTCTATTGGAACAGCTTCGCGATATGCAGCCGCAATCTTAGCTGCAATTATTGCATTGAAATACCCGCAATACATTAATATTTACTCTACTGTTTTGGGATTAGTGACAGCGAATGTTGTCATAGTTATAGATTATATTATCCATAAATCCAACGTCGATAACGGGGAAGAGAGGTGAATACTCATGGAACACGGAGCTCCTATTATTGAAATCATTGAAGGTTCAGGTATTTATGTTAACCTTAGTAATATTTTAATGATTTCTGTAGCTACTATCATAACTGGTGCTATTGCTTACGTATGTACGCGTAATTTGAAAATGAAGCCAACTGGAATACAGAACTTTATTGAATGGGTGCTGGATTTCGTTAAAAACATTATTAATAGTGCTATGGATTGGAAAACTGGCGGCCGCTTCTTAATGCTAGGTACGACACTTATCATGTATATCTTCGTATCGAATATGTTAGGTCTTCCTTTTAGCGTCGTATTAGATGAAGGTCATGAACTTTGGTGGAAATCACCAACAGCGGATCCAACCATCACGTTAACGTTAGCGTTAATGGTAATAGGTTTGTCGCATTATTATGCAATTCGCATGAAGGGTTTAGTGGAATACGGAAAGGATTATTTCCGTCCGGTAGGATTCTTATTCCCAATCAAAATTATTGAAGAATTTGCCAACACATTAACGTTAGGTCTTCGACTTTACGGTAATATTTACGCTGGTGAAATCCTATTAACTTTATTAGCGGGATTAGCTACTAGTAGTTGGTTTGGCGCAATTGGTGCTGCATTACCAATGATGGCTTGGCAAGGTTTCTCGATTTTTATCGGTGCAATCCAAGCATTTATCTTTACAATGTTAACGATGGTTTATATGGCTCATAAAGTAGCTTCAGACCATTAATATATATTTTGTAAGACTATTGTAAACAACAATAAACTTTAGGAGGATTTTATAATGGGAGTTTTAGCAGCTGCAATCGCAGTAGGTTTAGCGGCACTTGGTGCTGGTATTGGTAATGGTTTGATTATTTCACGTACAGTTGAGGGGATTGCTCGTCAACCAGAACTACAAGGAAGACTTCAAACTACAATGTTCATCGGTGTTGGTCTAGTAGAGGTACTTCCAATCATCGCTGTTGTTATCGCATTCATGGTTATGTAATAAATCTGTAAAAGGTAAACGTGGCGAAGATCATACCATAGACCTTCGCCTTTCCTTTTATGGCTTGCATGATGTATGCAAACCCTTACGAATTGACAAAAGTAATCACTTTTTTATGCATAAAAGAATTAAAATTGATTCATATCAATAAATGACTCTTTGAAAGGAGTGAACCGAGCGTGTTAACAAATAGTTTTGTTATTGGAGCAAGCGGTTTAGGCTTTAATGCTGGAGACATTGTATTCCAATTATTCTGTTTCATCCTATTATTAGCCTTTCTTAAAAAGGTTGCATGGGGTCCTTTAATCAACATGATGAAAGAGCGTGAAACACACGTTGCGAATCAAATTGATGAGGCTGAAAAAACACGTCAACAAGCTGCGAAGTACGTTGAAGAACAACGTGAAATGTTAAAGCAATCACGTGTGGAAGCTCAAGCTTTAATTGAAAACGCTAAGAAGCAAGGTGATGCACAACGTGAAGAAATCGTTGTTGCAGCACGTACTGAGGCTGAGCGTATTAAAGAAAATGCAAAACGCGAAATCGAAGTAGAAAAAGAAAAAGCTGTTGCAGCTCTTCGTGAGCAAGTGGCTTCATTATCTGTTTTAATTGCTTCTAAAGTTATTGAGAAAGAATTAACAGAAGCTGATCAAGAGAAATTAATTAACGAGTATCTTCAAGAGGCAGGAGATAAACAATGAGCAATTCTATAGTCGCAAAACGCTATGCAGTAGCTCTTTTTGAGATTGCCAAAGAGAAAAATGCTCTTGATACAATGACGGAGGAAATCCGCGCTGTGAAAGAAGTTTTTTCGACAAATCAAGAATTATATGCTTTCTTGAAGCAACCGAAAATTACGCTTCAACAAAAACAGCAACTTCTTTCTGATGCATTCACTGGCATCTCTGACGACATCAAAAGCACAATTATGCTAATGATTGAACGTCATCGTACAGATGAAATTGCTCAGATGTCTGCAGAATTTGTTGAACTGTGTAATGAAGATAAATCTGTTGCGGAAGCAACTGTATATACTACTCGTCCTATTACAGATGCAGAGCGTGAAGCAATTTCTTCCGCTTTCGCACCAAAAGTAGGCAAAAAAACTTTAAAAATTGAAAATATCGTTGATCGTGACATTATTGGCGGCATGAAGCTTCGCATCGGAAACCGCATTTTCGATGGTACAGTAAGCGGCAAGCTAAATCGATTAGAACGACAACTATTATCATAATATTTCTCGATAGGGGTGAATTTCATGGGCATTAAAGCTGAAGAAATCAGTGCGCTGATAAAAAAGCAAATTGAAAGCTATCAGTCTGAGATTGAAGTAAGCGACGTTGGTACAGTTATCTCAGTTGGTGACGGTATCGCACGTGTTCATGGTCTAGATAACGTAATGGCTGGAGAGCTCGTAGAATTCTCTAACGGTGTCATGGGTATGGCACAAAACCTTGAGTCAAGTAACGTAGGTATCGTTATTCTTGGACCGTTCTCGGATATTCGTGAAGGCAGTGACGTTAAACGTACAGGCCGTATCATGGAGGTTCCAGTAGGTGAAGAATTAATTGGTCGTGTAGTAAACCCATTAGGACAACCTGTTGATGGTTTAGGACCAATTAATACAACAAAAACTCGTCCAATCGAAAGTCCTGCAACTGGGGTTATGGACCGTAAATCTGTTCATGAACCATTACAAACAGGTATTAAAGCGATTGACGCATTAGTTCCAATCGGACGTGGTCAACGTGAGTTAATCATCGGTGACCGTCAAACTGGTAAAACATCAGTAGCGATCGATACAATTCTAAACCAAGCAGACCAAAACATGATTTGTATTTACGTGGCAATCGGCCAAAAAGAATCAACTGTTCGTTCAACAGTAGAAACTTTACGTAAAAATGGTGCATTAGATTACACAATCGTTGTAACGGCTTCTGCATCTCAACCTGCACCATTATTATACCTAGCTCCTTACACTGGTGTAACAATGGGTGAAGAATTCATGTTCAACGGTAAGCATGTACTAGTTGTATATGATGATTTATCAAAACAAGCAGCTGCATATCGTGAGCTGTCACTATTACTACGCCGTCCTCCAGGTCGTGAGGCATTCCCTGGGGATGTATTCTACTTGCATTCACGTTTATTAGAGCGTGCAGCAAAGTTAAATGATACTCTTGGTGCAGGTTCAATCACTGCATTACCATTCGTTGAAACGCAAGCTGGGGATATCTCTGCTTACATTCCAACAAACGTAATCTCAATTACGGATGGACAAATTTTCTTACAATCTGATCTATTCTTCTCAGGTGTACGTCCAGCGATCAACGCAGGTCTTTCAGTATCACGTGTAGGTGGATCAGCTCAAATTAAAGCAATGAAAAAAGTTGCTGGTACATTACGTCTTGACTTAGCTTCTTTCCGTGAGCTAGAAGCATTCGCTCAATTTGGTTCTGATCTTGATAAAGCAACAAAAGCTAAACTTGATCGTGGTGCTCGTACAGTTGAGGTTCTTAAGCAAGACCTGAACAAACCAGTAAAAGTTGAAAAGCAAGTTGCGATTCTTTATGCATTAACTCGCGGTCATTTAGATGATGTTGCAGTATCGGATATTCGTCGCTTCGAAGCAGAATTCCTAAGCTGGCTAGATCAAAACCGTCCTGAGTTGTTAGAAAGCATCCGTAAAACAGGTGATCTTCCGAAAGATGATGAGATGGTATCAGCTATCACAGACTTTAAGAAGACATTTGTAGCGTCTGCATAATATTTCTAACAAATTGAAAAGGGTGGTGAGAAAGAATGGCATCTTTACGCGATATTAAGTCTCGTATTACATCTACTAAAAAGACGAGTCAAATCACTAAAGCTATGGAAATGGTATCTGCTTCTAAATTATCCCGTGCGGAATCAAATGCGAAATCGTTTGTTCCTTACATGGAAAAAATTCAAGAGGTAGTTACTAGTATCGCTACTGGTAGCACAGATGTTTCACATCCAATGCTAGTATCGCGCCCTGTTAAAAAGACCGGTTATATCGTTATTACGTCTGACCGCGGACTTGCTGGCGCATACAACAGTAGTGTTCTCCGTCAAGTCTTTCAAACAATTAAGCAAAACCACAAATCTGAAGGTGAGTACGGTATCATCGTCATTGGACGTATGGGACGTGATTTCTTCAAAGCACGTGGCATGAACATTGTGCTTGAAATCACAGGTGTTTCTGATCAACCTTCTTACGATGATATTAGTGATTTATCAAAACAAGCGGTCGGAATGTTTGCTGATGGCACATTTGATGAGCTGTATTTGTACTATAATCACTTTGTAAGCGCAATTTCACAGGAAGTAACGAAGAAACAATTATTGCCTTTAACGGATTTAGCTGTTTCTACAAAAGTCACTTCTTATGAATTTGACCCTTCAGCTGAAGAAATTTTGGAAGTACTTCTTCCTCAATATGCGGAAAGCTTAATTTATGGTGCACTACTAGATGGAAAAGCAAGTGAGCATGCAGCTCGTATGAGTGCAATGAGAAGTGCTACTGATAATGCGAAAGATCTTATTAGTAACCTTTCAATTGTATACAACCGAGCACGTCAAGCAGCGATTACGCAAGAGATTACCGAAATTGTCGGCGGCGCAGCTGCACTAGAATAGTCATATAATCGATTGGGCGAGAGAAGCTTCTTGCCCCTTGATTTCAATAATTAATAGATCGTGTTGATAAGTAATGATAGGAGGGAAAACGATGAATAAAGGACATATTACTCAAGTTACGGGTCCAGTTATCGACGTAAAGTTTGAAAGCGGCAAATTGCCTCGACTTTACAATGCATTAACAGTTAAAAATGCAGCGACTGGTGAAACTCTAACATTAGAAGTTGCCCTTCATTTAGGTGATGATACAGTACGTACAGTAGCAATGTCATCAACAGATGGTGTTACTCGCGGAGCTGAAGCAATTGATACTGGTGCACCGATTTCTGTACCAGTAGGAGATGTAACATTAGGACGCGTATTTAACGTTTTAGGAGAGAATATTGATTTATTTGATCCAATTCCAGCAAACGCTCAAAGAAATCCAATCCACAGAGAAGCACCAAAGTTCGATCAACTCTCTACTCAGGTTGAAATTCTTGAAACTGGTATTAAAGTTGTAGACTTACTAGCTCCATATATTAAAGGTGGTAAAATCGGCCTTTTCGGTGGTGCAGGTGTAGGTAAAACAGTTCTTATTCAAGAACTAATTAACAACATCGCGCAAGAACACGGTGGTATTTCCGTATTCGCAGGTGTTGGTGAGCGTACTCGTGAAGGAAACGACTTATTCCACGAGATGACTGACTCAGGCGTTATCAAGAAAACAGCGATGGTATTCGGTCAAATGAACGAGCCACCTGGCGCACGTATGCGTGTAGCACTTTCAGGTCTTACAATGGCGGAATATTTCCGTGATGAGCAAGGTCAAGACGTATTATTCTTCATTGATAACATCTTCCGTTTCACTCAAGCAGGTTCTGAAGTATCAGCCCTACTTGGTCGTATGCCATCTGCCGTTGGTTACCAACCAACACTGGCTACAGAAATGGGTCAATTACAAGAACGTATCACTTCAACAAGTGTAGGTTCTGTTACATCTATCCAAGCAATTTACGTTCCAGCCGATGACTATACGGATCCGGCTCCGGCAACTACTTTCGCTCACTTAGATGCAACAACTAACCTTGAGCGTAAACTTTCTGAGATGGGTATTTACCCAGCGGTAGATCCATTAGCATCTACATCTCGCGCACTTTCTCCAGAAATTGTAGGAGAAGAGCACTATAAAGTAGCTCGTAGCGTTCAATCAACATTACAACGCTATAAAGAATTACAAGATATCATTGCAATCCTTGGTATGGATGAGTTAGGTGAAGATGATAAGCAATTAGTTGCTCGTGCTCGTCGTATTCAAAACTTCTTATCACAAAACTTCCACGTTGCGGAGCAATTTACTGGTCAACCAGGTTCATACGTACCTGTTAAAGAAACAGTACAAGGCTTTAAAGAAATCTTAGAAGGTAAGTACGATGACCTTCCAGAAGATGCTTTCCGTCTAGTTGGACGTATTGAAGAAGTAGTCGAAAAAGCAAAAGCAATGGCGTAAGTCTGGGACCTAGGAGGGTATGAAATGAAGACGGTAGAAGTCAATGTTGTTACTCCCGATGGCCCAATATATAATGGTGAAGCAGAAATGGTCAGCACTAAAGCGAAAAGTGGTGAACTAGGTATACTTCCTAACCATATTCCAATGGTTGCCCCATTACAAATTGGTGCTGTCCGTATTAAAAAGGATGGCAAAACTGAATTTGTTGCTGTAAGTGGTGGTTTCTTAGAAGTACGTCCTGATAAGATCACTATTTTAGCTCAAGCTGCAGAATTAGCTGAGACAATCGATCTTGCTCGTGCAAATGCTGCAAAGCTCCGTGCTGAACGTCGTTTGCAAGACAAGCAGGATAATGTTGATCACAAGCGAGCTGAACTAGCATTAAAACGTGCCATCAACCGCATTTCTATATATGAAAGCTTGAAATAAAGCTTGGAAAAGGAGTTCAGGGTAATACCCTGAACTTCTTTTTTTATGTTATGAAATTGATGAATATAGGAGGTTTTTGGTGGGTTTAGTCGATTAATCCTATTTTGCTGGCAAGCATACATTTTTGAAATTCCTTAAAATATATTTATTAAGATAGTAGCTCGCGTAATAGGGATATGAAACCACCTTTGTGATTATCGACATGCTATTGTGCCAATGTTATAATGAAAACAATTACATAAAATTCTAATTCTGGGATATTTTTTGTTGTTAGAGGCTTATTGGGATTGATATCAATTGCCTTTTTCATATATAAAAAAGCAAAGGGGGAGAGACATGGATTTATTAAACTGGTATCAGAATAATTACCTGATTATTGTCGTATTTCTATGTCTAGGAGTATTGTTACCTGTTGTCGCGTTGTTTTTAGGTAAGCTTCTGAGACCTTTCAAACCGATTCCAGCAAAATATACTACCTTTGAGAGCGGAGTTGAACCTTTTCATGATTCCAGAGTTCAATTCAATGTACGATATTACATGTTTGCTATTTTGTTTGTGATTTTTGATGTTGAAACAGTTTTTCTGTATCCATGGGCTGTTGCTTATGAGAAACTAGGAATTTTCGCTCTGATTGAGATGCTGATTTTTGTATTAATGCTATTAATTGGTCTCGTCTATGCTTGGAAGAAGAAGGTGTTAAAATGGACCTGAAATTAGATGGAATTACCGGGCGTGAGATAGAAGAGCTAAAGAGAAATATATTTTTTTCAACATTAGAGCAGGTGAAAAGTTGGGCTAGGAGTAATTCTCTTTATCCGATGACATTTGGTCTTGCTTGTTGTGCAATCGAAATGATGGGCGTAGGGGCAGCTCACTATGATTTGGATCGGTTTGGTTCGTTTTTCCGAAATTCACCAAGGCAGTCAGATGTGATGATTGTCTCTGGAACGGTTACAAAGAAAATGGCTCCAATTGTACGCCGACTTTATGATCAAATGCCAGAGCCAAAATGGGTAATTGCGATGGGTTCTTGTGCAACAGCTGGAGGACCATACGTTAAATCATATAGCGTCGTAAAAGGTGTCGATCAAATTGTACCAGTAGATGTCTATATCCCTGGCTGCCCACCTAATCCTGCAGCATTATTATACGGAATTAATAAACTTCGGGAAAAGATTCGCTATGAAGCAAAATCCGGAAAGCGGGTGATGTAGCATGAGCGAAAAAAACTTGGATCAACAAAAGAAAGAGGCAGCAGCAAAAGCGAAAGAAGAGGCGTTAAAGAGATTAGCTGAACGAAAAAAACAGAATGATGAAAACGAACAAGCAATAACGTCTTCTGCTTATGCTGAAGATATAAAAATGAAAGCGCTTAAAAATATGGAGTCAGCAGGTGAAGAAGAGGAAAAGGCGAAAGCTCTAGCAGTAGCAAAAGCCAAAGCAGCTGCGTTAGCAAAACAAAAAGCGCAAGCAGTCGAGAAAGGTGAAAGTGCCACAGCTGATGATGAAGAAAAAGCAAAGGCAAAAGCCAAGGCTGTGGCAGCAGCAAAAGCTAAAGCAGCCGCGTTAGCAAGACAAAAAGCGCAAGCAGCCGAGAAAGGTGAAAGTGCCACAGCTGATGATGAAGAAAAGGCGAAGGCCAAAGCCAAGGCAATAGCAGCAGCAAAAGCTAAAGCAGCCGCGTTAGCAAAACAAAAAGCGCAAAAAATTGTGGCAGAGGAAAGTGAGCAAGAAATAGCTCCTAATCAGGCACTGTTGGATGAGTATGTAAAGAAAATTGAAGAGCTGATTGGTAAAGATGTTCTTGAAGAAGCTTATATTAATCGTTTATCCAAAAATGTAGCGACGATTGTTGCAAAAAGAGAGTTCTATTTCAAAATAGCAGAATGTTTAAAATATAATGAGCTTCTCTATTTCGATAACTTAGTGGAACTTCACGGAACAGATTTTGTAACGCATATCGAAGTGTATGTTTATTTATATTCGCATATTAGAAATCAAAGTGTTGTATTGAAGGTAAACCTTGATCGCGAACAACCAGTGATTCCTTCTCTAGTGCCACTATGGGAAGGTGCGAATTGGCCGGAATGCGAAGCTTATGATTTATTGGGTATACAATTTGAAAACCATCCAAATTTAAAGCGGATTTTATTAGGTGAAGAATGGGTAGGTTATCCGCTGAGAAAAGACTATGAGCCGTTTGATGTGGAGGTGTAGCAATTGATACGCACAGAGGAGATGCTGCTAAATGTAGGCCCTCAGCATCCAAGTACACACGGTGTATTTCGTCTCGTCATAAAGATTGATGGGGAAATAATAACAGAAGCGACTCCGGTAATCGGTTATTTGCACCGCGGAACAGAAAAGCTGGCTGAGAACCTGCAATATACACAAATCATCCCGTATACAGACAGGATGGATTATTTGGCTGCTATGACGAATAACTATGTATTGTGTCATGCGGTTGAAACCATGATGGGTATTGAAATACCTGATAGGGCTGAATATTTGCGTATTCTTGCGATGGAGCTTGGCAGAGTATCGAGTCATTTGGTGTGGTGGGGAACGTATTTATTGGACATTGGGGCTATTAGTCCATTTCTTTATGCATTTAGAGAAAGAGAAATGATTCAGAATTTGCTAAATGAACTTTCAGGTGCTCGCTTGACTTTCAATTATATGCGTGTAGGTGGAGTGAAATGGGATGCACCAGATGGTTGGATTGAAAAGGTGCGCGAGTTCGTACCGTATATGAGGGAGCAACTAAAGGGATATCATGATTTAGTAACGGGGAACGAAATTTTTATGAAGCGGATCAAAGGCGTCGGAGCATATACGAAGGAAGAGGCAATCAATTATTCGTTAAGCGGTGCGAATCTTCGTTGCACAGGAGTCGAATACGATCTTCGAAAAATAGAACCGTACAGTATTTATGACCGCTTTGATTTTAATATTCCTACTCGAAAAGAAGGAGATGCATGGGCAAGGTACCAAATTCGTCTAGAGGAAATCGAGGAATCACTCAAAATTATTGAACAAGCAGTGGAGCAATTTCCAGCTGAGGGCGCAATTATGGCGAAGGTACCGAAAATTATTAAAGCGCCGGCTGGAGACGCTTTTGTCCGCATTGAAGCACCTCGGGGAGAGATTGGCTGCTATATTGCTAGTGATGGAAAAAAGGAACCGTTTCGATTAAGGTTCAGACGCCCCTCCTTTTACAATTTGCAGATTTTACCGAAGTTATTAAAGGGAGAAAATATTGCAAACCTCATTACCATTTTAGGAGCAATTGATATTGTTCTAGGGGAGGTGGATGGTTAATGATTGAAGGGCTACTGCATGAACCGGCAGGCCTTAAGAACTTCGGTATCTTCTTTCTACTTGCTGTCCTTTTTCTTTTTTTTATCTTGGCATTTGTTATGTATGCCATTTTATCGGAGCGGAAGGTGTTAGGCTTTATGCAGCTTCGTTACGGACCAAACCATGTTGGCGGTAAATGGGGCTTACTACAAACGGCAGCAGATGTTTTAAAGCTATTAATCAAGGAGGATATTATTCCGAAGCTGGCTGATCGCCCTTTGTTCATTCTTGCGCCGGTCATCGCCTTTGCACCAGCATTCATGGTACTTGCCGTTATTCCTTTTACAGATAAGATGCAATTTGCTGATCTTGGAATCGGTTTGCTTTATTATATTGCTATTTCTGGGATTACAACGGTAGGAGTTGTAACAGCAGGATGGGCATCCAATAATAAATATTCTTTAATAGGTGGGATGCGGGCAGCGGCTCAAATGATTTCATACGAAATTCCACTTGTTATGAGTTTGGTTGGAGTCATTTTGCTATCTGGAAGCCTAAATTTAAATGATATTGTGGCAGCACAACAAGATGTTTGGTTTATCCTTTTGCAGCCACTTGCATTTCTCATTTTTATCATTGCATCCGTATCAGAACTCAATCGTACACCATTTGATTTGCCAGAAGCTGAATCGGAGCTCGTTGCTGGCTATCACACAGAATACTCTGGGTTTCGCTGGGCATTTTTCATGCTGGCGGAATATGTCTACTTGTTTGCAATGAGTGCCATTACAACGGTTCTGTTTTTAGGAGGCTGGCTGCCGTTATTCTCATTTCTTGATTTTATTCCGGGAGCCGTTTGGTTTGCACTTAAATTCAGCGTAGTTATCTACGTTTTAATCTGGATAAGAGCTTCCTTTCCTCGGATGAGAGCAGACCATCTTATGGAATTTGGATGGAAGGTTCTGCTTCCTTTAGCGCTTGTGAACATATTCATTACGGCACTTGCGAAAGAGTTATTTAAACTCATATAGTTGGGAAAAACGAGACAACTATAAGGATAAGGGGTGTAATAAAATGTTAGGACTGGTAAAGGGATTAAAGTATACATTGAAAAATTTGACTCGCCAAGCTGTCACATACGATTATCCGAATGATTCATTGCTGTTACCTGATCGTTTTCGAGGGATACAGAAGTTTTATCCTGAAAAGTGTATTGTCTGTAATCAATGCTCCAATATATGCCCAACTGATTGCATTACATTAACAGGAAAAAAGCATCCGGATCCAACAAAGAAGGGGAAAATTATTGATACGTATGATATTAATTTTGAAATATGCATTTTATGCGATTTATGTACAGAGGTTTGTCCCACAGAGGCTATTATTATGACGAATAATTTTGAGCTTGCGGAATATAGCAGGGATATGCTTTTTAAAAATCTGGAATGGTTGGACGAGAATGATACTAGCATTAGAAAGGAGAATAAGGTATGAATTTTTCGGGTGAATTGCTCGGATTCACCATACTTGCGATTGTGGCTATTTCCGGTGCACTTCTCCTTCTGACATTAAAGAAGGTTATTCATATGGTCGTGGCTGCTGTCTTCACCTTTATTAGCATCGCTGGTCTATATGTGACGCTTTCAGCAGAATTTGTAGCGGCAGTGCAAATATTGATTTACTCGGGAGCGATCACAATTATGATGCTTTTCGGTATTATGCTAACGAAGCATAACGATGAAGAGCAACCAAAAATGAACAAATGGCGTAATGCGTTTGTTTTTCTTGGAGTTTTAGCTATTGGAGTGACGATTTACTTAGGAGTTTACGATTTGAATATTCCAGTGGAGCAGGTGACATTGCATCAATCGAACACCGAACAAATTGGTATATCATTGTATTCCAAGTATGTTATTCCATTCGAGTTGACATCGGTTTTATTATTGGTTGCCTTAGTCGGAGCGGTTATTTTGGCCAAACGAGAGGATGAGGAGGAGAAAAAATGACAACCATTCCTCTATCTGCGTATTTGACGCTTGCTTTGATTTTATTTTGTATAGGGTTATATGGCGCTTTAACGAAAAAAAATATTGTCATTGTACTGCTTTGCGTGGAGCTGATGCTTAATGCAGTGAATATAAACTTAATTGCTTTTAGTAAGTTAGGTTCAGTACCATCTATAACCGGTCAAGTCTTTTCCTTGTTTACTATCAGTGTAGCAGCAGCTGAGGTAGCTGTAGGTCTTGCCATTCTTCTAGCTCTTTATAGAAACAAAAAAACGGTAAATATACATGAAGTTCAATCAATGAAAAACTAGAATGTGAGGAATTAATGGTAATAGAAAACAAGTGCACAGATTTCATAGCAGAAGTCTAGGCACTATTTAAGAAGGGGATTTGATATGATGGCAAATGCATGGGTCATACCATTACTCCCGTTATTATCGTTCTTGTTCCTTCTACTATTCGGCAGAAAATTAAAGGAATCGAGTGCTTATGCAGGAATTGTTTTGACGTTCGGTTCTTTCATCTATTCTTTGTTGGTGCTCTGGGATCGCTTATTCGCACCAACGTACAAAGCCGGAGCCGTCTGGCTCACAATAGGGGATGTGCAATTAACAGCGGGATTCGAAATAAATCAATTAAATGCTTTAATGCTTGTAATTGTATCGTTCGTCAGCCTTTTAGTACATATATATTCCAAAGGCTATATGCAAGGGGATGATCGGTTACCTGTTTTTTACGCATATTTAGGATTGTTTACATTTGCGATGTTAGGTCTAGTTTTATCGCCTAACCTATTGCAGCTATATATTTTTTGGGAGCTGGTGGGATTAGGCTCATTTTTACTGATTGGTTTTTATTTCTATAAACAAGAGGCCAAAGCAGCGGCGAAAAAAGCTTTTATTATGACGAGAATTGGAGATGTTGGCTTATTCATCGGCGTGCTGTTGCTGTTTTGGGAAGTAGGTAGCTTTGAGTACGATGTAATTTTTGCTGCTGTGGCTGATGGGGCAATATCAAATAGTATGATTACAGTTATTTGCGTCTTTTTGTTTGTTGGAGCAATTGGAAAGTCCGGGCAATTCCCGCTTCATACATGGCTTCCAGATGCAATGGAGGGTCCGACGCCTGTTTCGGCTTTAATTCATGCTGCAACGATGGTGGCAGCCGGTGTGTATCTTGTGGCATCTATGTTCCCGTTTTTTGCAGCAAGTGAAACGGCGCTATACATTGTGGCACTTGTCGGAGGATTTACCGCTATATTTGCTGCATCCATCGGTCTTGTTCAAAATGATATTAAACGAGTTTTAGCTTATTCGACAATTAGTCAGCTTGGATATATGATGCTCGCTTTAGGATCGGCAGGCTATGTCGCAGGTGTGTTTCATCTCATGACACATGCCTTCTTCAAAGCTTTGCTTTTCTTAGCGGCAGGAAGTGTAATTCACGCAGTGGCTACACAAAACATACAAGAAATGGGTGGATTATGGAAGAAGCTACGACTGACAGGTCCGCTCTTCCTAATTGGAACGTTGGCTATTTCAGGAGTACCGTTATTTTCTGGTTTTTTCAGTAAAGATGAAATATTGCTTGCTGTCTATGATGACGGAAACTACTTACTTTTCGGTGTTGCACTTATCGCGGCGTTTTTGACTGCTTTTTATATGTTTCGTTTATTCTTCCTTGTGTTTGCCGGCAAGCGCCGTAGTGGAAGCAACGTTGTACATGAAGCACCGCGAACAATGATCATCCCTATGGCTGTCCTTGCTGTTTTAGCGATATTTAGTGGCTATGTTAACACACCTTGGTTTGGAAGCTATTTAGGAGATTGGTTGGTAGAAGGAAATGCGGTTTTGGGCAGTGGTCATATAGAAGGACCAAAATGGATTATGTGGGTAGCAGTCTTAATATCTGCTGGCGGCATTTTATTGGCTTATCTCATGTACTCAAGAAGAAGCATTTCTAAAGAGTGGTTAGTGAGGGATGGGGCGATTCTGCATAATCTTTTATCTAAAAAATACTACATCGATGAGTTTTATGCCAACTCGATCATTCCATTTACAAAAGGCATAAGTCTAGTTCTAAGTTTTATAGACCGTTTTGTAATCGAAGGCATCATGTATGCAGTTAAAGGATTGGTTGTCATACTCGGGAAAATCGGCTCTAAATTGCAAAATGGACAAATTCAGCAGTACGGAACAGTGGTCGTTGCCGGACTTGCCCTTCTACTTGTCATTTATGCACTAACAGGGGGGTTACTATAATGAGTCACTTTATTTTACCTATATTAGTATTTTCCCCGTTGGTAGGTTTACTTTTGCTTTTATTCATTAAAAGTCATAAAGAGCGGGCAATAAAAATCGTTGGCATTGTGGGAACTTTGCCAGCACTCTTGATTTCTATCTATTTGTACATTCAATTCAATACAGGAGAAAAACTGACACAGTTTGATATTCAGCTTGATTGGTTCCGATTCGGTAACTTTAAAGAATATGATCCCAATCTATATGCTGTAAGATTTGAGCTTGGAGTAGACGGCTTGTCATTAGTGATGCTTATGCTGACTTCCTTGCTGTGCACATTAGCGGCGATTGCTTCTATGCAAATAAAGAAAGAGTGGAAGGGTTATTTCTTGCTATTCTTTACCTTACAGATTGGTATGTTAGGTGTGTTTGCTGCTGAAAATCTTATTCTATTCTTTTTGTTTTTTGAGTTAACGTTAATTCCAATGTTTTTTCTAATCGGCAAATGGGGCTACGAGAAAAGCGAGAAGGCGGCCTACAGCTTTTTGATTTACAATGGCCTAGGTTCAGCAGTGCTATTGATTGTTATTATGATTTTGTTTGCTAAAACAGGTACGAGTAATATTGCAGTATTACAGCAAGTCATTCCAAATGGCGGTGTAACACTCATTGCCAACATATCTCCGGAGTTAAAATTCGGGCTGTTAATTGCTCTTCTCATTGCATTCGGTGTAAAGCTGCCATTTTTCCCGTTGCATACTTGGATGCTCAAGGTCCACGTGCAAGCACCGCCTTCAATTGTTATGCTTCATGCGGGTGTGCTATTGAAAATTGGTGCCTTTGGCTTAATCCGTTTCGGAATCGGTATTTTTCCAGAGCAATTTAATAATCTTGCAGCCTTTATAATCGTGATTGGCCTGATTAATTTGTTGTTTGGCGCCTTTCTCGCCATGGTTCAAACAGATTTCAAAATGGTTTTGGCTTACTCATCCATCTCGCATATGGGTATTGTCCTAATTGGCTTGGGGTCACAAAATGAGGCTGGAATGCAAGGGGCTATATTCCAAGTTGTATCGCATGGGTTGATTGCAGCTTTACTATTCTTCTTGGTTGGTCTTTTATACGAGCGTACAAAAACAACAGAACTGTCAGAGCTAGGTGGTATGGCAAAATCAGTGCCAGTTATATCAGGTTTCTTGCTAGCTGGTGGGTTGGCATCGCTTGGATTGCCAGGTATGTCGGGTTTTATCAGCGAATTTATGGCGTTTTTAGGGGTATTTGAGCAATTTCCTTTGTTTGGCGGAATTGGGGCGATTGGGCTAATTTTGACAGCTGTTTATATATTGCGGGCAGTATTAGCGATAACTTTTGGAGAGAGCAAGAACAAAGCATTTTATTCGTTAGCGGATGTTAAGGGCGTAGAATGGACTCCGCTTGTTGTGTTGCTTGGTTTAATCATATTGATTGGCGTTTATCCTGCTGTTTTGCAAGCTCCTCTTCATGATACAATAAATACTATTTTAATGAGTTGGGGAGGGTGATGAGTAATGGATATCGAAACGCTACTGTCGTTTAACTGGGGAGCGATGATGCCGGAGTTCATTATCCTCGGAGTTGCAACAGCGCTTTGTTTATTAGATTTATTCATGCCTGCCAAATATAGCCGAAGGTCGCTTGGATGGTTTGCTATTGCGGGCGTTTTGGTAGCAACTCTGTCGTTATTAAGCTTACTATCACTTGAAACAACTTCCATTTTATACGATACGTTCCGCCTCGACTCATTTGCAAAGGCATTTAAGCTAATCTTGATGATTGGCTCATTGCTTGTATTACTACTGGCCGAAAGCTATCGACCGAAAGAGGGTTTGGAAGAAACACGTGGAGAGTTTTATTACTTGTTTTTGACAGCCCTGCTTGGTGCAATGGTCATGACATCAAGCGGTGATTTAATAACTATGTTTATTGGTCTCGAGTTGCTTTCTATTTCGTCTTACATTCTCGCAGGGATTCGCAAGCGTAATTTGCAAAGTAATGAAGCAGCGATGAAGTATGTTATCAATGGCAGTATAGCCACGGCTATAACGCTGTTTGGGATGAGTTATTTATATGGTCTGACAGGCTCAACAAATCTAAAGGAAATGGGAAGCGTCATGGATCAATTGCTGAATGGACAATTTCAGTATTTATTCGGCATTGCTTTCTTTATGATGTTAGTTGGTTTTTCCTTTAAGATTTCGTCAGCTCCATTTCATATGTGGGCTCCCGATGTGTATCAGGGAGCACCTACTCCTGTTACAGCATTTTTAAGTGTTGTGTCCAAAACAGCTGGATTCATCATCATCTTGCGCATGATTATCTTTCTGTATGTGGAGGCACCGGGGGATGCTGTTGGTGCGTTTGACTTTATGGAGATTAATAATATTTATATTGCCTTTTTAGCGGGAGTTACGATGATTGTTGGCAATGTAGTTGCGCTTCGTCAAAGTAACATGAAGAGAATGCTAGCCTACTCAAGCATTGCGCATGCCGGATATTTATTAGTGTCAATTGCTACTCTCGGTTATTTCACGAGCAGCATTATATGGTTGTATTTAGTTGCTTATATGCTTATGAATTTAGGGGCATTTGCAGTGATCCAATACATGCAGGAAAAGACAGGGTCGACAGAAATTACCTCATACGCAGGACTTTACAAACAAGAGCCATTACTTGCAGTGACGATGGGTATTTTTCTCTTGTCGATGGCTGGTATACCCGGCACTGCCGGATTTATAGGGAAAATGTATATTTTAATTGGAACATTTGCCATCAATCCGAGCAATTATGTACTTGCCAGCCTATTGATTGGAACGACCATTGTTTCATATGTCTATTATTTCGGTGTTTTGAAACAAATGTTTTTTCAGCCGGCAAATATGCAAGCTGAAAACAATAAAATTCCTAAGGCGCCGGGATTGCTGATTGTATTATTTATTTGTGTAGTGGGTACGTTAATACTTGGAGTCCTGCCGGGATTAGCGTTAGATTTTCTTGGTGATTTCAATCAATTTGATGATTTTTAAAAATAAATCACTTTACATTAGTTTCCAGTAATGTTAATATAATTAAAAATTAAGAAAATTATAAAAGCGTTGAAGAAGAATAGTAGCTATTACAATCTCTTAAGAGAGCTGATGGTCGGTGCGAATCAGTGTGGGCGTTTTAGTGAATGGACTTCTGAGCATCCTTATGGCGAATCGTCTCCTCGTTACAAGAGACTTGAGTGGCTGTCAGTTTGGCAGCTAATAAAGGTGGCACCACGGGTCTCTCGTCCTTTTTTGGATGAGGGGCCTTTTTGTATGGAAAATAAATAAAAATAAATCAGTGATTGAGAGTAGTAAATTCAGTTCAAGCATTCCAGAGAGTCGGGGGTTGGTGAGAGCCCGATGTGTAAGAACGAATCGAATGGACTCATGAGAGGCGCGTTGAAATAGTAGTAGGCGCGCACGGTCTCCACCGTTACATGGATAGGACATAGTATGAAGTGTCTGAACAAGAGAAGGGAATATCATTCCTTTAATTGAGGTGGTACCGCGGTTAACAAAATCGTCCTCTACAAGCAAATAGCTTGTAGGGGATTTTTTTATTGTTCTAGGAATTCAAGCTGTGTATAAGTCTGAACGACCGGCAGAAAGTGTCCGACCGCAGTAGGAATTAACAATATCGTTAAAGGAAATTCCGTTTAATTAAAAAACAAAGGGGTTGGGATTGTATGAAAGCAGCTGGAAAGAAAATTTTTTTAAAGCAGATTGAGGGCGATATATATACACCGATAGCTATCTATCAAAGCTTACCAGGGGAGAAGAAATTTTTACTTGAGAGCTCTCTGAAGCATGAACAGCATGGGCGCTATTCATTTATTGGAGCTAATCCTTATATGGAAATGCGGGCTAAGGATCATCAAGTAATTATAGAAGACGAAAAAGGAATTCGAATCGAGAGCGGGGCCTTTCTTGATGCTTTGGAGCAATATTTGCCACAGGAGCAGTTAGCTGAAATGCCTTTTCCGTTGATGGGTGGTGCAGTCGGCTATGTTGGCTACGATATCATTCGCCAATACGAGGATATTGGTGAAGTTCCTTTTGATGAATTGAATATGCCAGAAGCACATTTACTTTTCTATAAAGACATTGTTGTGTATGACCATTTCAGCCAAAAAATTTCTATTGTTCATATAGGTGAGGAGGGGATGGAGCTGGCTTTCAACAAGCGCGCGGAAAACATTGTAGCAGCGATCGAGAAAGGTCCGAAGCAATCTTCCTTTGAAAGGATAAAAAAATCATCGATTAACTTTCAGTCCAATATGACTCAGAAGCAATTTGAAGAAAAGGTTATGAAAGCTAAAGAGGAAATTGTGAAGGGAGAAATTTTTCAAGTTGTTCTATCACAACGGTTTTCGACTGCTTTCGCAGGAGATCCCTTTTACTTTTACCGCAGTCTGAGGACACATAACCCGTCGCCATATATGTTTTATATTGACTTTAAAGACTATCAAATTGTCGGTGCATCACCGGAAAGCTTGTTGAAGGGTGATGGTAAACAGGTGGTCACAAATCCAATTGCAGGTACGAGAAAAAGAGGAAAGTCAGCAGAAGAGGATGCTGAACTAGAAATAGATTTACTTCAGGATGAAAAGGAATTAGCGGAGCATCGAATGCTTGTCGATTTAGGAAGAAATGATCTAGGTCGGGTTTGTGAAATTGGCTCTGTGGAGCTGACGAAATACATGAAGATTGAAAAATATAAGCATGTCATGCATATCGTTTCGGAGGTAGTTGGGAATAAGAGGTCGGATATTTCAAATTGTAAGGTATTATCTTCTTGTTTGCCTGCTGGTACGGTTTCAGGGGCACCGAAAATTCGTGCTATGAGCATTATTAATGAGCTAGAGGATGTGAAAAGAGGCGTATATGCAGGAGCAGTTGGCTATTTCTCTAATCACGGCAGCTTTGACTTTGCACTTGCGATTCGAACGATGATTGTGAAGGATGGCGTTGCAGCTATTCAAGCAGGGGCTGGCATTGTGTATGATTCTGATCCGGTAATGGAGCATAAAGAAGTACTTAATAAAGCACGAGCTTTTATGGAGGTAGAATTATGATTTTACTCATTGATAATTATGATTCATTCACATTTAATTTGTACCAGCAAATCAGTGCTCTTGGAGAGCAGGTTGAAGTTATTCGGAATGACAAGCTGACAGTAGAAGATGTAATAGAAATGGATCCGAAAGCGATTGTTCTATCACCGGGTCCCGGACGTCCAGAGCAGGCAGGTATTATGATAGACGTCATTAAAGAATGTTATGAGAAGATTCCCATTCTCGGCATATGTCTTGGTCATCAGGCAATAGCAGCAGCCTTTGGAGGTAAAGTAATCGGAGCGAAATCGATTATGCATGGAAAGGTCTCCTCCATTAAGCATCTTGAGAGCAGTATATTTGAAGGTTTGGATCAGGGAATACAGGTGATGCGCTATCACTCACTAGCAGTAGAAAAGGAGACGCTTCCGAGTACGCTTAAAGCAATTGCTTTTAGTGAAGACGGTGAAATCATGGCAATGGTCCATCGCGAGCATCTAGTAGTAGGTATTCAGTTTCATCCGGAATCCATTAGTACGAAAGATGGTAATAGAATGATTGCGAATTTTCTTCAGCAATGTAAGGAGGTTGTTTTATGAAAACGTATTTGCAAATGTTAATCGATAATCAATCCTTGTCATACGAAGAGATGAAGGCAGCAGCACAGTTGTTGTTTCAGGATGATATTACTGATAGTGAAATTGCTGCTTTCTTAGTCGCTTTAAAAAGTAAAGGCGAAACTGTCGATGAAATTGCCGGACTAATTGAAGCGTTACGAGAAAACGCACTGCCTTTTCCAAAAGAGGTAAAGGGAGTTATGGACAATTGTGGCACAGGAGGAGATGGCTCCAGTAGCTTTAACATCAGCTCTACATCCGCATTCGTCATTGCGGGAGCGGGAATTAAGGTAGCTAAGCATGGTAATCGGAGCGTTAGCAGCAAGACGGGCAGTGCGGATGTATTAGAAGTATTGGGTGTTAATTTGTATATGCCTCAAGAGGCGATGGAGGAGATGCTCCATGAAATTGGAATTGCCTTTCTGTTTGCGCCACATGTTCAGCCTAAATTAGGCCGGATTATGAAGGTGCGTAGGGAATTGAAAATGCCAACAATCTTTAACTTGATTGGACCATTAACGAATCCTATCTCTTTAGATTATCAGCTTGTCGGCATCTATGATCGGAAATACTTAGATACTTTTGCAGCTGTACTATATAAGCTTGGGAGAAAACGTGCGGTAGTCATTAACGGTGCTGGGTGTATGGATGAAGCTTCCTTGCAGGGAGAAAATCATATTTCTTTCTTGGAAAATGGCAGCATCCATTCGTTTACGCTTACGCCGGAGGAAGTTGGTCTGTCCCCTCATTCTAACATGTCTATTATTGGCGGTGATGCTAAAGTGAATGCTCAAATTTTGAGAGATGTTTTAAAAGGACGAGAGGGTGCCCACCGCGATACAGTATTGCTGAATGCGGGCTTAGGTATATATGCAGCTGGGGGAGCATCTACTGTTCAAGAAGGAATCGGATTGGCCAAAGAAAGCATTGACTCCGGCCGTGCATATGAAACACTTCATAAAATGATTGAGAAAAGCGTGAAGGAGGGTATTTCATGAGTTCTATTTTACAAAAAATCCTAGCTGAAAAACAAAAAGAGGTACAGATATTAAAGCAAGAAAGCATTCCTGTTGTGTCACGAAAGCCTTTATCGCTTATTTCAGCAATCAAGCAGAAGGCACCAATGGGGATTATCGCCGAAATAAAACGGCAATCTCCTTCTAAAGGTATGCTTCAGGAAAATGTAGACCCGGTTCAGCAGGCGAAGCAATATGAGCAAGCTGGTGCTGCGGCGATTTCCGTTTTAACGGATTATCCGTTCTTTAAAGGGCAATTTGCCGATTTGTCTGCAGTGCGCGAGGGTGTCAATATTCCGATTTTATGCAAGGACTTTATAATCGATGAAGTACAGATCAAAAAGGCAAAATCAGTAGGGGCGGACGTTATTTTGCTTATCGTTGCTGCACTGGAGCAAGAGCAATTGGAGAGGCTGTACCGATTTGCATCGGCTGAGGAGATGGATGTGCTCGTTGAAGTACATGATGAGTCAGAGTTGGAACGGGCGCTGGAAATTGGAGCAACCGTAATAGGTATTAATAACCGCAATCTTTCTACGTTTGTTGTGGATTTGCAGACGACCGTAAAGCTTGCAGAGCATCCTGCTCTTGCCGAAGTAGTGCTCATAAGTGAAAGCGGCATTGTCACCGGAGAGGATGTTATGCGTGTCCAAAAGGCAGGTGCGAATGGCGTTCTTGTAGGTGAAACGCTTATGAAGTCAGATGATATCGCTAAAACAATGCAAGAGCTTTCGTTAAAGGAAATGGTGTGAAGATGGTGAAGGTGAAAATTTGTGGCATTATGAATATTGAAGCTGCACTTATTGCGGTCGACAATGGAGCGGATGCACTTGGATTTGTTTTTGCTCACAGTAAGAGAAGAATTACACCGGATGCTGCTAAAAGCATTATTGAACAGCTGCCGCCTCAAGTTGAAAAGGTAGGCGTGTTCGTCAATGAAACACCGGAAATGATGGAGAGGATTGCAGGTTATTGTGGATTGACAATGATTCAGCTTCATGGGGAGGAAAGCTATGACGTATGCAAGCAACTTCGTTATCGAGTCATAAAAGCTATAGGTATTGCATCAGAAGAGGATGTGCAGCAGGCAATGCTTTATCCATGTAATGATATTCTTGTGGATAGCCCAAAAGGCCATGGGTATCAAGGAGGGAATGGGCAAACATTTGATTGGAAGCTCGTTGAGAAATTACACGAATCCAATAAAAATATCATTTTGGCAGGCGGCTTGAATAATGAAAATGTTACTGAAGCTATTCGGGTCGTGCGTCCTTTTATGGTGGATGTATCAAGTGGTGTTGAAACAAATGGTGTAAAGGATTATAGGAAAATAAAATTATTTTTACAGGCGGCTAAAGGGGAGAAAGTTCAATGAAGACTTATACATTACCAGATGCAAGTGGAAAATACGGCCCATATGGAGGCAGATTCATAGCGGAGACGTTAATAGAAGCAACCTTTCAGCTAGAAAAGGCATATGCTGATGCGATGAAGGATGAGGCATTCCAAAGTGAGCTGAAATACTATTTAAAGGAGTATGTTGGTCGTGAAACACCTCTATATTATGCAGAACGATTAAGCGAGTATGCAGGGGGGGCTAAAATCTACTTGAAGCGTGAGGATTTAAATCACACAGGCGCCCATAAAATTAACAATACGGTAGGTCAGGCATTATTAGCCAAGCGGATGGGGAAGAAGAAGGTCGTTGCTGAAACCGGAGCTGGACAGCATGGGGTCGCATCGGCTACAGTTTGTGCCTTGCTTGGGTTAGAATGCACTGTCTTTATGGGAGCAGAGGATGTGAGAAGACAAAGGTTGAATGTATTCCGAATGCAGCTGCTTGGAGCGAAGGTTATAAGTGTCACCCAGGGGAGCGCAACCTTAAAGGATGCTGTTAACGAAGCGTTGCGTTATTGGGTTGCCAATGTAGATGATACGCATTATTTAATGGGATCTGTGCTCGGACCTCACCCATTTCCGCAAATTGTTCGTGATTTTCAGAGTGTAATTGGGTCAGAAACAAGAGCGCAAATACTTGAAAAAGAAGGAAGGCTACCGGATGCCGTAGTTGCCTGCATAGGTGGTGGTTCAAATGCCATGGGAATGTTTTATCCGTTTTTACAGGACGATGACGTTCGTTTAATAGGGGTAGAAGCAGCAGGGCAAGGTTTGGATACTGAATTCCATGCGGCTTCCTTAACGAAAGGGAAGGTTGGTGTTTTACATGGCTCGAAAATGTATTTATTGCAGGATGAATTCGGGCAAGTAATAGAAGCACATTCAATCTCAGCGGGGCTTGATTATCCTGGTGTCGGTCCAGAGCATAGCTACCTTAAGGATCAAAATCGCGTTTCCTATACGTCCATCACGGATGCGGAAGCATTAGATGCCCTGCAGCTTCTTTGCAGAACAGAAGGAATTATTCCAGCGCTTGAGAGCTCACATGCGGTTGCTTATGCAGTTAAACTGGCGAAAGAAATGAACAAACATGAAACGCTCGTGATATGTTTGTCTGGTCGCGGTGACAAAGATGTTGAAGCAGTTCAGCACTATTTGGGAGGTGATGAAGCATGAGTAAGCACTTGGAGCAATCTTTGCAAAAAGTAATTGTAAATGGAGATAAATGCTTTGTTCCTTATATTATGGCCGGAGACGGCGGTTTGGCTAACTTAGTTCCGCAATTGGAATTTTTGCAGTCTGCTGGAGCTACTATGATTGAAATTGGTATCCCTTTTTCTGATCCGGCTGCGGATGGACCGGTCATTCAGGAAGCAGGAATACGTGCTTTACAGGCGGGAACAACCATTCAGAGTATTTTATCTGCCTTGGAGAATGTTCGGGAGAAAGTAACAATCCCATTGCTGTTTATGACGTATTTAAATCCGATTTTATCTATTGGAGCTGAGCAATTTGTGAAAAAATGTAAGGGGATAGGTATAGATGGTTGCATCATTCCTGATTTGCCTTTAGAAGAGGAGCAGGAGATAAAACCTCTTTTGCAGCGATTTGGGCTAGCGCTAATTCGTTTAGCATCTATTACGAGTCCTCCTGAGCGGCTGAAACAATTGACTGATGGAGCAGAAGGCTTCATTTATGCGGTAACAGTAAAGGGTGTAACTGGTGTGAGAAGAGAATTCGATACAGACCCGACTCAATATGTTAAGGCACTGAAGGAAATGAGCTCTGTACCAGTGCTTGCAGGCTTTGGTATTTCTACTCCAGAACATGTACGCCGAATGAGCAGCGTATGTGATGGAGTAATTGTCGGTAGCCAAATCATTCAGCACTTTCAAAATGGAGAAGAAAGTCAAATTGAAATATTAATTCAAGCAGCAAAGAAAACGATGTCTCATGAATAGTGCATGGAAGAACTGTCTAACCTTACTTAGGGTGACAGTTTTTTATTTTGTTATAGGAAATTATAAAAATTCAAGCTGTATATAGGTTTGAATAGAGTGAATCGGCCTCTAGCTTCAGCACCTAGTGAACTTCGGCAACCTCCACGATAAGTCAACACTGAAATGCAGAATCGGTCCAGACAAGGGACAGCGATTAAAGGTGCTACGTCCGCCTATCTCTTCGTCACTGTGACTCTCATTCGCAAGAGCCTCCAGTTCATACGGTGCTATTAGGGGGCGCTTGCGCTTTTGTTTTTTCATCAAGAACATTTAAAGTTACGACAAAAAAACTTATATCATTTATTTTTTCTGCAAAAATTGCTAATTTTATTGCTAAAAAGTTTATATTTTTATGCATTTAGTACACCACAACGTATATAATAGTAATGTTGTCTGATTATTGATTGAAATTAAACTATTTTGTAAGGGATAATAATACTCTTATAATAGAGCAGTATGCTAGAATGTAAGAGGATTATCTTAAGGAGGCACTTTTATGTTTGAAACGCTTTCTGAACAATCAATATTAGGGATTACATCTCATCTTTTTTTCATAGCTATTACTTGGTGGGCTCTGCAGGCTTTGAACTTTGAAAAATTTCTGCGTCCCAATAAGGTATTTCAAGCGAGGCTTCTGTATATATTATTAACTGTTGCCATTGCATCTACGGTTAGTAACTTCTTTCTGAATTACTTATCATTAGCCACAAGAAATCCATACTTTTTCTAAAAATACCATTCGAAATAGATAAAGAGAGCTTTGTTCAGTGGGCTTTACTCACGTCGAGCATTAGTTGAACCAATCCGACTTATAGGAACAGTTGATTTCCTATAAATCTTCTTCTTTGATTGACGTATTGGGGTCATACTGTCCCTAGTGAAGTCGGGTAAATAGAGAATTATAGACATTGTCATAAAATGACGAGGTAAATTATGTATGATTCCTCCCTGAAAAGGAAACGCTTGTCTTTAGGGGAGGAATTATAATGATGATTAGAACCATACATATTTTACTGATTGGTTTGATGGCGCTGAGTCTTGGGAATATTACGATTGCCGCCCAAAAGGAGGTATCGGATCTCGAGACTATGCTAGCGATTATCAACCATCATAATGACATGTCAATAGAAGAGTGGTCTGTAGTAGCAAGAGAATCGGTGGATGGAATTCAAACAGAAGAACAATTTCTATTAGAAGTTGATAGATTGAAAGAAAACTTACCAGATTTCAATTGGGAATTCATAAAGGACGAAAATACGTTAGCTATTGTCGGCAAAAGACAGGATTCCTTATTTATGGAGACTGTTATGCTCGCTTCTGCGTTAACAAGTGGTACAGAGTCCTACATGAATTACGAAATTAAAGGTACAGATGTAAGCAGCGATGTTCTTAATCAGCTTGAAAAAAGAAAAGATGCTGCTAACAAATTCATATTCGGACAACATACCATATTTTTCACTTGTGTAAAAGGTGAAATAAGTGGTAATATTGATAGGGTTTTAACTACTAAAATAGAAGATTTAATGATTGGTTTTAAAGCGGTGGAAACAGAAAGTATGAAAGAAGATCACTTTATGTCCATCACAGCAAACTCTTCATTATTTAAGAAATCAGTTATTAGTGAACAGTATAATTTACAAATAGCCATGCGAAATGATGGAATGGGTGAAAAGACTTCCTTTGTAATTGGCACACCCATCATAACATTTGAATATTAATATAGAGAAATTGGACGCGGAGGGGAATACTTTTGGAAAAGATCATCGTCCGCGGCGGAAACAGACTGAATGGAACTGTGAAGATAGAAGGAGCGAAAAACTCCGTACTGCCTGTTATCGCTGCAACACTATTAGCAAGTAATGGGAAATGCGTCATTAAAGACGTGCCGACACTCTCCGATGTATTTACAATTAACGAGGTTTTGCGCAATCTGAATGCAGATATTGATTTTGCCGATAACATCGTCACTGTAGATGCATCAAGAGATTTAAAAGAAGAAGCTCCATTTGAATATGTTAGAAAAATGCGCGCTTCTGTATTAGTTATGGGATCATTGCTTGGGCGTAACGGAAAAGCACGAGTTGCTTTGCCGGGAGGCTGTGCAATTGGTTCTCGTCCCCTTGACCAGCACTTAAAGGGCTTTGAAGCAATGGGTGCTAAAGTCAAAGTAGGAAATGGGTTTATCGAAGCTGAAGCAGACGGTAGACTAAAAGGTGCTAAGATTTACTTAGATTTCCCAAGTGTAGGTGCAACTGAAAATATTATGATGGCAGCTACATTAGCGGAAGGAACAACTGTCATCGATAATGCTGCTAAAGAACCTGAAATTGTCGATTTAGCTAACCTTTTAAATAAGATGGGTGCTAAAGTAAGAGGTGCTGGTACAGGTACAATCCGCATTGATGGAGTAAAAGAATTATATGGTACAACACATACTATCATTCCAGACCGCATCGAAGCTGGAACATTCATGGTTGCTGCTGCAATCACAAAAGGGAATGTTTTAGTAAAAGGTGCCGTAGCTGAACATTTAACATCTTTAATTGCTAAAATGAAAGAAATGGGTGTTGAAATCATCGACGAAGAAGAAGGCTTGCGTGTTATTGGACCTGAAAAGCTGAAAGCAGTCGATATTAAGACAATGCCTCACCCTGGCTTCCCGACAGACATGCAATCACAGATGATGGCATTACTTCTGCAAGCGGAAGGAACAGGTATGATTACTGAAACTGTGTTTGAAAACCGTTTCATGCACGTGGAAGAATTCCGACGTATGAATGCTGATATTAAAATTGAAGGACGCTCAACGATTATAAACGGTCCATCTAAATTGCAAGGAGCCGAAGTAACTTCAACTGACCTTCGTGCTGCTGCTGCGCTTATTTTAACAGGACTTGTAGCAGAAGGACTTACGCGAGTTACTGAGCTTAAGCACTTGGATCGCGGATATGTTGACTTCCATGGCAAGCTAGCCGCACTAGGAGCGGATATTGAGCGCGTAAATGATGAGGTCAGCACAAAAACAGTAATTGTTGCAGATCTTAACGCATAATTATTATTATAGAAACATCAACCTGATTAGTTAAACTAATCAGGTTTTTTGTATGTAACAACACGATTGTTATCTATTTTTCACCTGGGCAAGTAAAAGTTATATTCTGAACAGTAAATGCATACATCCGGACAGTAAATTGCTAGATAGCGCAAGTAAATAAATACTAAACGGGCTTATAAACAAAGCCCAATAATGAGTCTGGAATAGGCACTCATAATGAACAAAGTTCAGGTCATAAAATGGGTTATTCTATCATATTAATATAAGGCGGTATGAACAAAGGGGGACAAGAAATTGAAATCTATTAAACCGATACTAGTATTAATTATTATTGTTTGCATTGTTACCGTCATTATTCCTGCTCTACTTGCGAACCCTTCATTTAAAAACGAAAGTGGTGGAGCATTGCTGGAGAGTGGAGAATCAGCAAAACAAACGGGGCTTGATATTTCAAGGCTCGAGCAGTCGAATCTTGAAGTTGCTGTATACCGGACGGCAAGCAAGAAGGTAGAAAAGCTGCCGTTGGAAAAGTATATTGTAGGAGTTGTCGCTTCAGAGATGCCAACCACCTTTGAATTAGAGGCCTTGAAGGCGCAGGCCCTTACCGCACGAACGTACATCGTCCATCACTTATTGAAGGGAGAGAATGCGAAATTACCTTCAGGAGCACAAGTTGATGATACGGTAGAATACCAGGTGTTTAAAAATGATACAGAACTTCGAGCGCAGTGGGGGCAAAATTATAAGGAAAAAATGAATAAAATAGCACAGGCTGTACTTGAAACAGAGGGGCAAATTTTGACGTATAATGGCAAGCCGATTACAGCCACCTTTTTTTCAAATGGAAACGGATATACAGAGGCCTCCGAAGCTTATTGGAAAAATGCCTACCCATATTTGAAAAGCGTAGCAAGTCCGTGGGATGAGCATGCGCCAGAATTTGAAGAAAAAGTAAGTATATCCATTTCGGATTTTGAAAATAAATTAGGTGTAAAACTAAAGAACTCTGAAAAAGTAGGCACAGTTGTTGAACGTACACCGGGAAAACGTGTTGCAAAGGTGGATATAAACGGGAAGCAGTTTACAGGCAAACAAATAAGAGAGTTACTGAATCTACGCTCAACAGATTTCAATTGGGCGTTGAAGGGTAACATGGTGATCATTACAACAAAAGGCTATGGGCATGGAGTTGGAATGAGTCAATGGGGAGCTAATGGCATGGCTAAGGAAGGCAAGTCATACGAGGAAATTGTCAAACATTATTATCAAGGTATTGAAATTGCTTCTGCAGATGCATTAACACAACAAATTGTAGCGAATAAGTAAACTTTTCGTTTTCTGCTAGAAGAAGTAGAAAGAGGCATAAAAGTCATCGTGACTCTTATGCCTCTTTTTCAATTAGTTATTTTTGCATAGTAGTTTGTAAGTTTATTCAGTATGCTTTTTTGTCTGTGAAAATAATGATAGCGCACATGTGCCCAAGCTGCTATGACACCAATCCAGTCTTTGGTTACATCAATTAAAGTAGCAGAACGGTATGGAACGAACGACTGATGAATTTCATCAGTGACACCGTATAATGCTGAAATGATGGCAACTATCATACTTGTTTTAAAAGTAAGTTTACCGCTTATAGCCAGCGGTATGACAAATAGTATATAAAGTATAGCAAACTCAACTAAATGCAAGCTCTCTTTAAAAAAAACGTCGACCTTTGAGTTGGGCAACTCAATTACTGCGTTGTGCGGTAGGCTCGACATCACCCAAATCGCGATCATATAAACAATTGGAAGAGCTAGAGATACATAGTATAAAATCCTTTTCATGGTTGCCAATCCTTTCATAACATTGCTTCATTCTATTCTAACACGAATCTAATAAATAAAATTTTTAAAATAGTGTATAAATTAACCGGAATGTGTTCAGAATGATTGCTGAGGTGATAATCATGAGAGAGGAAGAAAAAAAACGTATCTCTAAAAAATCAGGATTTAAACGTTTTCTTTCGAAGCGTTGGGCATTGCCAGCTATTTATTTAGCAAGTGCAGCCATTTTGTTAATCGCTGTTCTTTGGTTCCAAAATAGCAATGAAGATTCTGCTGGTTCTGGTGATATAAAAGTACAAGAACATGGAAGCAGCGGTAATGGCATCAATGAAGAGTCTATCGAAGTTGGAAGTAAAGTAGAAAATGTAATGCTACCGGTTGACGACGTGGATTCAGTAGTAGTAAAAACAGATTTCTACGACAAAAATGGTAGCAAGGAATCACAAGAAAAAGCTCTTATTTTCTACGACAATAAATACCATATGAACCGCGGTATTGATCTTGCTATGGAAAATGGTAATGCATTTGAAGTAGTTGCTGCGCTAAGCGGTAAAGTTTCAAAAGTAGAAGATGATGCACTGCTTGGTAATACAGTTGTTATTGAACACCAAAACGGTATTACAACTCACTATCAATCATTAACTGATATTGATGTGAAAGTTGGCGATGAAGTTGTCAAAGGACAAGTAATTGCAAAAGCAGGCAAGAGCACGTTGAATGAGGATGCTGGCGTTCACGTACACTTCGAGATTCGCAAAGAAGGCATAGCTGTTAATCCAAACAATTACATTGGCAAATCCGTTGCAACAATTTTGGAAGCTGAAGCTGATGTAAAGGAAAATAGCCAAAACAATGACGAGTTGAAACAAGAAGAAGCTGATGTTGAAGAGGAAGATTTAAGTTCTGAGCATTCAACTGAAGAGGATTCTGTAGACGAGTCAACTGAGCAAGAATAATTCTAATTATAATGAATAATAGTAAAGCTGTCTCTAAATTTCTATAGAGGCAGTATTTTTTTTGCATGATTGACTCTTTACACTCCGTGTTGGATAATATTGGTATATGATTATCTGGCTTCATAAGGGATCATTTTAAGGCAATACGTAAACCCAAGCGGGAAAGTGGGAGATCGACTGTCCCTAAAAGTCCGTTTGGTTCAATTAATGCTCAGTGGGGATAACGGAAAAACCTCACCGAGCACAGTTTCACTTTATTGTGAGATCATTATAAAGGGTGATGGATGATGGATGAAGACCATGTAAGAGAGACAGATGCGTTTGTGTTAAGAGTGCAAGACTTGATGACCAAGGATGTAGTTGTGTGTTCTCCTCAACAGACGATTCAAGAGGTAGCGCAAAAGATGATGCACCACCAGGTTAGTTCTGTGATTGTGATGGAGGGGAATCAGCAGATAGGGATTATTACGGAAAGGGATATGGTCAATCGTGTTGTGGCTGTCAATAATAAGGCTCAAGGGTATGCCAGCTCCATTATGACTAGGGATCCTATAACGATTTCACACTTTGCCTTCTACTATGAAGCCCTCTCACTTATGCTTTTAAAAGGTATTAAGCATCTTCTTGTAACGGAAAAGCAACAATTAGTAGGAATCATAACCTTGCCGGATTTATTGAGAAAAAAGAACGAAAATATGCTGAAAATCATTCGTCGAATCGAGAATGCCGATGCGCAATCCCTACCTCAGGTGAAAGTGGCTATTTATGAAGTTCTGGAAATGCTTCTTAACGAAAAAATCCCTATTGTTGATACGCTTTCTGTCATCACAACTTTATATGATCGTCTCATGAAACAAGCAGTTTTTCTTGCGATACGCTGCCTAGAGGAAGAGGAAGGAATGACTTTACCAGTCAAGTTTAATCTTTATACGATGGGAAGTGCAGGACGAGGCGAACAGTTCATGCTGACGGATCAAGACCATTTTCTTGTATATGAGGAGCATGATAGGGCTGACTCGTATTTTCAGATGCTCGGCGAAAAAATTGTGCTCTTTTTAGAGCGAGCGGGCTATGAACGATGCAAGGGGCTAATGATGTCAAGCGAAGCACAATGGCGGGGTACTATCCTAAAGTGGAAATGGAGAGTACATAAATGGGCTTCCGTGCCGACCAATGACCACTTACTGCTGGCGAGTAATTTTTTTTCTTATCGCTTAGTATACGGCGACAATCATCTCCATGAACAGTTTCAAAAAGAAATATCAGAAGTATTGCAAACAGCAAAGCTCTTCCTATACCATCTAGCGGCAAACGAGCAAAAACATCCAATAAAAAAAATGAACCATTCCTTACTCTCCTTGTTTAAGCTCTCCAGAAAAAGCATTGATATGAAAAAGGAAATATTGTTTCCCTATCATCACTCCTTACAAATTCTATCATTAATACATAACATTCATATAGGCACACCATTTGAACGACTTGATGCACTGATGGCCAGAAAGGTACTAGAACCAGAATTAGTAAAAGATTTAAAGGAAGCAATCAATCAAATGTTAAGCTTCTATGTCCGTATGCGTTGGCAACAGGCAAAAACAGGCGCTGCTTCTTCAACAATATTAAGCTTTCATTTACTAACGCCTAGAGAAAAAGAAGAACTGGCAATTAGCTTAATGATACTGAAAGAAATGCAAAATAAGATATTCTATCATTTTAATATGAAGGTTTAGGAAAAGGAGGGGAGGGAGATTTTCTTTTCTCGTAAATCTATGGGGAGTGCACTGCTTTATAAAAATATTCCTTTATCAACACCGATTACAAAGCTAAATTTTACGGTTTTTGATACTGAAACAACGGGATTCCAGGTTGCAAAGGATGATCGGCTTATTGAAATCGGGGCTGTCCATGTAAGGGGGTTCGAAGTGCAGGAACAAAGACAATATCAGACATATGTTAACCCGAATAGACATATTTCTCAGGAAATAACGCAATTAACGTCGATAGGTGATTCAAAAGTGAAGAATGCTCCTCAAGCAATCGAGGCAATTTCCGGTTTTTTTGACTTTGTTGATAGTAATAATAGTGTATGCTTCGTAGGGCATTATGTTGCCTTTGATCTCCTTGTATTAAAAAGTGAGTTAAAACGGCAAAAGGTTAACTTTCGAAATGGTTATTCCATCGATACATTGGACTTAATTGGCTATTTAGTACCATCAATGGATATGCGAGATTTAGAAAAATATGCGAGGAATTTCAATACACGTATATATTCGCGCCACTCGGCTATTGGCGATGCGCTGACCACAGCATACTTATTCGTTGAGTTATTACAACAGCTCAATGATTCTGGTAAAAGAACATGGGGGGATATCTGTAATATTAGTAGTTTGGCTTTTTAAATCTACACGTCTTACTAATATGAGAAAGCGCTAATTAGATCGGGCTGACTAGCCCTGCATCTAGAGAACTTCGGCAACCTCCCTAGGATATGTTAACTTCGGATGACCGATGTCCTTCGAGTTTCCTTTGTCTCTTTATGGAGAATATGATTAACAACTAATCCCACCACGTCTGCCTCTCTTCGTTTTTGTGACTCTCATCCGTAGGGAGCCTCAGTTCATATGGGGTACTTGCGTTTTTGTGTAAAAAATAAGAAAGGGCAGCAAGATCGGTCATATTGGCGTTGCCACACGACGTGGTGTTTTTAGCCAATGTTCTTTTACCATTCCGGATAGGAAATCTAAAAGCAGATTTCCCCGTCTAGCCTGTCCTATAACTACAGCAGAGCTCTTTTTTTATTGGCAATACGTTTATAATGGAAAATATC
>JAEIGA010000883.1_pt1 | contig 44569 bp, 47 predicted proteins | sample 9270691 | NCBI WGS metagenome assembly JAEIGA01 (sample SAMN17057246, study PRJNA624740) | gut metagenome | biome: biome; isolation source: fecal sample | host: Bos grunniens | place: China: Xizang | collected 2019
GCTCCCGAGAGCAGGACAATCCGCACATCGGATCTGGCGCAAATATTATCGGCTATAGCGCCAAGGCGTTTTCTCTGACGCGCTTCCGCTACGCGAATAACCTCATCTATAGAACCGTCAACGGCTGCGTTATTAAGAGAAACCAATGTTATTTCCATAATTCATTACCCTTCTTGTGAAGGTGAACGATCGATAGTCGTGCCAGACCACCCGAGTTTTCTTGCAAGCACATCATAAGGGTCATACCCTTCAAGTTCAATCATTTTAAAAACACGCAATGACTTGACGATTTCGATAGACTGAGCGCCATCAAGCATAAAAACGCTCTCACCGTCAACATATACGCCAAGCTTATCGGCCGCTCCATCGGCGCGTGGACGGGAAGTTACCCTAAAAACGACACCGTCAGAAACGACCATAGGGCGAATCCCGAGCGCGTGGGAATTCATGGGAGTTACGACGAAACTCGGAGAGCCCGGCATAACGACAGGTCCGCCGGCCGAAAGCGAATAGGCCGTAGACCCTGTGGGCGTGGCGATGACAAGACCGTCAGCCATATAGCGCGCGGCAAGGCGCGAATCGATCTCCAAATCAAGAACGGCTGCGTGCCCGGACATTTCACGCATGATAACGATATCGTTAAGAGCTATCGCGCGCTCTTTTCCATCAGAGTCTAAAAGCGCCAAAAGACTGCGGTCGGCGACCTTGTACAAACCTTTTGAAAATCTCTCTAACGCTATCTTAAAATCCTTCGACTCGACACTTGAGAGATATCCAAGTCCGCCGAGATTAAAACCCAAGACCGGCACGCCGGGCAGATCTCGAACGGCCCTGAGAATAGTGCCGTCACCTCCGAGAGTGATTATCGCCTCGGCCAAGGCCGCCTCGCAAGGCTCAAGACCGAGACTTTTTGCGAAATCAACAAGCTCATCACGGGCGCTTAAAGCCGCGCCTTTCGTCGTATTGGCGTAGAAATGGATTTTTTTCATTTGGCAGGCGGGAAAACCCCGCTTTTCACTTCTTCAACATACGAGGAAAAAGCTCCCCTGACGACATTTGCAAGATCGGCGTATTTTCTGACAAACGAAGGAACTTTTTCGTTCAACCCAAGAAGATCATGCATAACAAGCCATTGACCATCACACACGGGACCTGCGCCGATGCCGATGGTCGGAATCTTTAAAGAAGCAGTTATGCTCGCGGCAAGCTCGGAAGGAATACACTCAAGCGTCACAGCGAACGCGCCTGCTTTTTCAACAGCCTTTGCATCTTCAAAAACCTTTGCGGCATCTTCGCGCGTTTTCCCCTGCCGCTTAAATCCGCCGTACCCGTTAACGCTCTGCGGCATCATCCCAACATGAGCTACCACAGGAATGCCCGATTGAGTCATTCGCGATATAAGAGATAAGATTCGCTCTGTCGCGCCTTCAAGCTTAACGGCATCAGCGCCTCTTTTAAGACAAGAAACGGCATTTTTCATCGCCTCGTCATCACCACACTGATACGAGCCGAATGGAAGGTCGGCGACTACCAAGGCATCTTTAACGGCGCGTGCCACAGCGGCTGTCGCCGACAACGTCTCTGTCATTTCCACCGGCAAAGTCGTCTCATAACCGAGAGTCGTCATCCCCATAGAATCTCCGACTAAAATGATCGGCACTCCTGCGGAATCGGCAAGAGAAGCAAAAGCGGCATCATAAGCTGTGCAGCAGCCGAGTTTTTCGACTCCCTTTGCAGCTTTAACGGCGACCACATTCCATTTTTTCATCTGTCTCTCCAATGATAAATTGTTATTTCATAAGACCTTGCTGGCGCAGGAGAGATTCTATCTCCGGGTCGCGAGCGCGAAAAAGTCTAAATACCTCAAGCGCCGATTTTGAACCTCCAAGCGAAAGAATCGTCTCTCTATAGCGCCGGCCGAGTTCCTTAACCGCGATCGTCCCCTGCGGGATTATCTCTTCAAACGCGCCGTAACAGTCTGCCGACATGACCTCGGCCCACTTGTACGAATAATACCCGGCAGAATATCCACCGGCGAAAATATGTGAAAACGCGTTGAGAAAACGATCCTCGGGAATAAGCGGCAGACCGAAATGCCCGAAGACTTCGTTTTTAAGCTCGTTTGGCTCTATCTCCAGCTTTCCTGAATGCAAAATTAAATCGGTCTTTGCAAAAGCAAGCTGTCTGCGGCACTGACTTGCCGCGCGGAAGTTCTTAGCCGAGCGCACCTTCTCTTTAAGTTCTGAAGGAATCTCAATTCCGGTCATTTCATTAAGACACCAATTCTCCATGAACTGACTCGCCACTTCAACGGCATCCCACTCGACAAGGTTGATTCCCGCGGCATCTTCTTCAGTAACACGCGTCAGCATGCACTGAAGAGCGTGCCCAAACTCGTGAAAGAGCGTCTCTACCTCGCGAAACGGCATGAACACCTTTGCGTTTTCATCGCGCTCAGGAAGATTCATCACGATAAGCGCGAGAGGCTTTTCGCCCTTTCTCACCGAAAGGTTGGAAAATTCGTTCATCCACGCGCCGCCTGACTTGAGATTGACACGGACAAATGGGTCGAAATAAAACTCTGCGATGACGCGGCCTTCTTCCTTTACACGGAAAAATCTTACATCATCATGCCAAACGGGCGGCTTTTCATCGGGAGAAACTTCGTCGACATCAACCCCAAAGAGAGTTTTGGTTAGCCTAAATAGGCCTGCCAAAGTAGTCTCAAGTTCAAAATATTTCTTTAACTCTTCTTCGCTGTAATCGTATTTCGCTTCTCTCAAACGCTCAGCCGCATAAGCGCGATCCCATGGCTCAAGCTCGTCTTTTGAAAATTCCGCAAGCTCTTTTTCTTCCGTTTTAGCCGCCTTAGCCGTAGCCGCATCAAGTTTATCGATCATCGCAAACGCGGCGGACGGCACTCCTGCAGATTTCGTCGCAAGAGACTTTTCAGCGTAGTTGCAAAACCCAAGCATCTTCGCCTCTTCATCCCTGAGGCGCAACATTTCATCTATGCGCTCAGAGTTTGACGGCGCGCGCGTCGAACGCAAACGGTAAAGCCTTTCTCTCTTGCTGCGATCGGGATCGTTCTTCATCACTTCCGGGAAAACGGCGTCGCTTATCTCGGCGGGAGTCGAATCGATGACGGCGTTTCTGAAATCAGAGCCTAACTGTGCAAGACGCTCGGCGATGGCGTTGAAACGTTCTTTCTTTTCCCCCTCAAGCGAAACACCTGAAAGTTCGGCACTCTGAACCATCTTCTCTAAAATCCGGCGTCTGACGGGATCATTGGCAGCGTTAGACTCAAGGAGTTTTTTCGCCGAAAGGTAGAGTTTTTGAGACTGCCCCACACGCAAAGAAAAAGCTACGATTTCACCCTGATATTTCTCTTGAACTTCTCGCCACTCTTTTGAATTCATTACCGAAAGCAAATGCGAAAGAGCCCCCCACATCCGATAAAGTTTATAAGTGGCATCATTAAGAGCGTATACAAGGTCTTCGTATGATGAGATTTCGCTATTTTCAATCGTATCCAAAGCTTGAGAGGCTTCAGCGATGAACCTAGGCATCTCAGATTCAACGTATGAAGGCGTAAACGCCTTCCAATCAATATAGCGATTTGAAACCATTGTTTTCTCCAGCGTCATTGGACTGTTCTTGTATCTTCGCCCATTTAGGAATCCTGCCACCGCCAAAAGCCTGACGCATAAAACGCTCTGAAGTGTTAAAAGAAACTTGGCGTCTTGATGGCGCATCAAGCCCGTACTTCTTCAATACCGCTCGTTTTTTTGGAATAGATATAAGTAACTCATTCCAGGTTATGCGCATACAGACAACTCCTCCTTCATCCTACGAAGTTCATCTGACACCCGGAAATCCGGCAGCGCTGCCAATCGCTCAGCCTCCTGCCAATCAAAATTCTCGTCATTAAGGGCTGCCGCCATCATCTGCCTCGCCGAAGCGGAGCATTCTTCGCTGTCAAGCGAATAGAAAATTCGTTCGACCAATGCCAATTCCGGCGGAATCATCGCTACTTCGCCGTATGGAGTTTCCACCACAGAAAAATCTTTATATGTCTCTGTTTCCACAATACCGAGCATATCGATAAATATTCCGCACACAAGCCAATTGCGCCCGACGCACTTACCGCCCAAAGGTTCAAGAATATCCTTGATAAGACGTAGAGACGGCCCTTTTAGCGAACGACGGCAAAAATCAATGTCGCCGCTCATATATCCGCCTGCCGTGTAAAACTCGACAGCACTTCCTCCGACAACAACAAGCGGAATACCGCGCTTTTTAAAAAGAGTGGTAACTATCCCGGCAAGCTTCATCGAGCGGAGAAAAAGATCCTCCGTTGATTCGATATCTGCTCGCACCGCAGCAAAGTCAACCGCGTCAATCATTTCGCCGTATCCTTCGCTTCTTGCGCCTTGGCTTTGTCAATTTCCTTCTCCGCCGCTTCAAGCTTCTCTTTCTTGATTTCTTCTACCAGCCTCTTTAGCCCCTCTTGGCTGTTCTTATCAAGCATCTTCTTTTCAAGCTCCTGCTGCTCTTCCTTTTCAAGTTCTTCCTTATGCATCTTAAGCCAGACTTTACGCTCTTCTTCGGAAAGTTCTTTGAGTTTCTTCGCGCGATTGAGCTTCTCCTGCTCTATCGCCTGACGAGTCTTTCTCTCGGCATCCTGCTTCTTCCACTCATCCTTCAGGCGGCGCATCTGTTCTTTCTGAGATACGGGATCAGCCAAATCAGACGCGGACCAACCGCCGTCTTCCCAAGGAGTAGAATCGGAAAGCGTCTTCTTGCGGCGCAAAGCTTCCGCCTTAGCCGCCTCGGCATCGTCAAGAACATACGGCGTCATAAAAACCAGCAATTCAGAGCGCTGCTCATCCTGCTCTACGCTACTGAACAACCATTTCCCGATATATGGTATGTCTTTGAGAATTGGAATACCGCCCTCATTCTCACTAGTTGTCTTAGTGGTAAGACCTCCAAGAATAACCGACTGGCCATTTTCCAAGCTTATGTCTGCCGTCATCTTACGCGTCACAGAGACATCAATAGATTGAGGTTCATAAGAAGACCCTTTAGGCGTCAACATATCTTGCTTTCCGCTCACCTGAGAATATTCTTCCTCGACATTTAGCATTACCGTTCCATTCGGATTGATTTTGGGCTCAATCTTTAATGTGATACCAATATCCTTTGCGGTATAGTTAGGCGACGGCAAACCGCTACCGGCGTAACTTGACGATACAGCAGACCAGCCTGTAAGAAATTGCCTTGATGAAGTAGCTTCAATTGTCGCCTCTTTGTTGTCAACCGTCATAACGATGGGAGATGCGACATACTTAGTGCGACTATCGGTTTTGGACGCTTGAATCACTGCAGCAAGGTTAAGCTTATCGGATTTCATTAGATATTGCATCCCTTTACCAATGGGAGTTACCGTATTCGTCGCAGAACCCGCAAGACCGCTCATGACGAAATTACCAATCTGTGTAGTCCCTGCGCCACCACCTATCATCTGCCCATGATTCATAAATACATTCTTAGCAACATCGCCGCCCATCACCCAATCAATACCAGTTTTAAGATTATCGCCAAGAGAAATTTCAATAATCACCGTCTCAATTAAGACCTGACTTAATTTAACATCCATCGACTCGATGATATTTTCAAGCACGGAAACAAGCTTCTTGTCTGTCATAACAACAAGGCCGTTAATGCGCTTATCGGCAAGTACTGTCGTATTATCCTTCGAAAGCTCTCCAGCCGACGCTTCACCCGTGCGCTGGTTGGCGGGCTTCTTCGCTGCAGGCGTGCGATTGTTGGTCAAATTCACAGCTCCACCCTGCTTGGCTGCGGCATTCTGATTCTTGTTTGAATCTTTTGAACTTGGGGCGTTTCCGATAAGGTCGTTAATCATATCGGAGACTTCTTCGGCATCGGCGTACTTGAGACGATAAACCTTAACGACAGTATCGGGAGTCGTTTCAACATCAAGCTGTTCGATGACTTTATCGAAGAAATCCATGTTGGATTTCTGCGTTACGATAATAAGTTTATTTGACCTTTCGTCTGAAAGAATAAGAACCTTTCCGCGAATCATTCCCCTGTCGGCATCGCTTATTCCGACAACAAGAGATTCGTTGTTCGCCGGTGCCGCAGGCTGCGGCTGATTGCGCTGCAACAGAGTGCGCGGGGTGTTGGGAAATAATCTATTGTACTGCTGAGGTCTATTTTGAACCGCATTCTTCGCATTCTTATCCTGATCTTTCTGCGCATCTTCAACTATCGCGATAAGAGCGGCCTTAATATCATTAGCAGCCGCGTTCTTTATCTGCCTTACAAAGACATTCTCATTTACAGGGTTAGCGACATCTATCATCTTGACTATTTCAAGCATTCTATTGATGTTCTGCTCGGTGTCTGTCGCGAGAATTGAATTTGTGCGCTCGAAAACGACGAGAATGCCGCTATTTGACTTAAAGCCCTCAAGAGCCTTTTGCGCATCTTCAGTCGAGATGTTCTTAAGAGGAATCATCATCGAGACGACTCTTTCGCGCTCTTTAAGTTTTGTGTCAGGGTCAAGTATAAGCGGAATACCTTTCTTTCGAAAGTCTTTCCTCGGAAGAGCGCGAATAAACTTTTCGCCGTAAGGCTCAAGGTGAACATCGTTCATCTCCAAGATAACCTCAATCGCCTCAATCTGCTCCTCTTTCGAAAGCTTCTGCCCCGTCTCGCTCTTAAGCGTGATCGTCGCCGACGGCGTCTGCGGGTCTTTCAGTATCGTCTTTCCGACCATGCGGCTGTAAGTTTCAAGAACGAGGTCTATCGGCGTCTGGTTGAAATTGAGATCTGATGTAAGCTCCTTATCCTCGTCCTGCTCGGGGCCGCTCGCGGGCAGAGTCGGGTTCACCGCCGCGCCGAGCGGACGATTCTGCCTACCACGCATCATGTCGCGGAAACCTCTGCGGCCTTCCGCCTGCTGGGCTGTAGCGCCGCCAGCGGCAAACATCGCCGCCATTAACAATGTAAAAATCGAAAAGGTTTTAATCTTCATCTTTAACATTACCTTTCTTATTAGAAGCCGCCTCTTGCGCATCGCGCATATACGCACATGTAATCAGCATATCTCCGCGTAAATACCCGGAAAACACTTTAGACTTGTTTATGGGACTTACTGAAATTTCTTTAACAGCAAATATGCCGTTTCTGCCAGATTCCAGCTCGTGCATGAAAGTGACGATCGCCTCGAGACTGCCTTGAAAACCGCGTATGCTGATAGGCATTTCATATATATCGCCCTTGCATATCTCCTGTTCGTCGGTTCCTCGGTTCGCGATGGAAATGTTGCACTTTTCGGCGAGGTCGTCAATCTTTCTGCGCCAAGGCGTATCGGTGCTCTCTACGGCGGTGAAAGACGGCATAGCGCTTTTCGCTTCTTCATACTTTTCTTCCCACTGATTGCGCTGGCGTATGCTGTTTTTCTCTCTAAGATAAGTTTTCTTCGCCTTTTCGTAGGCTTTGAAGGAACGCCTCCACTCACCCTGCTGACGGAAGAACCACAGCCCCGCGACGGCAAGATAAAGAAGGACAACCACGAAAATGGCAAGTATGGCTTTTTCTTTCAAGGACATGGAGTTCATTCTTCCACCTCCTCATCTTTGTGGAACTTGCACTCAATGGTAAAAGACTGCTCGCTCGTCTTCGCCGATCTGGATTTTAAATTCTTTAGCGACACCACCTTAAAAAGACGCTCCTCGCCATCCTCTGCCTCGATCATGATTTCTTCAAGCGCATCATGATAATCATACACATGCTTGCTGCTGTCTGCTACTGCCGATATGGTAAGAGAATCATCAAACTTATACACATATCGTTCAATGGTCACCCCTGACGACGGTAGTCTGTCGCTTACGGCTTTCATTACGGCAAGCGCCCCCGTCGAATGATCGCTGTACTTTGTCACGAGATCAACCTTAGCCATCATCTCCTTGACCTCTTGATATTGCGGGCGATGACGTCTGCACTTGTCTTTCTCGGATGAAGTTCTAAGGTCATAGAATATCGGCACGCCAAACAATACTCCAACAAGAAGAAAGAGAATACCTACAAAAAGCGACATCCACCGTGTAAATTTAATCTTGAACCTGGTCTCATTAAGAACATCGCGCCAGCTCTCCGGCAAAGCGTCGAGAGTACCTTCTTCAAGAGCTCTATCGGCGACACCTCTAAGAGCCGCTTCTTCATCGTCACGCACGACTTCCCTAAGTTCGGCAAAAGAACGCAACTCGGTGCAAAGCTCTTCGTGACCGTCAAAAGGTTGTGGGCTTTTCAGAAGAAGCACTTCGCCAAGAGTTCTTCCCCCCGCAAAATCTTCAGCCTCTATAAGAGCCAATATAATTTCTCTTCTCAGCGTGCTTCTTATATCTATACACCTGAGAGAAACTATCTGATCGCCATCAAGAACTATCAGCGTATATGATTCTATGCCTTGGACTACCAATAGTCGACGCGCTGTATCAGCGCCGTTAATGAAAATCTTCGGCCAAAGAAAACGCAATTCACCTAAAATCAATGCGTCTATTTTAACTACGCTTAGCTTTGCTTCATCCAACGCCTCGCCGATATCATCAGCGGAACTCTCGGGAAGTGCAGCTGCGATTACAACCTTTGATTTCTCATCCTCGCGCATTACCTCAATACCGACCGCGAGATCATCGTCTGGATAGGGACTTGCAGCCTTTAGAATTGGCGTTGCAAATTCAACCGGGTCGACATCCGCCGGAACCTTTAAAACCTTAACTACGAGACGGTTCAAAGGCAAAGCGAGAACTGCCTCGTTGCCGCTATTATTGGCAACGAGCGTATGAATTTTGCCCTCTTCATAAGCGGCAACTTTTATTTCTTTCGCCATTGGTCCAAAATTATACCAAAATTTTGAGATTTCGTGAATTAGCCCGACAATACTCTACAGCAGTTGCACAGCCGACTCACCGCTTACAAGATAAGGCCTTGTGCGAAAGACAGAAGAAAGGATAACGATCAAAAACCGGGTAAATTCAATTGTCCAGAAACGCAGACCTTGCGACCTTTAGAAAGGGTCTTGTCCGAAGTGTCATAGACGACAAACTTTATCCCTTCGAAACGCTTTGAAAGTTCCGATTTGATATAACTCGAAACCGTTTTCACATTGCCGACATCATCATCAGAAAAACCGATTGAAACACTTCTTTTAAGCCCGCCCGTACGACGAAGCATGTGAAAAACATGTTCGACGAAATCCCGTATGGCGAATTCCTTTGCAAGCTCCGGGCGCGAAGCCGTGGTAGCAACAGCAAGCTTCTCCTTGTAAATGGGATCGTTCGCCATACGCTCTTTGAAACCCTGGTAGGTGACGGCCGAATATCGGCACATTCCAAGATAATAATCAAGTTCCTCCGCATCCGTGCCAAACTCTTCTATTTTATCAAGCCAGCGCCGATAGCCGCGCAGATTGGACATCATCTCTTCACGCTCTCGTTCACTTAGAGCATATCTGATAAAAACCCGAACAGCCCTCTCCAAAGTCTGCGGCGAATGACCTCTGGCTGTTACAATAGAAAACAAGCGCCCTTCGCGCAAGGTTTTTTTAAGAGCGTTGTAACTTGGCCCCGGCTTCTCGCCATGCTCCACCCGCTCAAGCGCCTCGATCGTATCCTCGATAAATCGGTTTGTCGACTCTTCGCCAGGCGCGCCGTCTTCAAAATTTTTAAACGCCTCAGCCCATCCCCCAGGCGGCGCCCGGTAATGCTCGGTATCGGCTCTAACTAAAGCGAATGTGGCCGTTGAGACCTCGACGGCGCGCCAAACGCCGTCATCATCAAGATGTTCAAGCTTGATCTTCGTGGGCATATGAAGGATGTTGTCATCCCAATCGAAGATATAGTACTTAAAGTCGCGCCCCGCGACCTCGTCGTTTACGTACGGTATCGCTTTTGAACGCATGACGGCTATTCAATCAAAGAGCGCTGCCCGGGAAGAACGTTCCGACATTACGCCCTTCAACGAGCGGCAGAAGCACACTCTTGCGACCGTTGGCGATATATGTATCGATACCCGAATCCACAGCCGCGCGCACAGCCTTAAGCTTAGAATCCATGCCTCCTTTCGAAAGCGAACCTTTTTCACCGGCGCGCACCAAACGCATAACCTTGCGCGGATTCTCAACCAAAGCAATACGCTTGCCGTTGCTATCCAAAAGCCCATCGACCGTGGTCAAAAGAATAAGCAAATCCGCCTTGACAAGCCTAGCGATCAAAAACGACAACCAGTCATTGTCACCGAATGTAAGACCTTTAAGTTCATCATCCGCAACAACATCGTTTTCATTGATGACCGGCACGATTTCTGCCTTGACGAGATGTTCTATCGATTTGCGCACGTTTTGACTGCGGCGGCGCGATTCGAAATCGTCATGAGTCAATAAGACCTGACCGATTTTTATACCATGCTCGGCGAAAAGCTTCTCATATTCGCAAATAAACTGGACCTGCCCTACAGCCGCACACATTTGAATATCGTTTGTATCTTTCGGACGCGCTTTAAGACCAAGAGCCTCTACACCGGCTGCAACAGCCCCGGAAGAAACAAACACGACTTCATGCCCGCTCAACTTAAGAGCGCTCAACTGCGCTACAAGTCTTTTAAGAGCGACATGATCTGGATGACCAGATTTACGGGCGATAGCGTGAGTGCCGACCTTTACAACGATGCGCATACGATATTACTCCCAAAGTTTCTCAAGCGCGTAGTAGGCTCGCGCTTCCGCCGAAAAAACGTGAACGACAACATCGATATAATCGCTCACGATCCACCCTGATTCAGGATCGCCGGAAGTGCGGTACGCCTTGGGCAAAGCTTTGGCGAGAGCCTTCAAGTGAGGCGCCGCAGCGCCGGTGGCGACGATAAAATAATCTGTTAGGGCCGACTTCCCTTTGACGTCGTAAACTTTTATATCGGCACCCTTTGCATCTTCAAGTGCTTTGACGAACGACTCAACCTGCTGCTGAACTGACATGACAATAATAGACCTTAATTTCTGACAAGCGGACGAGAAAGCATCCGCTCATATAGTTTAATGTATTCCTTTGCGCACGCTTCATGATTGAAGCGGGCCAAAGACTCCTTCATAATGCGACTTATTTCACGCTCGCGCACATCCGCACCTTGAGCGTAAAACTCCATCGCCCGGTTCATCGCCCATTCTAAACCATTTGCATCATAATGATCGAAGACAAAACCGTTTCCGACAGAAGCGTTCCAATCCAACATCTCTACCGTATCATGAAGACCGCCGGTATTGTGCGCAATTGCGAGCGACCCGTATATGGGAGCTTGCATCTGCGGCAAACCGCAAGGCTCAAAAAGCGAAGGCATAAGAGTGAAATCGCTGGCGGCGAAGCCGAGCTGCGAGAGCCTCGCGTCAAAGTTGTGAATTCCTATACGCTTGTAAAGAGCGTGAAATTCCCGAATCTCCCAGAACGGCTGCTGGAACGGCCCGTTGGCGATAACCGCGAGCTGCGCACCCGTATGCGCATGACGCTCCAAAAACCTGTAAAGAATATCGGTCAAAAGCTGCGGCCCCTTCTGTACCGGATCGAGGCGCGATGGCCAGAAGAAAAGCGGAGCGTCCGGATTTTCATCCAACCCCAGCGCGTGCTGAAGCCTAAGCTTATTCTCTCTCTTCATCGCACGATGATTTTCAGCATCGTATTTAAACGGAATCTTATCATCGGTCGAAGGATTGTCGGCGGAATCCGGCGCATTGAGAATTCCGGCCGCGCAACCCGCGTTGTATTTGTTGCGGATCTCATTGCGGATCGAATCCGGCACAAACGAATGCCAGCCGTTGACGATCTCTTGGAGGAAGGTAGGACTTACCGTATTGATAAAGTGAGCGCCAAAGACCCCTGAAGCCTGCAGGTCGATAGCGTTTGAATTGCGACTCTCCTCATAATTATACGGCGGATAACTAAAGTACAGGTTCTGCCAGAATTCCGCTGCGTCAATTCCCGAATCTTCAATTTTCGAAAGGGTCAGACGATGAGTATGAATATTATGAACCGTAAAAAGACACGGTATCCCTTCTCGGCGAGCTGCCGCAGGAATAAGACCCGTCATCCAGTCATTGCAATGGATAAGATCGGGCTGGACTCGCGGAATTATATTATTTATAACCTCACGTTGAAACGCGAGCGAAAGTTTCAAATTACCTTCGCCTCTATCGTATACCGTATCGCGATAATAGAAACAACGATCCTCAGCCAAATGAATGCGCTCGTCAGGAAGATGACTTTTGTACTTTCGCAATTCCTCTGCAACAAGCTGCGCCGTTTCGACATGAAACATTCGCCTGTAGTGCGGCAAAGCGACATGAACATCAGCACCTAAAGAATGAAGCGCCTGAACAAGCGAGGCCGACACGTCAGCCATACCGCCCGCTTTCGCCGACATTTTGCCAGCGAGGTTACCCATCCCTTCCGGAAGATAAGTTATCTCCGGCGTTACTATAAGTATACGCGGATTTCTTGTAGTTTTTCTCGTCTTGGCCATTTTGTGAATGAATTCTATCTGAGGTATTCGTTTAATTGCGAATATTATATCATTTTACTGAACATTTTGCATTGGTTTGTGGTGAATTGTTTCTATTTTCTGGTTGCGGAGAATATGCCCAAGACAAAAAGATATGCTAAACAGGCTGAAAGAACAAATACTATCGCAATGGGGCCGTAAGTCTTCTCAGCAACGCCCAAAATCGCAGAAATTATTCCTCCGCCGACAATAGCCATAACCATCAGCGAGGTTATCTCGTTGGCTTTCGCAGGATTTTTTTCAATCGCAAGCCCCATGCACATCCCGAAACTGTTGGCGGTAAAAAGCGCCATCAACACTACAAGCACAAAAAACGCGAACGCCGATGACGCGAATGGAATCAGAAGAATCACGACAAGTCCCAGCCCCATCGCCCACGGCAGGCACTTAGCCGCCGAAACTCTCGCAAACACAAAAGCGCCGATAAAAGCCGCCGCCGTCTTTGCGGCGAAATAAACGGTAGGCCCAAGGCCTGCCATATTAACATCGACTTTGTAGACCTTTGAAAGATATTCGGGAATGGCGACATTCATCCCGACGTCAGCGCCGACGGAAAACAGAATTCCGACAGTCATCGCTAAAATATACGGATTTTTAAGAACTGCAATGCAGGAGGCGAAACTCGTTCTCTGGTGCCCTTCAGAATCTTGAGCGAGCCGCTCGTCATCAATCTTAGTGAAATAGAGCCACATTCCGACAACGCCGGTCAAAATCGCGTATACGGGGAAAAGCAGCTTCCAATTTCCGAGCGCCGTAGCCGTAAGATAAACGAATACCGGCGTCAAAGAAGCGCATATCGCTTTAACGAACTGACCTAACGAAATACGGCTTGTAAGTTTGTCTTTCGTTACCACATTGCTCATCAGCGCCGGAAGAGCGGCCTGAATTATTGTATTTCCTATTCCGACAAGCGCAAAAGAGACTATGTACAGATACCACCTCTCAGCAGAAGAACAAAAGGCTATCACCATCGCAAGAATCATTATGCCAAACGAAATCAAAACGGAATTTTTTCGGCCGACTCTGCCCGAGAGAATTGCCGTAGGAATAGAGATAATCAAAAACCATACATATGCAAATATAGGCATCAACCATGAAATTGTGTCAGCGTTCTCCACACATTCGGCTTTTACCTGATTCATTATCGTGCCGATGATATCACCGAATCCCATTACGAAGAAACCCGCCAGAAGAGGCGCTATGACAAATCTTTTTTTCACGACATCACTCCTTATTTGTTTTGTGAACCGATTGCGACAGCAAGAGCGGCATAATCACCTATATTTTCTCCAAGCTCCGCTGCCGTAATCTTGCAGACCTTGCGCGCCAGCACGAGCGCCTCCTCTTCCAGGATCGGCTCTATTATGGGCATAAACAAATCGGCATTGCGCATAAAAATCCCGCCCAGGGCAATCACCTCGGGATTGAGAATATCAATCGTAAAGGCGAGAATTGTCGCGAGCTTTTCGGCTGATTCTCGGAACACCTCAACAGCATCTGCATCTCCTAAGCGCACACGCTCAAAAAGCTCCTTTGCCGTAATATCAAGGCCTTTGCGAATCTTCGCCAATCTCGCTATGCCAGCGCCGGAACAAAAGCCCTCGGCGCTGCCTTCTTTATTGTAGCCGACGGGACCTGTCGGGGCCAACCGGATGTGACCTATTTCGCCAGCATTGTCATTCGCCCCTGAATAAAGCTTGCCGTCGATAACAATACCCGCCCCAAGACCGGTGCCGAAAGTCATAAAGACAAGATTTTTAACGCCCCTACCGGACCCGTAAAGATATTCCGCCATAGCGCAGGCGTTAGCATCATTCTCCACCGATGTCGGAACGCCAAAGCGATCTTCAAAAAATTCCACGATCGGAACATTGTCCCAGCCCGGGAGATTTGGCGGAGATAGAATAAGACCCTTTTTAGAATCGAGCGGCCCGCCGCAACTAATTCCGATACTCACGAAATCTTTCGGGCTCATCGAACGAGATGAAGCTATAGCTTCAATTCTACGGGAAAACTCCTCAAGGACTTCACGCCACGAAAGACCAGCCGTCGGAAATTCATCGCGGGAAAGAATTTCTATTCCGCCGTCATACGGCTCACCAGTTGAAATGGCACACTTGGTGCCGCCGATATCAAGACCTATATTCAAAACAATTCCTCCTCTATAGCTGCGGCAAGCGCATGGTAAACGGGCAAGTGCAGTTCCTGCACTTTAAACGTCTCTTTTTCTCCTACACGAATCGTGACATCCGCAATCCGTGAAAGCTTTGATTCGGCGGAACCGGTAAGCGCGACGACCTTGCCGCCCTTGGCCTTCATCACCTCGGCCGCTGCAACGCAGTTGGCGCTGTTGCCGCTCGTAGAAAACGCGACGAGAACATCCCTTTCGTCTCCGAGCGAAAGCACCTGCTGGGCGAAAGCGCTCTCCCATGAAACATCATTCGCGAACGCGCTCAGAAAGCCGGTCATCGAAACGAGCGAAATCGCAGGAAGAGCGCCTTCAAGTTTCGCTGCCAGTTCAGGGCGAATCTTCATTGCGATGGAAGAAGGAATTTCTCGGCGCTTCTTGAATGATTTCAAGAGTTCACCGCAAAGGTGTTCGGCATCCGCCGCACTTCCACCATTACCGCAAACAAGCACCTTGCCCCTGGCGCCATAAGTTTCAAGCAATGCGTTAAACGCGTCCATGATATTGTCTTTTTCGCCCAGAAGCGACGGATAGCGGACAAACAATTCGTCAAAAACGGCTTTCGTTGTTTCTTTCATAAAATCCTTTTTATTTTCTCAACGCATCCGCAAGATTACAGATTACAAGTCTTGAACGAAACTCGTCGGCAGTCATCTTAGACTTTGGCTTATACCTGAAAATGCGGCGACCCTTAAGGAGAGTGACGAAATTGTCGTCAAAAGTTCCGCCGCCGTCTTCGGTCACGTAGAGCATAGTGGCAAAAGAAGGCTTGGCTGCGGAAAGCTCAAGCTCTATCTCGCCGTTCTGAAGTTTTTCCACCCGCTCAATCTTGATATCGGGAGAGGGCAGCGTAATTGTCGCGATGCGGCTTATCGTTTCGGTCTCTTCGTTTTTCCAAATGCGGCCGTCAGAATCTTCAGCCTCGACGCTGAGAACCAAAAAACATTCCTTATCTTCTTTTTCCGCCTCACCAAATGTCTTAACGCCTGCGCCTTCAAAAGTGAAAGGATATTCTTTCTTTTCGACCTCTTGTCCATCGGCGATCTTGCGACGTGATACGGTGAGCTTGCCGGTGATCTTTCGCGGCAAATCCCATACAACAGTAGAGACACCGTCAAATTCACTGTTCGTCTTTGAGTCCAAGAACGTTATGAGCGGCTTATTGTACCTGCGCGCCGAATACATGGCGGCCTTGAGATTCATAGCGTGATCTATGGACGAATCGCTGTATACGGGCCACCAGTCGTTTATCTGCCAATAAAGAACGCCCATGCAAAAAGGCATTTGGGCATGATAACGGTTCTGCGCCTTCCTGATAAGACGCTCCTGCAGCACCTGCGTTAAATACAGCATCGACACATCGTCTTTCGGTTCGCCAAAATATGCCTTTATGGACTTAACTGCTTTCTCCACCTCGCCGGGCTTTTTCACATGATTCATCATCCCCGGATCATCGAGCGAGAGCGATGAGACGAATTTCTTCATATAATCAACCTGGGGATAGGAGCGCCAGCCGTATTCGCTCATAAAGCGGACATTGATATTCAAATACGCCTCTATGGGCCGATCTGTTTGGCCGGCCACCCCCCAGATATGGGTGTCGCCTTTATCTTTATCGAAATTCTCTTCCCAGCGCCTATCCCCAGAGCAAGGCGAACTCGGCCAGAAAAACCGCTCTGGATCAGTTCTGATCACCGCATCTGAAATTGTAGTTGTAAGCCTGTCGCAAAGAGCATACCAGGAGCGCGTCTGATAGCTGCACCAATACGACTCGTTGTCGCCGCACCAGATCGCTATTGACGGATGCGACTTAAGCCTTTTTATCTGATGAACGACCTCGGCATGAATATTATCACGGAATTTATAATCATCTACCGGGTAGTATGCGCAAGCGAACATCATGTCCTGCCAGACGAGAAGCCCCAGTTTATCGCACTCGTCGTAAAATTCATCCGGCTCGTAAACGCCACCTCCCCAAACGCGAATCATATTCCCGCAGGCCTTGGCGACCTCATTTAAATGGAACTTCGCCCTTTCATGCGTGCGCTTCGTCGGATAAGCCTCGGAAACGATCCAGTTCCACCCTTTTATGAACACATCGACACCATTAACTCTGAAGAGAAACGACTCACCGCCCTTTTCGTCTTTTTCGCGCACAACCTCGACCGTACGAAAGCCAAGATTCCGGCAAAGAGTTTTTCCTTCGCAGGAAACGCTGTATTTGTAGAGATTCTGCTCGCCATAACCGTTTGGCCACCACAGACGGGGTGATTCTACGGTATAATCGGCCTTGACCGTAAAAATCTGACATGAACGCGGCACCTTTGCCTTAACGCTCTTCGTCTCACCTTCAAAAGTGAAATTAACGACGACCTCGTCGCCAGCCTTGGCGCTAAGAGTCGGAGTCACCTCGGCAACGAGCGTAACAAGACCTTTTCCGTCGACGATTTTCTGCGAATGCCAGGCATAGTCGAGATAGGCCGTATCCTGAGCTCTCAGGCGGACATCGCCCAACATACCAGACGATGGGATTGAAACACCCCAGTCCCATCCGCCCTGGCATTGAGTGCGCCGCAGATAGGCTACATCCCCCATTAAACTTCTGCCGTGGGTATACGCTTTTTGATGACCTTTATAAGCTTCTTTACGCTTAAGACTTTCTTTTATCGGAGAGGGAAACCTCACTTCAAGAACATTCTCATCCTTAAGGATATCTTTTACATCAAACTGCCATTTACGAAATTGATTATCGGCATAAAATCTCTTTCCGTTTAAAAATATCTCTGCAGGATCATCAATCGAATCAAATTCAAGACGGATATTTTTAGCTTTCTTTAAACCGTCATCCAATTTGAATTTACGGGTGAAAACCGCAGTCTCGTTTCCGAAACTCTGCACCAGCCATTCATTTGTGCCGAAGAACGGATCGGGCAAAAGGCCCGCTTTCATCATAGCCGAATAGTTGTCGCCTGGAATAACTGCTTCTATCGCTTTAGCGTCACCCTGCTTAAGTTCCCACACACCGGAAAGGCTCTGTTCAATTGAGCTATGGGATATTGATGATGCCGCAGAGCGTAAAGAAAACCTCCCGTAAAACAAAGCCGCCAAAACTGCTGCACAGCAAATAAAACTTGCTATACCTACTTTTCTTGATATCATGCCTACTCCTTTTCTTAATAAAAACAGTTTAAATTTTAACAAATGCCCAATCACTTCGCAACCGGAATAATCCTTAGAGACTTTCCGGCCGCCAAGGCTTGATATCCTTCAGCGCGGGATGATTCTTATCCTTTTCAGAAAGGATGATTTCAACATCCAGATCCGGCCACTTTATCTGAAGTTCAGGATCGTCGAACTTAAGGCCGCGTTCCGACTCCTTGCAATAGAGATTGTCGCATTTATACGAAAAGAGGGTGTTGTCTTCCAAAACGATAAAGCCGTGCGCAAAACCGCGCGGAATGAACAACTGACGACGGTTTTCAGCAGAAAGAACTACGCTTACATGTTTTCCGTAGGTTGGAGAACCCTTGCGGATATCAACGGCGACATCCAATACGGCTCCGCTTATGACTCTGACAAGTTTAGCCTGCGTATGGGGAAAAGCTTGCCAATGAAGACCTCTGATGACGCCCTTGGACGAAAAACTTTCATTATCTTGAACGAACTCGCTTGTAATGCCGGCGTTAAAATATCTCTCTTTATTGTACGTCTCGCAAAAGTAGCCTCTGTTATCACCGAAAAAATCACATTCGATTATTTTCACTCCCTCTATCTGCGTATCGATAACTTTCATGGTTTTCACTCCTTTTGCACAAAATACCGCGATGTCTTAAATCAGACGATGTTTATACGTAGCCACCTGCCCGAGCGCCACCTGAAAAGAGTGCCTGCGCTCAGAACGGCGACATAGGCTATCATTGTAGACCATAGGTTGGGCATGGAATTATCCGACTTCGAAACGAAAACGACAAGAGGCATCCAGAAAAGAAATGCCACGACAAGCATCCACCACAGAACGAAGGATGTGTCGCCCGCGCCCTTAAGAGCTCCAGAAATAACGGTATCGAAAACCTCAAAAACCTGCCATGCCGCCATAAGGACAAGAAGCGTAAACCCAAGCTCTATGAACTTTCCTGAAAGAATCGGGTCGTCCGGCGCAAATATCAAAAGGATCGGCCGATTGAACATGAGAGTAAGAGCGAGCAATACCGCGGTAGTTGCGACGGCCAGTAGCGCACACCTCCACCCGGACAGTCTCGCGAGATGAAAATCTCCAGCGCCTTTGGCCTGACCGACAAGCGTCGCGGCACCGAGAGCAAAGCCCTCTATAGGGGCGAACAAAAGATAATTGACCGCAAAACAGGCGTTTGAAACCGCGACCTCAAGATGCCCCACCGCACCCGTGAAAAAGACGAAAATGGTAAACGACAGCAGATTCAAAACATTATACAACCCTGACAATGCCCCGAAACGGATAATCCGCAGAGAAAGTCTCAGCATTTCGGCGCTAAACCACTTCACCTTGTCATTCGAAAAAGATTTATCATTTCTTAGCCGCTCTTCCCTTTTTAAAATTAACCACAAAGACAACCACTGAAGCATCAATGAACCTACGGTGGCGTAAGCGGCTCCCGCGATCCCCATTTTCGGAAGACCGCAAAGGCCGAAAATAAATATTGGGTCAAGAACAATATTCAGAAGATTGCCCGCGAGATTTACGAGAAATACGGTTTGTGTTCTCCCTCTGCCCGTAAAGTATGACTGCACAGCCATTTGACCATACAAAAATATTCCGCCCGCAACGGTAATTGAAAAATACGTCTTCTGCCTTGATATCACGTCTTCTCCGTGCGAAAAAGCCTCGAAGACCGATTCGCCGAGCGGAATAAAAAGTAAAGACACTGCCCCGAATATGAACGACAGAATAATGCCCGCCGTACATGACGCCTGGCACATCCGGTCGTTTTTCGCGCCATAATAAGTAGCGACAAACGTTCCCGAATATGCCACAATCGCCTGAAAGAAACTGAGCAATATCAGAGAGAGCATTGATGAAGGCATAATAGCCTCAAGGCTCGCCATGGACTCACGGGCAAGAAAAGCACGATCAACAAACTGCATAAGGGCATTGTTGACCATGCCTAGCGCAAGCGGCCAGACAAGCTTAATTATATCCAGGTAGGATTTCACGCTCCCTGCCTGCCCATAAACGCGCTCACGCCAAACGGGCAAGACGCGTAGCTATACCGATATATGTGGCCGGCGTCATTTTTAAAAGGCGAGCCTTATCCTCTTTAGGCAACTCAAGCGCCGATACAAATTCGCGCATGATTTCGGCGTTGACGCGCCGCCCGCGAGTAAGTTCTTTCAGTCTCTCGTACGGATGATCCATCCCAACCTTACGCATGACCGTCTGAATGGGCTCGGCCAAGACTTCCCAGTTGCGGTCCAGATCTTCAGCCAACCGCTCGACATTAAGCTCAAGCTTTCCAAGGCCCTTCATCGTAGATCTAACAGCAATTAACGTATAACCGAAGCCGACGCCCATATTGCGAAGCGTCGTCGAATCTGTTAAATCTCGCTGCATTCTGGAAATCGCAAGCTTACGCGCCATAAAGCCCATAACAGCGTTGGCAAGACCAAGATTGCCCTCTGAATTTTCAAAATCGATAGGATTTACCTTATGAGGCATCGTCGAAGAGCCGATCTCACCTTTAACCGTGCGCTGCTTGAAGTAGCCCATTGAAACATACATCCACACATCGCGGTCAAAATCCAAAAGAACGCTGTTCCAGCGGCAAATCGCATCAAAAAGCTCCGCGATTCCATCGTGAGACTCAATCTGCGTGGTAAGACGGTTTTGCCTAAGACCGAGAGACTCGATAACCTTCTTTGAAAGTTTTTCCCAATCAACATCGGGATAGGCTGAAAGATGCGCATTAAAATTACCAACCGCGCCATTCATTTTAGCGGGCATTACGAGTCTGTCTATTTCACCTGCCTGGCGCTTGAGTCTCTGGGAAACAACCGCGAGCTCTTTTCCGACGGTGGTCGGAGAAGCCGGCTGGCCGTGTGTGTGAGCAAGCATCGGAACCTTCGCCCATTCTTTGGCCATAGCCACGATGACGGCGGTCATCTTATCCATCTCGTCTCTGAGCACGCGCTTTCCGTCTCTGAGCATAAGCGCATGAGACATATTGTTGATATCTTCTGACGTGCAGCCGAAATGAATAAACTCAGATCTCTTTTCAAGTGAAGTGCCAGCGACCTTTTCCTTTAGAAAATACTCAACGGCCTTGACGTCATGATTGGTCGTCTTTTCAATTTCTTTTACCCTCTGGGCGTCCTCAACGGAGAAATCTTCTGCTATCTTGCGCAAAGCCTTGCGCTCTGATGACGAAAGCGCTTTACATTCTTTTATCTCTTTGGCGTCGCACAACGCTTCAAGCCACACGCATTCAACCAAAACACGACGCTTGACAAGGCCGTACTCGGAAAAAATCTCCTGAAGTTCACTGCACTTGTTCTGATAACGACCATCTATAGGGGAAATGGCTGTAAGAGTATCTAGTTTCATAATCTAATGGACTTTTTAGCGTTGTTTAAAGAAAGCTCTGATGCCTAGAGCCAAAAATGTCAAATCTGGAATAACCGCCGCGAAAATAGCATTGCACCAACCGTTCTTGGCGACAATCATGCAGGCGATAGTAAAGCCGTAGAAAGCAAAAAACATGCCGAGCGCTCCGAGGATGCCCTTAAATACAGATTGGCGGCCCGAGGCTATGCCGGCGGGAATCGCGAAAAGCGTTATGATGATACACGCCAGCGGCGAAACAATCTGCGCCCATGTGTCGTACAAAAGCTCGTTTTTCGCTTCTTTAGTAATCTCGCGATGTTTTTCGATGTACCTGAAGCGGTCACGAACGCTGTTATACCGCCAAGGCCTGTTCTGAAGAATGAAATCAGAAGGCGTTTCCGTAAATTCGCTAAAGCATCTGAATTTTAGAGCGTCCATCTCCGGCACAGGCGTAGCGATCTCCTGACCTGAAACATCATAATGCTGCACTTTCGGCTCGTAGAACCACCATTGCCCGTCAAGAAATTCCGCTTTCGCGGCCGTTATATTCCTAAGTCTCGCCCCGCTGGCCCTGTCGATGGCGATTCGCACATCCTTAAGGCTCTTTCCTTCGGCATCAAGGACGCGATTAATGTTCCATGTTCGATGTTCGGTCGAGTTTCGATATACAATATTGTCCGCTCTTTCGATTTTCTCAATGGAGAAGCGCTCATTTTTCAACTGATTGGCCCAATGCGCATAACGAGGAACGAACGACTCATTAACCCACGCCACCAAAAGCGCACTTAAAATCGACACGGACAATAGAGGTTTTACGATGGCTATAAAACTAACGCCGCTGGCACGCATGGCAATTATCTCGCTGTGACGGCAAAAGCTCCACATTGTATACAGTGTAGCAAGCATCAATGCCGCCGGCACAAGATAATGAAAATACGGCGCCAAATAGCCTAAAAGATACTTTACAACTAACTGTAAAGAAGCTTCCGATGACATCATGCGAGAAAATGAACCGAAAAGTTCAAATAACACGTAGATAGAGATAAATCCCGCCAGACAGTATCCAAACGGAATTAAAAACTCCCTAAGCACATATCGCGTCAAAATTCGCATTTCAAAATAATTCTATGAACTTTCTGTTGATTTGATAAATACTAACCGTTAAGAGACCCATAATGTCATTCACTTGGACATATTATACCATAAATTCCCGCCCAAGTTGATGAAGAAGCGATGATAGAACAATCCTTTACCTGACGCCGTTCCATGCCAGGAAGCGCTTTTCGGCGAAAGCCTTCCATTTCGGTCCCGTAGCGCCATTGACATACGGATCAATAGAAATTCCGCCACGGGCGGCAAACTTTCCGTAAACCTCCATATACTTAGGCTTCAGCAGCGCAAAAAGGTCATTGAAAATGACATTGATGACATCTTCATGAAAATCACCATGATTGCGAAACCCAAAAAGATAGAGCTTAAGCGACTTCGATTCAACTAATTTGGCCCCTGGAATATAACGCACTGTCAACGTAGCAAAATCAGGTTGACCGGTCTTTGGGCAGAGCGTTGTAAATTCAGGGGCGGTGAAAGTCACCCAATAATCGCGTTTGGGATGATTATTATCAAATGATTCAAGAATAGATGGATCATACGAACATGGAGCACTTACTGTCGCGCCAAGAATTTTTAACGTCTTAAGATCTTTTCTCATTTTCTTTCCTCCAATTCTCAATCAGCGCTTGCCGCCTTTAAGAGCTAACCTGACAAGTTCGTCACTGCCGGAAACGCCGGGATTTGCCGAAACGGCGTCAGCAACCATTTTATTGGCAGTCTCATCAGAGAACCCGAGAGCCGTAAGAGCCAAAACCGCGTCGTGAAGACCTTGAGGTCCACTTGAGCGACGTTTAGAAGACTCCTCGGCAAGCGATTCTATCACAGAGACCTTATCTTTAAGTTCAATGCATATTTTTTCAGCCGTCTTCTTGCCCACGCCCTTTATCGAGGAGATGCGCTTAGCGTTGCCGGCAGCTATCGCCAATGATAGTTCGCTGATGGAGCCTCCGGAAAGTATGGCAACGGCGATCTTCGGGCCAACTCCGGCCACTGAAATGAGCTTTATAAAAAATTCACGTTCGGCAACCGTTGAAAACCCAAAAAGAATTTCATCGTCTTCACGAACGCAATGATAGGCATAAAGTTTCTGAACTTCCCCTTCATGCGCGAGATTATCGTAGGTGGAAAGCGGTATCAGCAATTCGTACCCTACACCCGAGGCCTCCAAAATGGCACGGGACGGACTCTTCTCCACAAGCTCGCCTTTTATATATGCAATCATTTCTGGGAACCTGAAGCGACGCTACGATATTTAAGAACGATATTTTTTACGACAAGATAAGTTATCGGCGTCATAATGAGCGCCAACAAAAAACCGCCAAGAAAAAAACTCACCACGGCCTCTATCCCAAGATGGCACACAGCCTGCCATGTCCATTCGATATTTTTCAGCTTGTCGTACGAGAGCATACCGTTAAATAAAAATCTGTTGACGATATACGTCTGCGCCGGGTAAATAAAAAATATTGTTACTGGATTGGTTATGAGCGTACCCAAAGTCGCGCCGACTTTTGATACGCGCATAACTATTGCAAGAGGTATTGAAAGCGCAAGCTGAAAACCAAAAGGAATCGAACAGCCGATGAACATTCCCAAAGCCCAGCCACAGGCCACCCTTTCGGGCGGGAGCGGTTCTTTTACAATCCGCTCCCGAAGGACTTTAAGATATTCGGCGACCCTCATCAGACTACGCTGTGAACGAAAAGCCCGCTTCGGAGTTTAGGTTCGAACCAGGTTGACTTCGGCGGCATTATGGCTCCGGCGTCAGCGATGGACATCATCTCTTCCACCGTGACTGGCTCCATCGCAAACGCGACGGCGGCCTCTCCCGAATCGACTTTCTGAGCGAGCTCATTATCGCCCCTGATTCCGCCCATAAAAGAAATACGCGCATCAGTGCGGGGATCTTTAACGCCGAGAACAGGAGATAAAAGCTTATCCTGCAAATAGCTTACGTCAAGCGCGGAGACGACATCTGAACCAGCGGGAATATCCCAGCTCAAATCCGTCCACTGACCGTTGAAATACATACGGCAATTGCGCTGCCCTTTCGCTCCCACCGTAAAGTTCTCGCTAAGGCGCGACATGAACTCATAGGCGGACAAACCATTCAAATCCTTGATAAGGCGATTGTAAGCGAGAATCTTAAGTTGACTTGCCGGAAAGACTACCGCCATAAACCAACGGCTTTCACCTTCGAAATCATGGTCTTTGGCATAACGTGAAGCGGCTGCGCTTCTATGGTGGCCGTCAGCTATAAAAGCAACAGGAACGCGCTCGAAAAGCGCAACAAGCTCGCTCGCTGCATCTTCACCCTGACTTGCTATTTCCCAAACGGTGTGGCCAATACCGTCATCGGCCGTAAAATCGTAAAGCGGTGCCTTTTGGCAAGCACTCTCAACGATAGCATCAATAGCCATATCATCGCGATAAGTGAGAAACGCAGGCCCCGTATGAGCCTTTAGCGTCTCAATATGGCGCGTGCGATCATCTTCTTTATCCTTACGAGTTTTCTCGTGCTGCTTGAGGATACCCGAAAGATAATCTTTCGTGTCGAACGTCGCCACGATGCCTGTCTGGCTGTGATCTCCCATCGTCTGGCGATATGCATAAAACTTCGGCTTATCGTCCTTAACGAGAGTCCCTTCGTCAATCAGTTTATCAAGCGCTTTCTTGGCCTGAGCATACGCTTCATCCGACGAACAATCCGTCCCATCGGGAAGATCTATCTCCGGACGCGAAACATGAAGAAAACTTTTAGGATTTCCAGCAGCTAACGCCTTTGCCTCGGCCGTATCAACAACATCGTAAGGAACGGCGGCTACAAAAGGAGCATCATCAACATTGGGGCGAATGGCCGAGAAAGTATTGATTTTCATTGTCTTGAAAAATAAGATTGATTTTAGAATCCGATATTAACCAGCGGGCAGAACTTCATTTCGGCGGAGCGGATCACATTGATAACACCCACCTGGAAGCCGTGCATCGATTCACAGCGGTTAATAAGACCTACCTGGAAACCTTCGATATCGCCGGCGACGTTGACTAAAGAGCACTGAAGGCCGTGCACGGAAATCGCCTCGTTCCAAAGACCGATCTGAAAACCGTTCATCTGACCGTGGCCGACAGAGTTGTAAATGCCAAGCTGCACACCGCAAAAAGCATCTTTGACATCGTTACGCAGAAGGTTTACCTGAATACCTTCAAAATACGTAGACCTACCCCAAAGGCCGACATCAAAGCCGGTTACGTTATCTTGCTTGGTCGCGTACGGAATAGTAAGGCGAAGTCCGATTACATCGGTCGAAGCCGGATACTCGCACACGGCAAAGAAAGCAGGCCATACAACAATCTCACTATTTTCTCTGTTCTGCTCACCGGCAGTTGCGGTCTCTTGAGACTTTTCCTGTGCAAAGACGGAAAACGTGGCGACTGACATTAATGCAACTATAATAAGTTTTTTCATTTTTAACTCCTAGATTTGAATGGGTTCGTAAATTATACAATTTTTCGGGCATAAAACGCAAGCGCTCAAGCAAGGGGGGCTTCTCGTGTTGAAGGCGTCACAAAATTTCCAAGCTTGTCGACAACCCAGGGGTTGTGAGGTATAGTAGACAGATCAAAGCGCGGCAGTAGATCCGCAAGCGTTATATTTTCGCCTTCCTGCGCCCAACCGCACGATGAGGCGATAAGGCCTATAAGAGCCTGACTTTTTACCCCCATTTCACGATACGATTTTATTCTTGTATCGCCATGGCGCTTAGCAAGGCGCCTGCCGTCTTTGCCGACTGCAAGCGGCACGTGCAGATAGGAAACATCGCCCAAATCCAAACTTCGTCTTAAGAGAATCTGTTGTGGCGTTGCTGAAAGAAGATCATCTCCTCGAACGATTTCGGTAACGCCCATTGCAGAATCGTCTACGACCACAGCCAGAGTATAGCCGGCGGCCCCTTCATCCCTTGCAATCGGAAAATCTCCGAAACTTGAAGAAACGTCATAAACACAGCGGCCCGCGAAAACATCATCAAATTCCACTATCGAGGGCGCGTCCACCTTGAAGCGCCAACACGGCAATCTTGATGATTGTCCGCGCATCTGAAGCTCTCTGCACGCCTGAGCCCAAGTGGTGTATCTGCCGCGACAGGTGCCGCTATAAAACAACTGCTCGCCCTCATGCGGAGCGGATTGAGCCGCCTCCACATCGCGCCTTGAACAGATACATGGATAAACCAGCCCTTTTGAACGCAACTTTTCAAGAGCATCGCGATAAAATTCTTTGCGCTCGGACTGAATATAAAACTCATCCCAGTCAAACCCGAGCCACTTCAAATCTTCGATGGCTTCCTTCGCCGCACCGGGCTTGTCTCGCGGATGATCGAGATCTTCTATGCGCATAATGAGCTTACCGCCCAATGAGCGAGCTCTGAGCCACGCAATCATAAAGGTGCGCACATTACCTAAATGTAGCGCACCCGTTGGAGACGGTGCCAAGCGTCCAACATACCGCCCTATGGAGCGATCGTTCATTTTCTGCTTAGCACGTTCTTCTGTCAACAGACTTTTCAGTCCAACTCTTTTTTGGACTTAAGAATCTTACCTGTCTTTGCGTCGATATCATACTCGTAGTCGTGAGAGCCAGACTCAAATTCGACCTCGAAAATTTTTATACCGTCCTCACGATCAACTTCGCATTTCAAATCGCGCACATTTGCACGCTCTAAACCGGCATGCTTAAGAGCAATGGCGATTGCGCACTTCTTGGTCAATTTCTTCTTGCCCTTTGCGGCGCACTTCTTATCCTTGCAATCATTCTCGCAAGCGACCTTTGCAGGCGCCTTAGCTTCAGCTTCGCCCTTGGCGGGCACAGCCTGAGTCTCGGCGGCAGAAACGACCGCTGCGGTGAGCATAACTGCGGCAACTAAGATTTTTTTCATACGGACCCCTCCTTGTTTGTTGTTTATGTATTTTTGTTTTCGCAGCAATTATACCATCTTTTCTCAATTGAAGTCAAAGGAATTGATTTCATTAAAAATATCGATACTCTCCATCATGCGGCCTTTACCTGTTGAGCCGCAGGCAAGTTCGCCGTTGGCTGGATCGATAATCCGAACACCCCTTGAGCGTAAGGCTTCAATATTATCTTGGGTAACAGGGCTTTCCCACATGCCATCATTCATCGCAGGAGCAATTACAATGGGCGCTCGCGTCGCAAGAAGCGTGGCCGTCAAAAGATTATCTGCAATGCCGTAGCGCATCTTCGCTATCGTATTGGCCGTAGCCGGCGAAACGACGACGATATCGGCGCATTCGGCAAGAGAAATATGCTCCGGCTTCCAGGAAACGGGCGCGGCGAACTGATCTACCTGAACAGGATTGCGGCTTAATGTCTGAAAAGTGAGAGGCTTTACAAACTCGCACGCCGCGCAAGTCATGATCACATGAACTTCATCGCCGTTTTTCACAAACAGCCTGACAAGTTCAGCCGCTTTATATGCGGCAATCGAACCGGTAACGCCTAAAACGATTCTTCTCATTTTTCCATCTCCTTAACTTGTTTGAAGTTATCTTACCCCTCATACGGTCTTATCCGCAGCTGCGCCCCGAGCGAATGAGCGAGAACGCGGCACTTTTCCGCTTTTTCGCGAGACGTTATCGGCTCACCGACGACCGTCATTACGACATTCGGCACTACCCCTCTAAGCGAAGCGGTAAAATCGATCATAGCCTGCCAGCTTTGAGCGCCGAACCTTGGGCGGCAAATCCGCTCGTATTCTTCACTGTCGGGTGTATTAAGGCTAATTGAAACAATATCGACAAGGCCCTTCAATTCACTCGCCACAGATCGCGAATTGATAAGATCGGCAAGACCATTGGTATTGATTCTGATTTTTACGGATGGATGTTCTTTTCGCACGTATCCGGCGACTTGAAGAAGAACATCTAACCGTTCGGTAGGCTCACCGTAACCGCAGAAAACAAGTTCATCATACTCGGCCATATCGCGCGAGGCGATTGACTCGACAACCTCTTCTGCCGTCGGCTCGCGCTCAAGCCATAACGAACCTGAGCCGTGCACACCGCTGTCAAGATTTCGAAGACAAAAAACACATGAACACGGGCACCTGTTCGTGAGGTTTACATAAAGAGATTTTTTAATAGGATATGTTATGACCATAGCATCGACAATGTTTCTTCAAACGGAAGACCGTCCGTAAGCGGAATTTCCATATCAACGGCGCGCTGTATCGTCGCCGTCACAAATTCGGCCGCCTTCTCAACAGCCTGCGTTAAATTTTTACCGCGCAAAAGCTCTCCTGTTACCACGCAGGAGAATACATCCCCCGTGCCGCTCCTGTCGCGACCTATGCGAGGAGCAGTAACAACCGAGGGGCCGTCGCTTTTCGAGAAAACGAAATTAGCTAGGTGATCTGCCCGTGGAACTCCACTTATCACACAGCCTCTTGCATTTTTTTCGCATAGCTGCTCAGCCAATGCGAGAAGCTCGCCGTCCGAAAGATTTTCATCATACTTGCGCCCTGCTAAAATTGATGCCTCGGTAAGATTCGGCGTAAGAATGTCCGCAAACGACAAAAGCCGCCTTAATCCTTTGGCTACATCATCTTTAAAGGTAGGGTAAAGCCTACCATAGTCACCCATCACGGGATCTACCACAATTAGAGTCGCGTCTTTTTTAAACGCCTTAATGAACTGTTCGACAAAGTCAAGCTGAAGCATTGATGAAAGATAACCTGAGGCTATCGCAGAAAACTCAAGCCCCGTCGCCTTCCAATCGGCAATATAGTTGTCTAACTTATCAGAACAGTCATACCACGAAAAATGCTCAAACCCGGTATGATTTGTAAACACGGCCGTAGGCACCGGGCAGCATTGCACTTTAAGAGCCGAAAAAATTGGCAGAGCCGCCGCGAGCGAACAACGCCCGAAACTGGAAAAGTCATTGATAACCGCAACTTTTTTCTGGCGATTATGATTAACTATACTGGCATTCTTGTTCATTTCTTCAACGTCTTTTATATCACATCACAAAACTGTAAGCTCCACCGACTTCAAATCCTTATCGTTAAGAGCCTCTCGCATCGTGTTTTCAGCCAGATGCGGAGCATTGCACTCACCCGAAAGATGGGCTAAAAAGAGCTTCTTGAGTCTGTCAGAGGCAAAACGCCTGACAAAATCAGCCGCGTCGTAATTGGATAGATGCCCGCTCGGACCTGAAATTCTACGTTTGAGCGACTCCCATCTGTCGCTCGATTCAAGCATTACGGGATCATGATTCGATTCCAACATGGCGACATCCGCAAGCGCAAGAAAGCGGCCGACCGCGTCTGTAGCAACGCCAAGATCCGTCGCGTGAAAATAGTTGGCGGACTCGACCTGGATAAAGTACCCTACGGGATCTACCGCATCATGAGAGAGAGAAAACGCGGTAATGTTCATCTGCCCGACAGAAAACTGGCTGCCGTTTTCAAAACAGAAGAAAACGTCGTCATCAACACCGAAATCACGGGCGATTTTTTCAGCCGTCATCTGATTTGCATACACGGGAAGATTATACTTTTTCAATAAAACCCTGAGCCCCGCCACATGATCAGAATGCTCGTGCGTTATCAATACACCCGTCAACGAATCAAGAGACACGCCATGCGCACAGCAAGCGTTCTGAAGCTGCTTGCAGTTAAGACCGCAATCGATCAGCACGACATCGCTCTTATATGTCACAAGAACGGCATTCCCCTTGCTTGACGAGGCTAACGGAATAATTTTCATCAGACGAGCACCAAACTGTTTCAGGCGCGAGAGGAAAGAATTTCGCAAAGCGCCGCCTCAGACTGCCTGCGAATTGAATCAAAAAGGCTGTTGCCGGAAGAATCCATCGCAACTACGCCAGTAAAATTCTCAACATCAAAATGCCACACGGCTTCAGCCGCGCCAAACTCGTCAAGATACGACACACCGGCGACACGCTTGATGGAAGAGGCTATTACGGAAGCCGCCCCGCCAACGGCCTGAATATAAACCGCGCCGTATCGTTTCATCGCATCTAACGTGGCCTTGTTCATACCGCCTTTTCCGATTATGAGTCTTACACCCGTTTGGGCGATAAAATCAGGCTCATACGGATTTTCTCTGACGCTTGTCGTGGGCCCGGCCGCCATAACACGCCAATCACCTGATGCATCTTTTATGATCACAGGCCCGCAGTGATATAAAGCACCGTCAGAAAAATCAACATCGATCTTTCCACCGTCAGAAAAATACTTATGAAATTTATCGCGCCCGGTATAAATCCGGCCTGAAATAGAAACCGTCTCTCCCACCTTGAGATCGCGTACGGCCTTCTCCAAAAAAGGATATTCGAGTTTCGTCATATCGTTACCGTCCTTCTTCTGGCAGCCCAGCAAAGATAGGCCACCGTCACGAAAAAGCTCGCGGGCAGTCGCGTGCGAGAAGCGATTTTAACTCCCAAAAGCGTTGTCTTGCCGCCTAAACCCATAGGGCCGATACCCAAGGAGTTGGCTTCTTTCAAAATCTGTTTTTCCAGTGAAGCGAATTCTCCACCCTTCTCATCGAGAGATCTTAAAAGCTGCATTTTAGCAACTTCATAGCCGCTCGCCCTGTCGCCGCCTATGCATACCCCGAGAATTCCCGGCGCACAGCCGTATCCTTGAGTTTTAACAACTGCATCAAGTATGCACTTGCGCACTCCTTGCATATCACGCCCGGCATCAAGCGATGTGTCCGGCAGAGAATATTGGCGGGACATATTCTCACTGCCGCCGCCTTTCATAAGAAGAGTTACTTCGCCGCGATTCATACCCTCCATATAATGAACTACCGGCGCTCCCGGGGCGCAATTATCGTCGCAACTTGCGCCAGTTACGGAATTTATCGTATTCTTTCTGAGATAACCGCGCTCGGTTGCGGCCGCAACCGCTTTTTGCAAAAGTTTCACCGTAACACGCCGCCTTAGGGAAATATCGACAAAAAACGTAAGCGTGCCCGTGTCTTGACAAAGCGGCGTACTCTGACGACGGGCAAGAGCTATGTTTTCAACAATTGTCGAAAGATTGAGAACGGCCGCAGAATTACCCGCCGTCCGCTCAATCTTAAGTTGACGCTTGAGAGCTTTTTCCACATCATCACTAAGACTGCAACTCGTTTCGCGGATAAGATCGATAAGTTTTTCCAATGTCGTCATTATGCATCGGCCCTTTCAAATTAGCAAATTAGATTAAGAAGTTTTTTGGCCCGAGCGATTTCTTCCGAAAGATTGATCTTTCCTCTCGCTTCAATATACCCGCCTTCACGAAGATGATCTATGAACGCACGGAACTTATGGCGCCCCTTCTTGAGATTATCAAGCGCAAACACTTCGGCCCGCCCGAAGGTGCACGCCTCCGACAGCATGCCTGTGGATTCCGCCGAAACATAAAGCCTGTCGGCCAGTTCAACAAAAGCAGGTATGGGATTGAAATGGTCGCGCGAAAATATAAGTTTATACTCAAACGGATAACTCTCTACCACCGCTTCGACATCCTTGGGCGTGCGTCTTGATGTCGTTACCCAGAACTCGCAATCGGCATTAGATGAAAAAATACGGTCAAGTTCCTTCTTCATCCATTCCGGCGTCATGGCAGAACATTTGTTCGGCCCTCCGACAATAACTGCGACCGCGCGTTTTTTCGGCTCATGACGCTCTTTAAACGCCCTTACGCCCTCATCGTAATAATGCTGATCTGCCGCCACGAGATTCGCCGGTATCTCAACAACATTATCAAGTTTTTTGGGCCTGTCAAACACAGGCGCTAGAATACAGTCGAACGTCTTAAGATTATACCCGCGGGGATACAAAATAACAGAGCTCTTAACCCCTGCCCTTTTCGCCATCACCTTTACCGCGTAAAAGACGCCGGATCCCGTGCCGACAACAACGCTATAGGCTTGAGGAACGTCGGTTACGGTAAAAAGCCAACCTGCATAAAGCCCAAAGAAATCAAAGAGATAGCTGAGGGCTTTATGAAATTTTGACTTAAAGACGACTTTCGCCACAGCGCTATCAAGACCAAGTGCACGCACAAAAGCCTTTGACTGATTTTCGTGCCCCGCCTTACCGTCGGTCAAAATAAGAGCTGTTTGCATACATCACCTTTCTAAAAGACCGGTAGTCCACTCGCCAATTGTCTTTCGGGAGACTTCTTTTAAGCCTCTGGCATTAAATGCCGCGAGAACTTCAGGATACAACTCTGTCAAAATCCCAGATATTATTATCCTCTTGGATACAGCCGCGCAAATTTCGTCTGCAAAACGGATGAGTAGCGGCCCGAGTATGTTCGCGGCAACAAGATCCGCCATGGGCAGAGCCCGCTTTACCTTAGAGCCGAGCGCATACTTAAAGCATGTCACCTCAACATTGTTCTTTTCGCTATTCTCGATTGTCGCATCAACAGCTTCCTGATCGACATCGAAAGCTGAAACGTCTTTATATCCGAGCATCGCGGCGGCGATGGATAGAATTCCGCTTCCGCAGCCCATATCAAGAAATGTACCGCCCTCTTTGGCGCATTCGTCGATATACTGAAGGCACGCTTTTGTTGTTTCGTGCTTCCCAGTGCCGAACGCCATGCCAGGATCAAACTTGATTACGGCAATCTCTTCCCATTCGGGCTGAACGAGTATACGGGGGCTGACGAGCTCCGTCTTGAAATGACGACGGTAGGCGAACTTCCAGTCTTCATCTGGAACAGTCTCTACCGACATCTGCGTCTCACCTAAGCCCACAATTTCAAGAGCCTCTTTAAGACGTCTCTTCAAATCGCCTATGACATTATCATCGTCACTTTCGGTAAAAAGGCGCATCTCCGTAAGTGGCTTTTCAACATCACGAAATGAAGACAAAATGAAGTCCCCTCCGTCGAAAACCTCGAAGAGGGGATTCACGTACTGTTCGTTTATCGAACAGCTGACTTTAGTCATTTTACTTCGCCTTCTTGGCGACGAGTTTCTTGACGACAGCCGGGCGCTGCACCAACACGCGCACGTCTTCATCACCCATCGCTTTTACTTCGTCTTCGGACATACCGAACTTGACGAGACGACGACGCTGCGCCGCGCTCTTATGAGCCTTACCAGCGGGAGTCTTGCACGGACGAACATGAGATTCCTTGCGGAGTGTACGACCTGTACCCATTTTCTACCTCTTCTTTCTTCTGTTTGAAATTTTTTGTATTATAACTTATTTAAACGCTCATTTGCAAGAAGGAGCCTCTTACGCACCAAGTTGCATACGGGTGAAGCGCTTGATGGTAAGCGTATCACCGACATTCTTGGCAACGCCCTCGAGATACTTCTCAACCGTAAGCTCGCCATCCGCAACATAATCCTGCTTGGTCAAGCAGATCTGCGTGCAATACTTAGCAGCCATACCCTTCTTGATGCCGACAAGAGCCTGCTCCGGAGGAAGCTTGCCCTTCTGCTCCTTGAGAGCATTGAGCTTAATCTCAAGTTCAGCGTCAATCTCGGTCTGGGGAACATCCTCAGGATTGACATACTTGGGCTGGTTGGCCGCGATCTGAAGGCAGATCATGTGAGCAGCGTCAATGAGCTCCTGCTTCTGAGCCGTCTCAGCCTTGCCGCAACCAATCTCAACGAGAACACCGATCTTGCCGCCCATGTGGATGTAGCCGGAAAGAACGCCGTCACCCTCGAGCTGATAACGCTCGCTACGACGAATCTTGACGTTCTCGCCAGTCTTTGTGAGAAGCATCTTGTAATCATCGTTAAGAGTTTCTTCAATATCCTTGCCCTCGAGAGCGACTTTGGCCGCGTCGTCGACAAACTTGATGAACGCCTCGGTCTTTGCAACAAAGTCAGTCTCGCAATTAATCTCAGCAAGAGCCATAGTCTTATCGTCAGCGGCCTTGGCAAGAGCGACGATACCCTGCTTGGACTCTTTGTCAACGCGCTTGGCGGCAACAGCGAGCCCCTTTTCGCGAAGATACTTGATAGCTTCTTCCATGTTACCTTCAGTGGCTGTGAGCGCTTCTTTGCAAGCGCCCATGCCAGCTGCAGTAGCTTCACGGAGTTCCTTAATTTGCTGAATGGTAATGGCCATTTTCTGAAACCTTTCTTAAATTGTTGTTATTCTGCAGCAGGAGCTTCAGCGGCAGGAACTTCAGCGGCAGGAGCTGCGACAGCGGCGGCTGCGGCCTCAACCTCAGCGGCCTTAGCCTGACGCTTAGCGGCGAGATCGGCCTTGGCCTTGATCTCAGCGGCTTCCTTAGCGGCGCGGGCGGCAGCTTTGACATTCGCGGAAACGCCAGTAGCCTTCTTAGCTCCGCCACGGGCGCCAGTCTTGGCGACGGCCTTAGCCTTGCGCTCAGCACGAGCAGCCTTCTCGCTCTCTTCACGAGCCTTGCGATCGGCCTCACGCTTGCGGTTTTCTTCAGCGGCCTTAGCGCCGTACTCGTCGTTAGCGCCCTTGATGACCTTAGCAAGACCACCGAGAATAAGCTCAATACCGCGGACAGAATCGTCATTGCCGGGGATTACATAGTCAATCGGCTCGGGATCGGCGTTCGTATCAACGATGGCGATTACGGGGATTTTGAGACGGACGGCTTCCTTAACGGCGTTAGCTTCCTTAACGCAGTCAACGATAACAACTGCGCCGGGCTGCTCGGCCATATCGGCAATACCGGTTAAATTCTTTTCAAGCTTGACGAGCTCGCGGCGAAGCATTGAAGCCTCCTGCTTATGCTCGGAAAGCTCGCCGCCGTTAGCCTTAGCCGTCGCCTGAAGCTGACGCATGCGCTTAACAGAAGAGCGAATGGTCTTGGAGTTGGTGAGAGTGCCGCCAAGCCAACGCTCGGTGATATAGAACTGGTCGACGGAAAGAGCAGTCTCCTTCACAATCTCCTGAGCCTGCTTCTTCGTGGCGACGAAAAGAACTTTCTTTCCAGAAAGAACAGTCTTGCGGAGGAAGTCGGCCGCATCATCAAGAAGCGCGACGGACTGGGTAAGATCGATGATATGAATACCGTTGCGCTTATCGAAGATGTAACCTTTCATCTTCGGATTCCAACGCTTCGTCTGATGGCCGAAATGAAGGCCGGCGTCAAACATATCTTTAAGTGAGATACCCGTAAGGGCTGATGTAGGCATTTCCATTTTGATAACCTTTCAATCTTTAATAACTGGTCAGATTAATCCGCTTTGACCGAGGATGGATACCCCGTGTTCATTCGCTTCAATCCACCCACCATGGGCGAATTGGATGTATTATATCAAATTATGCCTTAAACAGTCAAATCGCGTGTCTCACCGCATACGCATCGAACGCAACCCCTTTTGGATCCATTAAAACGAATCTTATATGTTCCGGCGGATTATTCTGCACGAGAGAGCAAATAAGAGAGTTCAAAAAGACGGACTTTCCGAAACCTGTCAGACCACCTATCAATAGGTGCGGCAATCTTACAAGATCACGAATAACTTCTTCTCCATTTAAAGTCTTTCCGAATACAATTGGTAAAGTCATGTCTTTAATCGCTTACATATATTTTCTCACTGTGTTTCGACTCACCTTGAGAACCTCTGCTGTCTTGGTGAGATTTTTGCCATATTTCTCAAAAATCCGCCTGACATGATGCCGTGTAGCCCCATCAAGATCCTCAGGAACAGTGCAGTCATCTATGATTTTATTATCAATAGATTGCACCTCATCCACAAGCCCTTTATTCATTAAGCGATGTTCCGCCATCAGTTTCTCAAAATCATCCTCCTGAAAAATCTTTGACTTTTCTAGAATATTAATCAGCTCCCGAACATTACCCGGATAATCATATTCAAGCAACGCCCTCTCCATGCTCACCTCAGAAAACAAACGACGATCATGCTTGAATCGCCAATCAATGGCGATATCCATAATATCTTCCTTATGATCGCGTAGAGGCGGAATGCGCAGCTGCACAATGTTCAGGCGTTCATAAAGGTCGAGCCTAAACTTGCCGTCATGAACCATTTTCGGCAAATCCCGATTAGTAGCCGTCACAAGACGCACATCAGCCAAAATCTCCTCCTTACCGCCTAGTCTCGTAAACCGCCCTCCTTCAAGCACCCTTAATAGCAATGATTGTGCATTTGCATCAAGTTCACCTATTTCGTCAAGGAAAAGAGTCCCGCCTTTTGCCTGTTCAAAAAGACCTATAGATCTTTCTTTTGCATCGGTAAAAGCCCCTTTTTCATGACCAAAAAATCGGCTTTCCAACAGCGATGGATTGACGCTCGCACAGTTAAAGGCGACAAAAGGCATATCTCTGCGAGGAGATTTAAGATGAAGCTGTTGCGCTACAGTCTCTTTACCCGTTCCCGTCTCGGCAACAATCAGCACTCGCGTAGTATCAAAAGGAGCAACTTGATCAATCTTACCACGAAGTTCACACATCACCGCTGACTTACCGATAAGTTCGCGACCTCCATAGCGCCTATAGCACTCGACAAGCTTGCGAAGTTCTGGGTCTAAAGCACACCACTTCACTCCCGCCATCGCACTTTTCATAGCCTTAACATACATTTGTGCATCACCATAAGTATTAAAAGCAAACTCTGCCGCCTGAAGTAACTCTCTGGGAGTTTCTGGCGGGACGTCAAATGGCTTAGCGTAATGCCTGTCACTATCCTTTCGCCGCGAATCTTTCTTTGCCTTATTATACTTCTTAATGCACGTACTTAAATTGGCATCAGTAAAATCCATTACCTTCAACCGAACACGAACGCCAATGATACGAACATCTGGATGTTCAAGCTCAAAAAGCATTTTCTGGCAATCTTTAGCCTTTGAACCATAACCTACATAAAAATCAAGACCATGCTGACGCGCCTCAGCATCAAACCAGTCATCAATCTCAAAAGCGTTCTCTCCAAAAGTTTTTTCAGCTATTACCTTCCAAGGCAATGCATCAGGCTCGGAAGAATTGATCGCAAAAAGCGCATCAGGCGGACCGCCCGGCATCCACTTCGGAAATCCGCCCGGACTTAACTTCGCCCATTCAGACTTCTCTTTTCCATTCGTGTCAACGAATTTAAACTCTATATCGACTCTTACAAATCTATCCATAAAAAAACTCCTTTTAAACTTTCTTTAATAGTGAAAATCCGTTCCAATCATTGGTCTTATAAACGTTCTGAACACAAAGGCAAAAATTAAGATTGGCAACAAAACCCCTCGAATAACACCTAATTCTCCCTTTCTAAACTTATCAAATTTAGAATGAAGTTCCGCCAATGCCGCAATAGCAAGAAATGAAACCGCGAATCTCGCAAAAAGTGAGAGATAGCATAACCCACCTGAATTGTATCTAAAAGCTCCTCGAACCAAACTTACAAAAGAAACTATCCCACCTACAATAAAAGACCATCCCAAAACCAGATGCATCGTATCAGCGGATGAATCTGATACAAAAATAATCCCGACAGGAAGAGCATAAAGCCAAGCTGTCGACTTCAAAAAATCACTCCAATCGGAATATACGACAAGTTGCCCGCATTTAACCATCGTTAGCGCCTTAGCGTAAAAATATATGAACGCGACTGCTCCTGATATCATAAAAACAATCGGCATCGACGAATTTAATGGATCATCAATATGCACACTGCTAACCATGACACTAATAAGCGCAAACACAAACATGTACGCCCAATACAATACCACCCCAAGCATTACGAGGAGAGAAAGCATTGCCCAATCTCTCTCTTGCCAAGCACTTCTCGCTCTAAGAAACAACTTGATAACAGGCCAAAATAAAAAATACAAAAGACACTTAATGATTTTCCAAATCTTTTTTCTCCAATAACATACCGCAGCCACAATTCCAACAAAAGCAATACTTTTTACAGTCAAATATGATTGAAGAAATTTTACCGCTACCAATCCTTTACTGTAAGCTAAGCCGCAATATTTCTTAATCAATGGAATAGCATCCGAAAATTGCCAACCTTTGAACCAAGCGTATACTCCACCTGCGGCAACAATCAATAATAACGAAAACAACAGTATCTTAGCCGCAACACCCCAAAGACTATACTCTATCTCGTTAAAATCGCCCGTTCGCTCGTCGTATTCAAGTCTCTTCATTTACTTCCTCTATTCTCTTTAATTCCAACTCCAATTCACAACCATCATCAAGCGCCATTTCAGAATTAGCACATAGCGAACACGATTCATCCCTCTCTATCGTAGCTCCGTACCATCGTAAAATAGTCGGACGATTCTGACTGTCGTTGAATGCATTCCAATTCCTATGCCGTCTTTCCCGTCTATTAGCCCACATATAATAATCAAATGTCAGTTCATCACCCAAAGCCTCAATACCAGAGTCAGTATTTCGAGACAATTCGACTAATGCAAGCTTCACCATCATATTAGTGATTGGTTCTATATCTGATGCCAAACCCACCTGTACCATCGCTTCAGCATCCTCTGGTGAAACATACGCGGCTATCCGTCCGTTCGCTCGTGCAGAGGATACGTTTGTAATCTCCTCGGCAGCATTGTCATACCACTGATTCCCTACAAGACAACAATAGCAAGGACCACCCGGCCTGTATCTGAAAACATCCCCTCCCTCAGCACGCGTCACCGCTCGCCCAAAAAGACAAACTTTGGGATGATCAATCAAAAGTCTCGAAAGATTGAATCGGCTCTGATTGTTATCTGTTGCACAAATTACAATATCCGCCCGTTCTATTTCATCAGCGACCAATTCAAGATTGTCGTTCATGTCAATCGGATACTTATCTATCGTCGCGCACGGATTCTTGCCTAAGACAAGATCCGCAACCGCATCAGTCTTAAGCCTACCGACATCATTCAAATAACAGGCATGGCGCACTACGTTATGCCGTTCAAGTCTGTCAATGTCCATAAGCGCAAAACTACCGACGGCTGCTTTCGCCAGCTCTACGGCTATATTAGAGCCAAAACTCCCAAGACCGATTATCAGCGCACGCTTTTTAAATAAAGCGCCGTTTTCAATGAGACCAGCGCTCCTTGAATAGATATCGTCAGATGAAAAATCCATTGGCAAAACCCTTTGACGTCATCTCCGTAACAATGTCCCCATCACCACGCAAACCAAATTTCGACACTTGCTTAAACTGACCAGTAGCAGGGTCAAATTCGAGATCCTTACCCAAAGGATCCAAACCTGTAGCCTCGCCCTGGCGCTTTACATCTTCGCCAAACGCTTCGATGTCGTTTTCTTTCTTACCCATTCCGAACATAGTTTTATTCCTTTCTTTTTGTAAAGTCGTTAAGCCTGACGCTTGAGATAATACTCCATCGGTTTACCTGTTTTAAGATGGACTTCATAGATGTTAAGCCACAAGGCACACTTTATGTAAATCTTATAAAGCGAAACACCTGGTGTCCATGACTCTGTACCATAGTGGCATATCCGAGTCCATCCGTGTTCCGATGCCAACGTGTGCAACGAATGCCTTGCCTCGCTCATCAGATTTCCATCATGATCACGCAGCATTCTAGTGACAAACACCTTTGGAACGGCAGCTGGAAATCTCTCAAGTTCAATTTGAATTGTGTAAAGATTTCCAGATTTTGTCTTAACCGCCATTGCCAAAAATGGACGTTCGCGATTCAAATCAAAACGCCAAACACTTGGCGATAACTTTCGTTTTAGAAGCGCAACTTCCGCTTCATATCTTTGCCTATCAAACATTTCTGTGTTCCTTTCGCCTTTTTGTCGTTCAAATTCATCAAAAAAGCGACGAATATTTTCATCACCCTCGTTATCAATTTCTCGTGACATCTTATTTGCACAAGAAATCGTATACAATTCCCCGTGCCATGCATATTTAGTACTTGGCTGAATAAGAATATCGGCAAAATCACAATCCATGTCCACTACACATCGAAAAGGACTTTCAACCTCTTTTATCTCCCATGGAATATGGCGATAATCCGTTCCGTATCCCTCAACAAATTCAAAAGCATTTAAAACAGATACTTCTTGCGTACAGTTCCCAAGAGCCATCAAAAAGCGTCCGAGGTGATTATTGGAAATAGAGGAGGCCATTGTCATTGCATCATGACCACTCGGATGCGCTAAGCCAAGTTGATGATGCGAATGCCACTCGCCTATATGAAGAAGACCGTATTTATCGAACAATCTTCTACCGACCTGTTCCAAATAACCAATATCTTGATTAAAGAACGAAACTTGATGATTCGCATTAGCCCCTGGGCCGATTGCATATAAAACAACTGGGATTCCTCCTGCCGTCCAAAAGCCGAACAATTGCCCACCCGTTTCAATATCAGGGTAATCAAGAATGCAGCGCGATATAAAATCTATTTCACTGCGATAGATGATGGCACGATCAACTCGGGAGGACATATTTCCATTCATCTTATATCCTCCACCATGATTTGAGAAAGTTCACTCTTATTTGCAGTACCATCGGCCATAACACGCAATGCCATTCTCTCCTTTACGGTCGAAAGAAGATTACGGGCTATACGGGCATTTCCAGATTTTGCTTCTATAACAGCTTGGTTCATATACTCCTCTATCGCAAGCATTTCTTTAGCGCCCAACCCATAGCCTTGACTCTTTGCCAAGACCGCAAAAATTGCGGTCAAGTCTTTAGATGTGTAATCTGGGAAATGAATGTACTTCGTAAAGCGCGATTTTAGTCCAGGATTGGAGGTTATGAACTGCTCCATTTCGCATTCATATCCTGCAACTATTACCACCATCCTACCTCGTTGATCTTCCATCCGCTTAAGTAATGTCGCTATAGCCTCACCTCCATAATCCGACCTTCCGCCACTCGAAAGAGAATAAGCCTCGTCAATAAAAAGTACACCATCAAGAGCAGCGTCAATAACAGCATTCGTTTGAATTGCCGTCTGCCCTACATACCCGGCAACAAGCTTAGAACGATCCACCTCTACTAGATGCCCGCGCTTTAACACACCCAGTTTCTTGTATATTCGGGCAATAATCCGTGCAACTGTCGTTTTCCCGGTTCCTGGATTTCCTGTAAAAACAAAATGATTCGTTGGAGAGTCTGCAGGAAGCCCAGCCTTTCGCCGCGCCTCATTAAATTTCACAAGCTCAACAAGTTTCTTCACTTCCGTCTTTACAGACTCTAAGCCGATCAACGCATCCAATTCGGCAAATGGATCATAATCGTCTTGCATGGCACAAACCGATTTATCAATCTGAATGCCGTCTGATGTCAACAATGATGCAATAAGCGACCGAATTGTACACGGCCGCTCATATTCGAGTGCCTTATTTAGAACGACATTAAATGTTGGATGGAAAGGCAACTCACCACCGACCGCTTTTTTCGGAATTGAGTTAATCTCTGCAGCTACTTTTTTGCAATATTGCGAACAATCCACCCCAGCCCTTTGCAACACATCAGCAACATCTTTCTTAGCTACTTCATAAAGAGCAAGAAAAAGCGTATGCGGCACGACATACGGAAGGGACATATTCTGCGCAATTTCGCGCGCACGCATTATCACGCGTACCGCTGAGTCGGTAATACCTGGCATCATCCTATCTTCTGGCAAGACAATAAAACTACCATTCGGCTACAACGAACCAAGGTTTCCTAAATCAATCTTATCCAATAAATCCTTGACTCGCTTCAATCCATCTTGCAAAGGCATTGCGTACTCTTTTATGGCAGATTTAACGAAATCAATATCTTGGGGCGCTACGACTTCGGCACCAACACTGCCGTGAATCTCCTTGTCAGAATTCTGAATTCTAATCATTGTTTCAAGTAGCATCACAAGCATATACGGCAAGCGCCATGCAGGAACTTCCTCACTTTGTGCTGACCACCTGCCAGAAAAACCTTTTCGAAAGATTTTTACTGCCAAGTCATTTTCATTCCATTGAGCGTGACCAACTGAAATAAATTTGGAATCCGGAGAATCAAAATTCCCCGCTCTTTTATTCAACTCTTGATAATCACATACCACTACTGGCTTATGCGACAAATGCATTGGAACTTCTTTTGCACTCATAGTTCTAAACCTTTCTTATTTACGCTAATTCTTCCAACTTTTCTTTCGCATCTTCGTCGCCATTGTCAGCAGCCTTCTGATACCATTCTTTCGCTGTTTCGATATCGGCATCAACGCCAAGTCCATTTTCATAGAAACGCCCTATATGGTAATTCGCTCGTGCACAATCGCATTCAGTCGCTTTCTTGAACAATTCCAGTGCTTTATTATAATCCTGTTCTTCCCCCTTCCCGTCTTCAATCAATCGCGCTAAGTTATTTATGCATACTCCATCGTTTTTTTCTGCACCCTTACTAAACCACTTAACGGCCTTTTCATAGTCTTGTTCGACGCCATTCCCCAACTGATAACACCATCCTAAAGCACAAATCGCATTTAAATTGCCTTGCTCTGCTGATTTCTCATACCATCCAGCCGCCGCATCTAAATCCTTATCTATTCCACCCCAACCTTCAGCATAGAATTTTCCTGCCCAGAATTGAGCCTCAGATTTACCCTGCTCCGCCGACTTACTATACCATTCAAACGCACGGCTCATATCCTTATTAATCCCAAGTCCCCTTCGATAACAAGTTCCGAGGAACACCTGAGCATCTGCCCTATCTTGTTCAGCCGCCTCTAAAAACCATTTAAATGCTTCTTCATAATTCTTTTCTATTCCTTTTCCGAAATAATATATCTTACCCAGATTAAACTGTGCGAGATCTTCTCCCTGCTCGGCCGATTTACAATACCACTCACGCGCTTTTTCATAGTCTTGCTCAACACCATTTCCCAGAAGATAGCATTCAGCTAAGCGACATTGTGCTTCGGCGTGACCCTTTTCCGCCGCCTTAGTAAACCATTTAAACGCTTCTGCTTCATTCTCCTCTAAACCCTTCCCGAAATAATATGCATATCCCACCTTGAAACATGCTCGCTCTTCTCCGAGCACAGCGGCTTTCTTATACCACTTGAATGCCTCTGTAATATCTTCTTCCACACCCCATCCATTACGGTAACAATCGCCCAACTCGTACGCTGCATCTGCATCCTCCTGTTCAGCAGACTTTCGCAACCATTTTACACCCTCTTCCTCGTCCATCTTGACAATTTTCCCATAAACAAGCTTATGTCCGACATACCACTGTGCAAATGCATCTCCACCTTTAGCCTTTCTCCAATATTCTGCAAATTCTTTATTGCTATCATCCGCCGTATCAGATTGCATTTCGGGCAAATCATCGCACGATTCATTAGCAATCGCCGATTCAAGTTTCGCAAGCATCTCTTTTGCATCATTTTCCATTTCTTTAATTAGTCCACCGTGTTCGAGCGCTCTTGTATAAAGATCTTTAGCTTTGGTGAAATCTTTCTCAACCCCAATACCTTGAACATAAAATGCTGCCATTGTACATTCTGCCATTCCAAAACCTTGATCCGCGGACTTCTGCATCCATTCAACTCCTGTGGCTATATCCTGTTCAATACATGTTATATCCGATGCGGATGGATTGATAAGAAGTGCTCCCCACATCCACTGCGCCTTCGCATGACCATTCTCGGCTGCGTTCTTCATCAGTTCAACTCCCCTCATCTCGTCTTTATTAGCGCCTTCAGCATTAAGCAGGAGTTCGGACAATTCACTGCTATCCAATAGCAAAAGGATAGGCTGCACTATCTGATTGTTTCCGCGCTTATGGCGCGGAATTTTTTTACGGATAAAATTTGTTTTGAAAACCTCTGTGTTGATGGATTTAGGCCAATCCTTGTAAAATCAGAGTTCTGCTATCCAATAGCCTTGGCAAAATACTTCTCAAACCCTGGTAAATATGGCGTGTTTTCCTTTGCTCGCCAGTTTTCAGGTGGAGGTGCTATCCCATAGGAATAGAGAACGTCCAACAAATCCTTTTTCAACCATGTCACCGCACGGATAAAGGCTACAAATCTTGAATAACTGCAAACAGCGCGAGACTTGAATTTGATGTAA
>JAEIGA010000884.1_pt1 | contig 44549 bp, 63 predicted proteins | sample 9270691 | NCBI WGS metagenome assembly JAEIGA01 (sample SAMN17057246, study PRJNA624740) | gut metagenome | biome: biome; isolation source: fecal sample | host: Bos grunniens | place: China: Xizang | collected 2019
CAGAGTATCGGAAGAGTGGCAAGGACGTTCGAAGGTAAAGATGAGCCTCTGGTCTATGATTATATCGATAATATCACGTCACTTGAGAAATCGTACAAACGAAGACTCACAACTTATAAGAAACTGAACTGTATTATCAAAGAAAGGACATAGCAATGTTGAGAGCAATAGAAGCGATCAATTTCGTGATTATGGTACTTGCGTTCTCCGGTATGGACGGAGATGCGTGGAAAGAATGTCTGCTACTCTCACTGATATGTCTTTTTGTATTGGCTCTTTGTGGCATGGGGGAGTATCTGGATGAGTATACCAAGGAAAAGAAAAATCAGATCCAATGAGCATGGGCAGACTCACGTAGCAGGAAAAAGCATCGAAGACGGCTATAGAGAACTGGCTATGGCAATCGTCATTCTGGCTTGTAATGACTACATGAAAGCTATTGTGGACTGCGAGAAGGGCAAGCAACTCACATGGGAAGAGGACTCTGCCATGACATTCTTCGAAACGGACCTGCCTGAATACTTCTGCGAGATTCCGAGCGAGATTATCGTCAGGAGTCTGGTGCAGAGGATCAGGGGAAAGGAGTCTTTCCGAGATGAGAAGACAATCATTTATAGAAGATAGCGTATATATCTTCGACTTCGAAGTGACCGCTCATGATTGGCTTGTGGTTCTGAAGCAGGTGAGTACGGAAGGTTATCACATCGTTATTCACAATGACAACGAGGAACTGACGCAGTTCGTTCAAGGACTCAATCCTCTGCTCTGCGGATTCAACAGCAAACATTATGATGACTTTATATTAAGAGCCATCATGCTGAACTTCTCACCGGAAGAGGTAAAAGAAATCAACGACCTGATTATCAGAGACGGCGTAAATGGATGGGACATACCGATGCTTCGTGACTCTGGTATCTGGTTCGATTCCTTCGACCTGATGGATGACTGTCAGGTGGGAACATCACTGAAGTCGATTGAAGGACATCTGGGTATGGATATCACAGAGAGCAGTATCAGCTTCGACATCGACCATGCATGGACTGACAGTGAACTGGCAGAGATGATTCATTACTGCAAAGCGGATGTGGACGCAACAGAGGAACTGTTCTGGCTTCGTGAATCGTATCTGAAGAACAAGATAGCATTAGCCAAGCAGAAAGGCATCCCTGTTCGGAAAGCACTGCGGATGACGAATGCAAAACTGACATCTGTGTATCTGGATGCCAAGCTGCCGAGCAAGCCTCGGACTGATGAGAGGCAATATGCTTATCCGAAAAATCTGTTGTTTGAGTACATACCGAAGTGCGTATATGAATTCTTCGACAGGCTATACGATGAGAGCATTCCTGACGAGGAAGTGTTTGGGAAGAAGCTTGAGATGATGGTAGGCGAGTGTCCGGTGACTATTGCCCTAGGCGGACTCCACGGAGCAATACCTTGCTATCAGGAAGAGTCGAAAGCAGGAAGGTCTATCAGGAACAAAGATGTCGCTTCGTATTACCCAAATCAGATGCTTATCAATGGGTACTGCAGCAGGAACATTCCTTCACCGGACATCTTCCGAGCGGTAGTCGAAGAGAGACTGAAAGCAAAGAAGGAAGGGGATAAGGAAAAGGCGAATGCTCTAAAGCTTATCGTCAACACGACATACGGATGTATGCTCAACGGCAAAGGCGAGACTGCCTATAACGATCTCTATGATCCTAAACAGGGAAGGTCGGTATGCATCAGCGGACAGCTTCAGTTATTGGAACTGGCAGAGCATCTCATCATGGACTGCCATACTTTGAAAATCATTCAGCTAAACACTGACGGCATCATGGTCAGCCTGGATGATGCGGATCTCCCCAAATGGGAAGAAATCACAGAGGAATGGCAGAGCAGGACAGGATTCGTTCTGGAAGAAGACCAGATACGGAAGATAGTCCAGAAAGACGTGAACAATTATATCGAGTTTCCCTTGGGAGACGGCAAGCCAAAGATAAAAGGTGGTGTCCTTGTCAGAGGTGTTGCACAGGCAGGTGCGTTTAAGATCAATAATAATGCTGTGGTTATAGCAAACGCAGTCAGGCAGTACTTCACTGACGGTACTACACCGGACGAGTACATAGCATATGACGATACTGTTCTGGACTATCAGTTCATAGCAAAGGCTAGTCATAAGTACACAGAGGTGTGGCACGAAGTAGGTGGAGAACAGATACCGTGTCAGAGAGTCAACAGGGTGTATGCCTCTGTGGATCATGAGAACGGTACACTTTATAAACGACATCAGTCTGGAACGGTAACGAAAGAGTCCGACATTCCTGCTCACTGTATCATCGACAATAAGAATGAGATAGGCATCGAGCAGATAGATAAGGGATGGTACGTCAGACAGGCATGGAAGAAAATCAATGACTTCAGAGGTGTCGAGCCTCCGAAGGTGAACACAAGGAAGATTAACAGTCTTATTAAAAGCACGTTAGCAATGTTATAGAGAGGAAGGGTTGAAATGGATGTTACCAATGATGCAACGCTTAATCAATTTGGTGCATTAGTTTTAGAAGCGGAGTCGTTTATGACCAAGGATGACTTGACTCCAATACTAGAAAACCTTGGGACAGTAATTCATCGAAAGCCAAACATGATGCGAGAGCTGACCATCTATAGGACACAGTTGCCAAAGCTTATCGAATATTTGCTTCAGTCGCAACGAATAATGAATGGATTTTGTACACTTTATCAGCGTATTTTAACAGATAGTGAGGATAAAAAAGGTCAACGGTGGTGCGCTGAAGAGGACGAGTATTTAATCGAATTGGTTTGTGAAGGAGCATCTATGTTAGATATATCTACTACGTTAGGCAGAACGCCGGCAAGTATCAAAACAAGGCTTTCAAGATTAGTTGGATTGAAACGTTTATCACAGGAAGTGGTTGGACATTTCATAGGACACATAGACGGAACACAAACAGAATGCTCTATAAACGGAACAGTATATAAAGAGAGGAGATAGCAATGGCTAAAGCAGAAACAGTAGTAATCGGCAACGTATATCAGAAACTCGCACAGGCGAGATTGAGATTCCTTCAGGCAGGAACGTCCAAGAGCGGTAAGAACATTCATCTTGAATTCAAGTATTTTGAGTTAGAGGACATCGTTCCGACCGCTACACAGATCTTCGCTGACTTGGGACTGATCCACATCGTTACCTTTAAGGATGGTGTGGCGACGATGGAAGTCATAGATGCAGATGATCCTGCGGAAGAGATCACTTTTGAACTTCCCTTCAGGGAGATCGAACCTATCGTCAGCAACAAAGGCAACGTAGTAACCAATGCGCTTCAGGCACTCGGAGCATCCGTGACATACCTGCGGAGATACTTGTGGATGATGTGTCTGGACATCGTGGAGTCTGACAGTATCGATGGAAACTTGAAGGAAGAAAAACCTGCGGAAGCAGCACCTGCTCCAAAGGCGAAGAAGGAAAGCAAGCCGAAGACTGAAAAGGAACGGAAGGAGATTAAGAAGGAACTGACTGATCCTGACGGTCAGGCAGATGACCTTCAGCTTAAAGCTTTAAGGAAAGCTTGTGCGGACCTGATTAACCTTAATCCTGACGATGAGAAGCTTACCGGATTCGTTAAGGCACTCGGTGAGAAGACAGAGGGACTGACCAAGATCAGTAAGAAGAACGCACAGGCAGTCATCGAGAACGTTCAGGCAATGGTGGCAAACTACCACAAGCAGGAAGGAGCAGATAAATGATCTGGAATCCGAATAACACAATCACCATAGAGCCTCCGAAAAGACCGAAGAAAGTGACAGGTACTCGTCTGGGTGCGATCCTCGGAGCAAACAAGTGGAGTACTCCCTTTGAGGCATGGTGTGCTATCACAAGGACATATGAAGAGCCTTTCGTAGATACAAAATACACTCTGGCAGGTAAGGCTATCGAGCCGTTACAGGCAGCTTACATCGATGACGTATACGGTATTCCGCTGACATCACCGGAAGACGTATACGGCAAAGATTACTTTAAGAAGACCTATGGTGACTTCTTTCCAGAGGTAAGGATATTCGGTGGGATGTGGGACTATCTGGAGAAAGATCCAGACGGAGAGACGGTAAGTGTCTTCGAAATGAAAACGACCAAAAGGATAGAGGATTGGGCAGAGGACATTCCTGAATACTATGCGCTTCAGGCAGCTTTGTACGCTCATATGCTCGGTGCGGATCAGGTGTACATGGTCTGTTCTGTTCTGGAAGACGGTGACTATGATGATCCAGAGTCCTTTGTCTGCACGATGGATAATACCTTCATCAGACCGTTTAAGGTGTCGGAGAGATATCCTGATATGCACGACATCCTGACGCAGGTCACGCATTGGTGGAATCGTCATGTGCTTAAGGGTGTGTCTCCGAAGTACGATGAGACAAGAGATGCTGATATCCTCGCAGAGTTGAGGAAGAACAACGTCTCACCGGACACGGATCTGGATGCTCTACTCGCTGAAGCTGAACGACTCATCTATAAAATCGACAACATCAAATACTTGGTCGCTGACGATGAGAAAAGGCTGAAGCAGGTACAGAGCATGATAAAAGACCTGTGCTGTGAGAAGTTCAGAGCAGGTGATAAGCAGGTGGTCGTTTCTGGTGGAAGGTATGATTGGATTACAAGCAGGTCTGTGACTGTGAAAATTGACAAAGACAAGATGAAGGAAGACGGTATTCTGGAGCAGTATTCTTCCGAGGAAACGTCCTTCACATTAAGGAAAAAGGAGAGAACATAATGTATATTAATCCGTTTATAGCAGGATGCCTGTTCGTCATCTTTGTTGAGATGGTGATGGTGCTTGCATACTCACTCTACGATTATTTTAAGAAATAAGGAGGATACGATGGCAATGGCAAAGTTCAGATTAAGTGGTGGATTTACACCTATTCCTGAAGGAGTGTATGTGTTTCGGATCGATAAGGTGGAGTACGATGAGGACTTCGGTAGGATGAGCATCACTCTGAAGACGCAGACAGGACGTACTCATGTTGAGACGTTCCGCTTCCTGAAAGGTGACGGCAAAACGGTGAACGATGGTGCGATGGCTGCGTTCAGCTACTTCACAAGGATTGCTATGAATGATATGGACATGGAAGAACTGGATGACGAGCAGGATCTTGTCGGTCACTATTTCAAGGCAACGGTAGAGCATGAAATTACAGAGTCTACAAAGAATCCAGGTCAGACGTTTACCAACGTCAGGCTGAACGACAAAGAACCTGCATCGGGGTGGGATGAAGAGGAAGAGCCTATGAAGGTAGAGTCCGATCCCGATGACGATCCTGATGATTTCCTCGCAGGATTACTCAAGTAAAAATTTTATCTATATGTTCTCCAATGGTTATCGAGACGGTAGCCATTGGGGAGGATTGGAGAGAGTATGCCGAGAACAATGGAAAACGTAATAGAGGACTTGCAGAGAGAGTCCAGATTCATGGGCAGGTGTGGGATGGTAACGACAGCGAACCTGATGCTAGAGGCGGTGTACTGGCTGAAAAGGCTGAAGGAAGAACAGGAAGAGGATGATGGGAAATAATAATGGCACTAGAGTCACGATGGGCAATCTCTTCTCTGGCTCTGGTGCATGGGAACTTGCAGCGAAAATGTGCGGAATAGAAGTAGTCTTCGAAGCCGAAATAGAGCCGTTTCCTGTTGCTCTGGAAGCAAAGAGATTTCCTGAAGCTATTCAACTAGGTGATGTCAGCAAGATAAACGGAGCAGATATTCCTGCGGTAGACATCCTCACGAACAGTTCGCCATGTCAGGGATTATCCGTAGCAGGATTGAGAAAAGGTCTGTCAGACGAAAGAAGCGGATTATTTGAAGAAGCAATCAGGATAACAAAGGAGATGAGGAAACATGAAACAGATGTCCTTGGACGATCTAATGGAGATGTTAGACCAAAGCTGTGGTGTTGGGAAAACGTCCCCGGAGCATTGTCATCGGGAACTCCAAGAGGAGCAGATTTCAAACGAGTGCTTGAGTCCATTATCGAAATCGTCCAAAAAGACCATGCCGATATACCTATCCCTGAAGGGGGATGGCATAACGCAGGTGTGTTGGATGGAGATGGGTGGCAGATTGCATGGAGAGTCATGGATGCCCAATACTACGGAGTCCCCCAGAGACGCAGAAGAGTGTTTCTTATCGCAGATTTTGCAGGACACCGTGCCGGAACGTTACTTTTTGAGCGAGAAAGCGTGTCTTGGAATTATTCGGAGATCGTTCAATCGTGGGAAGATGTTACCAGAAGTCTTGATGACCGCATTGATGAAGCAAGCAGGATTGTCGCAAGCGGATCTGGAAGTAAAGAAGCTGCTGTGGGAGATGGAGAAGTTGGAAAAGTTGGAGAAATAAAGGAAAAACACTCTCTTCCCTCCTCGGTACTATGAAAATCATTGGACAGACTGCCGAGTCAAGCAAGATGACATCGGAGAAACAGTTACTGCCAGATATGGTACTGGGGGGGGGAATACACCTATCATCCTGCACAGATACTAATTACTGCGGTCAGGACGCATACGCTGATATGCTAGTGACCGAGAGAGAGAGAAACAGTATGGGCAGTAGGGAACGGACAGATGCATCAGGTACACTTACAATCGAAAGTTGGTGCGCTGAACACGATGCACGATCAGATAATGATACTTATTATGCAGTACGGAGACTGATACCGAAAGAGTGTGCCAGACTCCAGGGATTTCCCCCTGATTGGTGTGACGATGTACCGCATAGCGATAGCGCAGAATACAAACTTTGGGGAAACGGCATAGCACTTCCGTGTTTACTGCCGATGATGAAAGCGATGGGGGACATGTTAAGAAATGAGAATCGGTCTGGTTGACGTAGACAATCATAACAAGCTAGAGGATTGCTATCCTAACCTAGTTCTCATGAAGCTTTCTGCCTATCACAAATCTATCGGAGATGATGTCGAATGGCACGATCCTTATAAATACTACGACACAGTCTATATGTCGAAAGTATTCTCGTTTACACCAGAATATGACGAACCAATACTGACTAGAAAAATCGTCAGGGGGGGTCAGGATGGTGTATTCATCTGGAAGACAATGACGGCAAAGAACACTTCGATAATTCGAAAGACCATATCCTTCCAGAACATATAGAACACATCATGCCAGACTATTCTCTGTACGGCATAGAAGACAAAGCATTTGGTTTCATGAGCAGAGGGTGTCCGAGAGGATGCGGATTCTGTCATGTGGCTGCGAAAGAAGGAAAGATGAGCAGGAAGGTAGCAGACCTGTCAGAATTCTGGTCAGGTCAGAAATACATTCAGCTGCTTGATCCGAACACTCTAGCCTGTCCTGATTGGGAAGACATTCTGACACAACTAGCAGACTCCAAAGCCTATGTGGATTTCAATCAGGGTGTGGATATTAGGCTGATGACAGAGAAGAAAGCAGAAATGTTGAAGAAGGTCAAGGTCGAAGCAATCCATATGGCTTATGACCGATATCAGGATAAGCAGGTAATCGAAAGGAAGTTCAGAGAATTCAAGGATGTAACCGGATGGAAGAGACGAAAGGTGCGAGTGTTCGTGCTATGTAACTTCGACACGACTTTGGAAATGGATCTGGACAGAATCATGTTCCTTCGTTCACTCGATTTCACACCATACGTCATGCTCTATAACAAGAGAAGTATTCCCAGAGGACACATCATGAACAAGGTAGCACGATGGTGCAACAGAGCAGGTCTGTTCTGGAAGTACGAAACCTTCGCTGATTATCTGGCACATGAAAAGGAGACGCATTGAGATGAGATACACAAGAGTACCTGATGAACTGAAAGCACAGCATCAATGGGTGTGTGCATGGGAAGGAAGTAAGTGTCCGATGCAAGCCAACGTGAGACAGGCAGCTTCTTCCACAGATCCTTCCACATGGTCAGATTTCCAGACGGCAGTAGAATCCGTAGAAGCAGGAAACTATGACCACATCGGGTACGTGTTTGCTGACACAGGTATAATCGGGATTGATATCGACAAAGGGTTTGAGCATGGCAATATGACAGACCTTTGTTGGGATATCATGACAGCTTGTATGAGTTATACCGAAGTCAGCAGGTCAGGGAGGGGAGTACACATATTCCTTCGGGGATCACTTCCCTTCCTCGGAAGGAACAATCGTAACGGTGTGGAGATCTACAAGTCAGGCAGGTTCTTTATCACCACAGGAAATCAGATGATGTTTCCTCACATCATCGAGAACCAGACAGCCATTGACTATGTGGTGCAGAAATACTTTCCTGATACTGTGCGTGAGTCGGAGAGTAAGAGTGGTAGGAAAATCTACACACCAGAGTGGAAAAGGGACGGCAAGTTAAGACTCTCACCGGAATACCCAGAGATAAGACAGGGTGGCAGGAACGTCAGCCTGTTGAGCGTAGGAGGGCAAATGAGGGCAATAGGATGTGGACGGGCAGAGATATACAAGGAACTGCTGAAAGTCAATCAGATGGCTTGTAAGCCGCCTCTGTCGGCATCTGAAGTAGAGTCAGTCGTGAAAAGTATTATGAGGTACAAGAGATGATCGGTGAGTTTGTAAGTAAGGCATCGGTGATAAGATTCCTGCAAGCTGCGATAGAAGCAAGTGATGGCAACACGGCAGCGAACGAGTACTGTGTAGGAGTGCTGAATGCGGTTCTGGCAGGAATAGTAAAGATGCCTACGTTCGTGATAAGAGAGGACGAGGATGACGAGTATGAATGATTTTAAAGTAGGACAGTATGTCGTGTATGTGAACGGTAAGCACTATGAGTTAGGCAGGATAAAATCACTTCACCCCGATGGTGCGTTTGTTGCATATCACTCTGGTGAAACAGGGGCAAAGACATCTTACGACATGATGCATCCGTTGGTAAATGCATTTGTGATTGAAAAGACTATGCTAGGAGGCTTGTACTTTGAGAATGAATATGAATAATGACGATTCAATCAGCAGAGTAAATGCGATCAAAGCACTCTGCAAGGCAGGATGCGAAAGCGAGTACTGCGGTATTTCTTGCGATGATGTGAAAGCGATTGAGGATCTTCCTTCCGCACAGCCAACACAATCCAACACTCCCAACACGTTGAACGCATTGGATTGCATTGATAGACAGGCGGCGATCGATGCGCTTAAAGGTTTTGAGTTTTGTCATTATATGGAATTTGGTGAATACATCGGCGAAGACACTAGAGAGGTTCGCTTGATCCGTGCAGAAAAGGCGAAGGATGCGCTTCAGAACTTGCCACCCTCACAGCCATCATTTCCGCAAGTTCACGAAAATGATCATATTGCTGATGTCGGCAAAATGGACTGCATCAGCCGACAGGCGGCGATAGATGTACTTGATGTTGGTGCGGATTTATTGAGGCGTGTATTGGATGACATGGATGTTGTTGGTGTTGAACGTGAAAAATACAAATGGGGACTTGGTTTAATTGAATCGTATATTTCCGACATGAACGAGTTGCCATCCGCACAGCCAGAACCGTGTGAGGATGCGGTGAGCAGAAAAAAAGTCTTTGAATATTTTGTTTCGCTGTGGGAGTGCATTGGGACGATCATGGACAGAGATGAGTGGGAAGATGCTTGTAAGACTACAGCAAACGAACTGCCATCCGCACAGCCTAAAATCGTGCGGTGCAAGGACTGCAGATGGAAAGAAGGACGCGAATGCGTAAGATTTTCAGATGTAAGACCGTATCCCGATGATTTTTGCAGTAGGGCAGAGCGGAAGAAGGTGAAGCGGAATGAATCATGATTACGAACACTGCCTTGATTTTGAGCGGAACTGTCCGAAGGAGTGTTTCCGAGCGCAGTTGGTCAGAGATTTATCCGTAAACATTCAATATCGGGAAATTAGTTGGATGCACTTCAAGGGTGGGATTGAATGCCTAAAGACAAAGAAAGAAGGTGACACGGAATGTTGATGCTGACGCTTGATGATGCCGTGAAGGTTGCAAAAAGGCTTATTAGAGACAACATGGATGACGATGAAATAATCCGCCAAGAACTCGAGCAGAAATGTTGGATTCCATTCAAAGAATATGATCCGGCAAAGAGATTGAACGATCTGATTTTCGACATCAATCCTGCGGAGATATGCAGTCAGATAGAATCAGATAATCTGAAAAATTGGTGCAGGATAGTTCAGACAGAAATGAAACTAGCAATGGTGCAGTTGCCGTGTTGGGGAGAAGGTGCGGGCGGATGACAATAGAGGAATGCTTTCGGGAAAACATCTGCGTGGACTGTGATAATACAGCCTGTTGGCATCATGGCAAGCTTATAGCGGATTGTCCTAAATATCATTGCGATAGACCAAAAGAACAATATGAAGATTGCGAGACGTGCGCTTTCCTGAAACGGTACACGGCAGATATGAGAGAAGGTGTGGATAGATGAGCGCAATATTCCTTGCCATCTTCGGACTCTGGATTTTGTCAATGATAGGAGTCACAGCAATCGTAATCTGGGAGGACTTATTTTAGATGGGACGATTAAAGTTACACAACACAGGACTTCAGCAGCCTCTAGCCGAGCGCATGAAGATCGGAGACTCTTGGATACTTAAGAAGGACTACAACTTGTTCCTGGCTAGTATCCATAGAAGAGCCACAAGGAGTCTCAATGCCGAGGTAATGAAGCAAGCCAGGCTCGATACTGCCGAGATCCAGACCAATTGGTTATACGGAGCATTTGCTCTCGCCTTACACAGAGAATTCGGATGGGACGCAGACCAGATCGCACAGGCACTCCATGCTACTGATGACGTAGCAGGTGAGATCGCTGACTTACATATCCATGATATCTGGGATCTGGTAGAGCAGGAGACAAACGTAAAATTCATAGGAGACTAGACACACAGGGAGACTAGACACATGGGCATACCTATATACGAGCAGGAAACAGTGATCCGGTACGGAAGGGGAGAGGACTTCGTGACCGTACACACAACGGACAGCACGACTATGACCAAACTGGATAAGCTTGCGGACAATCCTGACAGCGACTGGACTCTGTCGGAGACATGGACAGTGGACGGTGAAGTCGTAGAGAAGATGTACAAAGCACCAAAGGCACTCGTTTCCTTCCGCACTGCCAGAGTCAGCAGACAGCTTACTGACGAGCAAAAACAGGCACTCGCTGACAGATTAAAAGCATATAGGAGCAATACATAAAAGATATAAGTTACACTCACAATTAAATATAGAAAATATATTAAAGCAATATTAATATAAGGAGCAGACAGTTTAGTATGACTAAACACAAAGTAAAGCAGAACGTTGACGATGTAAGAGACTCGCCATATACTGAAGACACAGAGTCTGGAGAGTTTCACTATAAGCTTATGAATGGACGGCTGCTTGCGGACACAGAAATCTCTCGCAAGCTTCAGCGCATCCACGACAGGCATCCAGAGAAAGCATATCAGGAAGACTCGACCGGATACACATGGGATGAGGCAGGAATGGCAGACCTCTTCTCGGAGTGCTACATCGAGGACACAAGGTACTGCCCAGAGGCAAAGAGTTGGTACACCTATGACGGCATCAGTTGGGTAAAAGACACAGACAGTCTGCTGGTCGCAGGAAAGATCAAAGAATTTAGCAGACTGCTCTCACTGTACTGTACGGAAATTGAGACAGAAGAGATCCGACAAGCCTACATCAAGTTTACGACAAAGCTTGGAGACAGACGTTTCAGGGACAGACTGCAGAAAGACGCAAAGGACCTGATGACGATCTCTGCCGAGTCCTTCGACAGCAATCCTTATCTCATCAATTGTATCAATGGGACTTTTGACTTACAAACAGTCAGCTTCAGACCGCACAGATGGCAGGACTTCCTGACATACCGCACGAACTTCAGCTACTCTGCGCTGACAGGCTTGGACACCAGATGCCAGAGGTGGGAGCAGTTCGTGTCAGAGATCTGCCAGGGAGACAGCGACAAGGCAGAGTACCTGCAAAAGGCTCTGGGATACTCACTGCTTGGAATAGCACCGGAAGAGTGTATGTTTATCCTGCATGGACGCACTACCAGAAACGGCAAGTCCACACTGCTGGACGCAATTCAGCACCTGCTCGGAGACTACTCTGACGTAGCACGAGTGGACCTCATCTGCCACAGCAGGAGTGCAGGATCAGCACAGGCAGCCACACCGGAACTGGCAAAGCTTAAGGGAAAGCGTTTCGTAACGATGGCAGAGTCAGACTCGGCAGGAAAGTTAGATGAGTCCGCAATAAAGCAGATCACCGGAGGCGAGAAGATCAGCGCAAGGAATCTGTATGAATCAGCATTCAGCTACACACCACAGTTCACACTCTGGCTGTCCTGCAACGACCTTCCTGCTGTGCATGACAGATCTCTCTTCGCATCGGACCGTCTCCGTGTCATTGAGTTTAACAGGCACTTCAGTCAGGCAGAACAGGACAAGACACTGAAGCAGGTCTTCAAGACAGACGAGGCAATGAGAGGAATTTTCACATGGCTAGTCCGAGGATGGGTGCGCTACCGCAGAGAGGGACTCACCATGCCTGACAGTATGAAGAGAGTCGTGAGGCAGTATGAGAAGGATAATGATGTGGTGCTGCAGTATCTGGAAGACCGCTGCGAACAAGATCCAGACAGCAGGATCAAGCAGAAAGATTTCTATGAACTGTACAAGATATGGTGCAGAAAGATGGGATATCGATCTGCTTCAGCAAAGAAATTTAAAGCAGAGTTGCTGACGCATCCTGATTGGATCTTGAGTGCTGACAAAAAGTCGAACGGATACCCTGTGTACTATGGAGTCAGGGTGAGAGAGTAAAATTATTATAATTAGTATCAAGTGTTGATAAAACACTGTGTAGTCAAGTGAGAAAAGTGAATGAAATTCGTGATTTACGTACTCCTGTTCCTAGTAGAGGTTCTATAAGGGGGCTTTACTGCAAAACGCAGAAATGAGTCACTTTTTTCACTTTTGGAATAATCGGATAAATATTAGAAAACGATCAGAAAAGGAGAAATCTTATGGCTGAAAAAGTATCAAAAGAGTCTTATGTGGAAAGATGGGCAAGGGAAAACTTAAAAGGTGGTGAAGTAAAGAATGACAGAAAAGAAGAAAGAAATCTGGATGCCGATAAAGGGGTACGAAGGATTGTACGAGGTAAGCAGTCTCGGAAGAATAAAGACAGTGAGACGAAAGACGAAAACGAGTAACAGAACAGTACCGGAGATAATCAGAAAACCGAATGTTATGAAAGGGTATCATTGTGTTGCTCTTCGAAAAGATGGAAAGGTAAAAGTATATCGGATACACAGACTAGTCGCAGAAACTTTCATAGGATCTGCTCCCTCGGAAGAATACCAGATAAATCATATCGATGGAAATAAAGCAAATAATTCTGTTGATAATCTGGAATGGGTGACACCAAAGGAAAATACTCATCATGCTTTTGAATCAGGTCTGCGTCCGAAAGTTCTTCAGGAAGAGACGAAAAGAAAGATCGGAAACAAAACCAGACAGTCGTGGCAGAACGAAGACTACAGAAATAATCAATCGAAAAAAGCAAAAGAAATCTGGTCAGATCCAATAAAACACGCAGAACGAGCGACTGCTATCAAAGAAGGAATTCGGAGGGCAAAAGAAAATGGCACGTACCGAAGATAAGAAACCTCGTAAGCGTGGAAGTAAGAGCGCATCAGTGCTTGCTAATCTGCAAGGAAAACAGGAAGATATTTCTCGGATCGTTTATGAAAGTGTACAGTACTTTCCAAGAAAGAAAGTAGAAAATGATGAGGAATGTGCAGAAAGACTGAATGCTTATTTCAAGCAGTGTTATGAGACTGGACAGATTCCTACGGTGGAAGATATGTGTCTTGCACTTGGTACTGTGCGTAGTACTGTATGGGATTGGGAGCAAGGTAGAGGAAATGTGAGCAAGCAGAGGTCGGACATGATAAAAAAAGCCAAGGAAATTTTGGCTGCGATCGATGCCAAATTGGTGTCTGAAGGTAAGATTCCACAGGTCACTTACATTTTCCGAGCAAAGAATTTCTTTGGCATGAAGGATCAGCAGGAAACGATCATCACTCCGAACAATCCCCTGGGCGATAGCACTGACGCAGAAACGCTGCGCAGGAGGTATCTGGAGCAGAAAGAGATCCAAATGATACCGGAGCAGGTCCTGGAAGAAATACCAGAAGTCGCAGAACGGATCGCAGAAAGCGCAGAAAGCGCAGAAAGCGCAGAAAGCGCAGAAAGCGCAGAAAGCGCAGAACGGACTCCTGCAGCCGATGATTTTCCTGCTGACGAATGAGCAGGAGTTGCCCTGGAATCAAGAATTTTGAAATAATCAGACATCTCCTGCATCTGTCGGAATGATTAGATAGGTCTAATCATGATGCGTTTTAAAGCGATTCTAGCAAGGTTTATCCAGTTATGGTATAAATACTCATTGATGGCATAAAACTGTCTGTATAAGGCTTAAAACGCATTTAAAACGGATCTCATGACGTGATAGGATGCCGGCTAGGATGCAAGCAAAATAAAAGAGGGACTTAATGTCCCTCTATTTCTATTGCATGTTTTGGAATCCATTCATGCCATGAACCACAATTGAAATTTATTTTCATTGCTTTTTCAGTTTCTTTTTCTATCTCATAACGTCCGTAATAATGGACATAACCGAAACTATCCACAATGACAGTATCAAAATTGTTTTCGTCCCTTTCCCATGAATCAAATTCCATCCATTTGTCGCCATATCTGCATACTTTATGCATCATCTCGTCATATTTCCATTCTTTTATCTTAAGCATTTCTCTATTCTCCTTTTATGCTATTCTAAACAGCCTCTGTAATAGTGATGGCTTGAAGGTTTGTCTCGTCCACCATTCAATACGTTCCTGCAATATGTCATCGGTATAGTATGGAATGTTATCGTAGTGCGTAAACTCTGAAGAACTCATATAATAGGCATGTCCGCATTTCGGCAACAGTTCGCAACAGGATCTTCCTAAAATGTTTATGCTATCCTGTTTGGATCTGGTACGGAGTGCGAAACGTGCGTCAATGTTACACTTAATGGTAGTATCTAAAATCTCACGAATCGGGGACTGTGTACACAGTATGACGTGAATACGGCTGGCACGTCCTATTTGGCATAACCTTTGAATGAGTGGCTTTGTCTCTTTTTTCTGTGTTGTGACCAAATCGGCGTACTCGTCAATGATAACATATACGTGACTGCCATCATAGGTCTTCAATCCTCTGTTTTCCATTTCTTTATATCTGTTTTCGCATAGATTCATTGCATACTGTAAAGCGTTTATCCTATCATCCAGTTCACTTGCATAATACAGTGTGTGCGGTAACTGTCTATACATTGATAATTCTACTCTTTTCGGATCTATCAGAATGAATTGAACCTTATTTGGACTCTGATAGAGTGCGGTATAGATTAAACCGTTCAATAATACAGATTTACCGCTTCCAGTCGTTCCTGCAATCATAAGATGATTTTCAGATAATGCATTTAAATATGGTGTATAGGCTTTCCCGATTGGTGTTGTGTATTTCATGCTTTCACCTCCGATCTAACAATTCTCTGTAAAGGTCTAGTGCAATTCCATACAATTCTGCATATTCATGATGTGTTATATCATCTGAATACGAAATCACTTCAACATAGCTTTCAAGTTCATACGGATCTGCAAACGATAAAATTTTAGCTTTCATTTCTTCAAACATCTTTGATACCTCCTATTTGAATCTTTGATAATGGTTTCATACACCTGCAGGAGTCACCTCCTGCAGTAGGATCAAATCATTATCACTTAATCACGCCATGCCTTTTCAAGAGATCCATAACACGGTCTTCTGAAATGGTAGTAGCAATCTTTTTGCCTTCTGCACCGTGCAGTCGTACGGCTATCAGATTGTTCCCTTTATGGTAGCAATCCGTTTTACAGGTATTGCAATTCTCGCATGTGCATTCTGTAAAACCGTATTCTTTACTAGTCTCTATCATGTTTTCGGGAATGGCTGTATAAATCCTCCATCCGTTTTTCATGACTATATCTAACTGACTCTTTTTAGTATCTGACCAAATAGAGGCTAGAAGCTGGAAGTTAGAAGGAAGCTTGACGCCGTCAAAGTATTTGAAGCTTTTTGTATAAGCAAGAAATACAAGGTTTTTAATGTCGCTGACCGCTTCCATAATCTCTAACCAATCATTAGTATAATTCTGATTGTAGAAGTCGCCGGATTCATGGATTCTAAACCTTACTTCCCTTGCGTTTGCATAGGAAGGTGAAAGCATCATATAACGAATAGTAGCTACCATTCTTTCTACGAAATCGGATCTCTTTGATGCTTCAAAGTTCCTTGTCCTGCTCGGCAATACATCGGGATAAACCTGCTCGGCGCTCAATGCGTAGCAAGCTTTTTTGCAAGAGGGTGTTGCAAAGGGACAAGTTCTAATAGCCGGTAAATTCCAAATAAGGAACTTTACTTCCTTGTCCGGTACAAGCTTTTTGTTGCCATCGGACAAGCTAAACAGTTCATACTTGCTAGCAAGTTCTTTTCTCATCTTAGTCATTTCGGATCTGTTCATGATTGATACCTCCTGTTTAGGTGTGTTGTATTTACTTAACTATAGTATATACCATTTGTATTTACCTGTCAATAGTAAATGCATAATTAATTCAAGATTAACTACAAATATTGAATGTTGGTATAGGTCTGTTTTCGGATGAGATCCGAGCCGGATGGAGGGGGGGGATACCAGGCAGCGACCAGGGCGGGGGTGAGTGCTTTTCGGAGCGAAAATTATAAAAAAGACTTGTATTTACTCTTGACATTTATATTTACATAGTTTATACTAAATACAACAAAAGGAGGTGCGTTATGAACGCTATGAGAAGTCTTAAGAATGCAGTAGGCTATATCCGAGTATCAACAGTTGAACAGGCTGCGGATGATAAGTTCGGCATCGATGTACAGAAAAGGGAGATCCTGCTTTATGCTGATACGCACGGATACAGTATTGTTGACTGGAAGGTCGATGAGATGAGCGGTGCGAAGGATGATAGACCTGCGCTGAATGAGATTCTGTACGGAGAAGACGTTACGAATCCTCCGTATGAGGCAGTGATCGTTTTCAAAAACGACAGGCTTGCGAGAGACACGAAACTGTACTTCTACTATCTGTACACTCTGGAGAAGAAGAACATCACGCTGTTGTCTACGAAGGAAGAGTTTTCCGAGGGGAGTGAGTTTGCCAACATTTACAGAGCATTGCTGCAGTTCGTGGCAGAGCAGGAAAGGAAGAACATTGCTCTCCGTACCAGTAAAGGTAGGAGCATAAAAGCGCAGTGCGGTGGGTATTCTGGTGGCAGATGTCCTTACGGATACAAGGTGGAAAACGGAAGACTTATTATCAACGAGGACGAGAAACCTATCGTAGAGTTCATATTTGAGCAGCACGACAAAGGGACTCCGATGCTGACGATAGCAGGAATGCTGAACGACATGGGATACCAGACGAGGAAAGGTACGAAGTTCCAGAATACCAGTGTGAGGAGCATCGTAAACAATCGTCCGCTTTATGAGGGGATGTACAAATACGGCAAGGATATGAAGTGGGTTCAGGGTGTGCACGAACCGATCCTGACGAAGTAATATTGTGAGGAGTGCCTGAAGTGCAGGTGCTTCTAGTCCAAAGGGACTGCCTGAAGAAGGCAGTCTCTTTTCTTTTATGGTGAGTGCTGCGGTGAGTGCCTGTGGTGAGTGAGGGTACTCTGAAAATCCCACGCAAAAACAAAAAAGGAGCAAGTATGCTAGTAGCGGTAGATTACGATGACACGATATTGGTAAACGGATCAATCGATAAGGACATGATAGAGTACCTTCGGAAGATCCAGAGAGAAGGTGGCAAGGTGGTGCTGTGGAGTGCCAGAGAGGGAGACAGTCTGAATGTTGCAGTATGCGTCTGCGAGGCATACGGTCTGGTGTTTGACAGCATTGCTGTGGGCAAGCCCCTGGCAGATATGTACATAGACGATAAAGCAGTGCGTCCGAGCGAGATTGTGAAGAAGTCCGGTCGTAATGTAAGTAGGCAGAGACTGACTTCATTAAGGAGACAGAGATGAAACGTATTGAAAGGAATATTGAGAAGAATATCTGGAAGAGTATTGAAAGGCATCCTGCCGAGTTGCAGCCGATGATGGATATGTTCAGTTACATCAGGGAAGACCTGATGCCAAAAGTAGAGTCAGGAAACGATTACCGGACTCTCGCCTATAAGTCAGCACTGGCTGAAGCGCATGAGGCAAATTTAAGACTACGTCCGTATCTGAAGAGTGCTATGGATCTGCAAGCGGAGGCAGGAAATTATGAAGTAGTAGGCAGTCTGGACGAACTGCTATATAAGTGTTTCCTGCTGTCCGCACCGGACTATTTCGATGACTATCTGCAAGCGGTAGAGTACTGGAAACCTTACGCAAAGAAGTTCTATCTTCCTCGCCGTCATTATCTGAAGCGTTATGTCGATGCGTATCAGGAAGTACTCGATGGGAAACTGGACTTCCTGTCGATGTCGATTATTAAGAGGGGAGGTAAAAGTCAGCTAGGAATTAACTTTGTAAATCTGCTCTCTGGCAGGAATCCTAACAACTCTACTCTGATGGAAGGAACTGGAGATGCTCTGGTCAAGTCATTCTATAAAGGGTGCATGGAGTATCTCACCAGAGGCAGTGAGTACAGTTACTATGACATATTTCCCAAGCTGCGGATCTCCGAGACGAATGCGGATATGAAGACCATCAACCTTGACAGGAAGTCGAGATTCCCTACCATCATGTGCAGGTCTATCGACTCCTCGCAGGTCGGTCTGTCGGAAGCTACTAATTTATTGTACCTGGATGACTGCGTGGAAGGACGTGAGGAAGCGAAAAACCGTACTCGTCTGGATGCCAAATGGGAAGTGATCTCCGGTGATATCCTCGGTCGTGCGATTGAAGGTACTCCTATTGTCATCTGTGGTACTCGGTACTCGTTATATGATCCAATCGGGCGGCTGCAGGAAACCATGCGTGAACAGGGTAAGAGGATGAAGGTCATTGAAGTACCTGCGCTTGATCCGGTGACAGACGAGAGTAACTTTGAGTACATCCGTGAGGGAAGGAGAGTATTTACGACAGAGTACTTCCGCAATCAGCGCACCATGCTGTCGGCAGAGCAGTGGGAGTCTGAATTCCAACAGCAGCCGTTTGAGGCGAAGGGACTGATGTTTCCGAAGGATCAGTTAAATTACTACTATGAGTTGCCTGTCGATAAAGAACCGGACACTGTGGTGTGCGTTTGCGATACTGCGGAAGATGGAAGTGATTATCTGTCGATGCCGATTGCGAGAGTGTACGGAGACGAAATCTATATCGATGCTGTGGTATTTGACGACAGTCCTGCGATGGTGACGAAACCGGAATGTGCCAAAGCAATTGTGGATAACAAGGTGGTGAGCGGTACGTTTGAGAGCAACAATGCAGGAAGCTATTACGCAAAAGATGTGCAGGACCTGCTTGCGGAGAGAGGGTATAAGTGTGCTATCAGGACGAAGCGTACCATCAGTAATAAGCAGACTCGGATTGAGTTTGCGTCAGATAACATCATAAAGCATTTCTGGTTCAGGCATCCCACTACTTATGAGGCAGGAAGCCAGTACGATATGTTTATGAAGCAGGTCACGACTCACACTAGGTCTGGAAAAGTTGCGCACGATGACGCACCGGACTCTCTCGCCATGCTTGAAAACGAACTGCGGATGGTGCTGACACCTGCTGTAGAGGTATTTAAAAGACCTTTTTAAAATTATATTACCCAATGCTGTCCGCAGTATAAAATACTTGAAAACCATTGGAATATATGATATAGTCAATATGAGGTAGAAGATTCTCAAGGAAGGAGGGAGTGCCGTCTTGGAAACCTTAATGGAGGTAAAACTGAACCATCATGGACGTAAGGTCATCTATACCGGTGTCGATGAGATTAACCGAGGCAACGTGCTGAAGGTGCTTTCAGATGCTCTGATGACGCACAACCTCAATGCGCAGGATATCAACTATCTCTGGGGATACTACAGAGGAAGACAGCCTGTCGAAGACCGTGTCAAAGAAGTCAGACCAGAGATAAATAACCGTCTTGTGGTCAATCGTGCTTTTGAAATCGTGTCCTTTAAGACAGGGTACCTGATGGGCGAACCTGTGCAGTATACGGCGAGAGGGAATGATATCGAAGCGGTAGCGGATCAGCTTAATGAACTGAATGAGTATATGTTCGCAGAGGAAAAGGCGAGTCAGGATAAAGAGATTGCTGACTGGTTTCATATCTGTGGTACGGCTTATCGGCTCATCCTTCCTGACGAAGTCGGAGAAGAGGACGAAGCACCGTTCGATATCTTTACTCTTGATCCCAGATGCAGCTTCGTAATTTATCACAACAGTCCGAGCAGGAAGCCGATGATGGGAGTCACCTTCGTGAAGACCGTTGATGGTCAGATCAAGTATTCCTGCTACACCAAGGACACTTACTTTGAGATCCTCGATGGTCAGCAGATCACTGCGGAAGAACCGCATCTGCTCGGTGACGTACCGATTATCGAGTATCCGCTCAATTCCGCAAGGCTCGGTGCGTTTGAACTTGTTCTCTCCCTTCTGGATGCCATCAATACTGTCGGTAGTAACCGGATAGATGGTGTCGAGCAGTTCGTTCAGGCACTGATGCTCTTTCACAATGTGGACATCTCCTCTGACGATTTCACAAAGATGAGGGAAGAGGGTGCGCTCAAATACCGAGACATCGATCCTGCATTCAAGGCAGAGATCCAATATCTTATCAGTAATTTGAACCAGAGCGAGACACAGACTCTCGTTGACGATCTCTATCAGGATATCCTGACGATCTGCGGAATGCCGAATCGCAATGGTGGTTCATCCACGAGCGACACAGGTGTCGCCGTAGTGTATCGGGATGGATGGTCTGCTGCCGAGACAAGAGCCAAGGATGCTGAACTGATGTTCAAACAGGCAGAGAAGCGTTTTCTGCGGATTGTGCTGAACATCTGCACCGTGACCAGAGGTCTGGACATAGGTCTGCGGAACATCGAGATCCGGTTCACCAGGCGCAATTACGAAGCTATTAATGAGAAAGCAAACGTGCTTGTCACACTGCTTAACAATAACAAGATCCATCCTCGTCTGGCATTTGAGCATTCTGGACTCTTTGTCGATCCAGATTTGGCATACTCCATCAGTAAGGAGTATTACGATGAGAACAGAGAGGAATTTATGAGGAACGCTTTAGAGGAGAGTACAGACGATGGGGAGTCAGGAAATAACACTGAACAGGACAGCAATCGAAGCAATCGAGAAGATTCTGAAACAGGGGAATCAGGCAGAAATTAAGATTGAACAGGGTGCTGTTACAGTGATCGAGATCCGAAGGAAGCTTCGGCATAAAGATAAATAAGGCTCATTTAAGGCTCATTTAAGGCTCATTTAAGGCTCATTTGTACTTCAGGTACGTGTTCATAGTAACCCATTCCTCCAAGAATCAGGATAAGTCCAGATGGGTGGCATCTGGCAAACCCAAAGGGGTCGTACCTAGCAGTGGTGCGACCTCTTTTCTTCAAAAGGAGGAAGACAGACATGGCAGATTTTAAGCGAACTGCACTGGAGTTCGATGAAATACACAGACTGGTCGAAGCGTCTATCATTAAAGCAGGTGAGGAGATGCCGACAGACGAAGAGTCCTTAAAGAGGACACCGGAAGAAGACATCATCGAGGACCTGCTCGACATCCTGATTCTGGCATATTCCAGAGGCAACAGGGATGTGAATGAGATGCTAGGTACTGACATAAAGACAGACCTAGAGATGATGGATAAAGCTATTTACCACATGATCGGTGGTGAAACCTTTGAGGACCGAGCAAGGACACACATCAGGAACGAAGATCCTGCCAGACTCATCGAACTGGCAGAGAGTGAGTACCATCGTGTATATAGCACTGCGGAATTCGACACGGCAAGCGCAAGCGGTCTGCCAAATATCGGTAAGAAGTGGGTGACCATGTTAGATGACAGAGTCCGTGCCACACACGACTTTCTGGAGGGTGTCACCGTTCCGCTCGGCGAGGAATTCACCACATTTGATGGAGACTCTGCCTTGTATCCAGGGGGATTCGAAATGGCAGAGAATAACTGTGGATGCAGGTGTGTCATAGAGTACACACATAGCATATAAGTCAGGGAAGACTATAACCGCATACGTCAGGGAAGACGTAAATCGCACACTAAATCATCGTCAGGGAAGACGTAAATCGCAAGGAGGAACTGAATGAGTTTCTTATCAGAACTGTTAGGAAATGCCTATAAAGAGGGCATGACGGAAGAAGAAATTTCAAACGCACTGCAGAGTGCAAAAGTGGGTATCCCGAAACCGGATTCCACCGACACGATCAAGCTGAAGGAACTGCTTTCGAAAGCGAATGGTGAAGCTGCCGAGTACAAAAAGATGCTCCGTGAAAAACAGACGGACGCAGAGGCAGCGGAACAGGAACGCAAGGCAGAGCAGGAAAGACTGCTTCAGGAAAACAAGGAACTTAAGAGATCCATTGCCCTGTCTGAAAGAAAAGCCAAGCTGATTGGTATCGGATATGATGAGGCTCTTGCCTCTGAAACCGCAACAGCTATGGTGGATGGGGATCTTGACAAGGTCATTGCCAATCAGACAGCGTTTCTTGAAACCATGAAACAGGGTATCATCAAGTCCCAGATGCAGAATACTCCCAGACCGTCTTCCGGTGTTGGGAATCCTGACATGGACTATTCGGCGAAGATCTCCGAAGCAAGGGATCGTGGAGACATCTCTGCGGTAGCGTACTACACCAGACTGCAAGCACAGGCTGAACAATCAGCAGAGTAAACAGTCTGCGGAATAATAAAAGGAGAATAAAGCTATGGCAGTAGCACAGAGTTTTGGAGTACTTAACTACTCCGGTATGCTTTTTAACAAAGGTAACACGAACACTCCTCTGTCTGCCGTTATTGGTGGCAGAGTTAAAACTACAGATCATGTTGAATTTGTGACTGGTCAGGAATATACCACCGGTGGTGGATCACAGCCGAATATCAGCGAGACGGCATCCCTTACCGCTCCTGATCCTTCATCCATTACCAGATCCCAGAATACGAACGTTACGCAGATCTTTCAGGAAACCGTAGGTGTATCTTATGCCAAGATGAGCAACATGGGTACGCTGTCCGGTACGAACATTGCCAATCAGGTAGCAAATCCGATCAACGAACTTGATTTTCAGGTCGCTGCCAGAATGCAGAAAGTGAATGCTGATATCGAGTACACCTTTATCAACGGTGCTTACAACAAAGCTACCGCTGATGACGAGGTCAACAAGACCAGAGGTCTTATCGCTGCGATCACAGAAAACGTAGTCGCTATGGGTGGTGAGCAGCTTGGTGTATGGGACATCGCACAGGGTGTAAAGGCTATCTCTGACGGATATGCTCCGACCGCAGGACTTGCCCTTTGGGTAGATTCCAATACGCTGATGCAGATCAATGCGGACGCTGCTGCGAACGGTCTGACCATCGTACCTGCAGCCAGAGAAATCAACGGAATCAGGCTTTCTAGCCTCATCACTCCTCTTGGGGAGGTGTATCTGTATCTCGGACAGTACCTTCCTGCCGGAACGGCTCTGCTCCTGGATCTGGATGTCATCGCTCCGGTGATTCAGCCTGTTCCTGGAAAAGGCAACTTCTTCCTCGAGGAGCTTGCCAAGACTGGTGCAGGATCTACATATCAGCTTTTCGGACAGATCGGTCTGGATCACGGTCCGACTTGGTATCACGCCAAGTTCACCGGAATCAGCACTTCCTTCGTGAAGCCGAAAGGCAGGAACGTCTATGTTTCCGGTGGTGTGGTGAGCAACGTTGAGACTACCGCTACCCTTACCGAGGCGAAGCTGAACAAGTCTACCGTGGCTGCTGATGACACCGCACAGGTATCTTGCAGCACTCTGACTTATGATCCTGCGACACCTGCTACCGCTCCTACTACCGCATATCTGTGGCAGATCAGAGCGAAGACAGGCACGAATTGGACGGATCTTACCAGTTCGTACACCGGATACAACACAGCAACGCTTACCGTCAAGGCTGCGGATGCCGAGAAGCATTATCGTTGCAAGGTCACGTCTACCGGATCCGCAACAGGAACTGTGTACTCTGATGAATGCACGGTAAATGCTGCCGGCTAATCATTTACTGAAAGGAGGTGGGCAGGATGTCCAGAGAAGAGTTAATCGAACTTGTGGGAACATTGAGTGAAGAATCTGACGAGGACATCCTGTCCGCATATCTGGATCAGGCAGGAGATATCGTTCTGCACTATGCGTATCCGTATGACGATACGCAGACCGAAGTGCCTACCAAATATCAGAGGGTTCAGGCAGACATTGCCGTGTACCTGCTGAATAAGAGAGGTGCTGAAGGACAGCTGACTCACACGGAAAACGGTATCAGCCGAAGCTACGAAAATGCCGACATTCCGGTGACCATTTTAAGACGCATCATGCCGATGGTTGGTGTAGTCGGTGCAACAGGTGGTGATTCGTAATGGAACTGCTGAAAAGAAACTGCCGTACAGTCTATTACTGTCAGTACGTTAGTAAGACTCCTATGGTGGATGATGACGGATACGAAACAGGTGAGCATGCGGTAACTTATACCGATCCTCTGCCTCTGGAAGTAAACGTCAGTCCTGCGTCCGGTATCGCACAGCAGATGATGTTCGGAACACTCATCAGCTACGACAAGGTTCTGGTGACTACGGACATGGATTGTCCTATCAACGAATCGAGTGTACTTTTCGTAGACAAGCTTCCCGAATACGACAGCAAAGGACAGCCTATGTACGATTATTCCGTCAGGCGAGTGGCGAAGTCCATCAACGTCATCTCGATTGCCCTGAAGGAGGCGAAGGTGTCATGAGTGCGAAGGTAATTACCTTTAACTTGTCTCGCTCTTCTATCGACCACGCACTACGTGAACTAGCTGACTATCAGAAATGGCTGAACGAGAAAACGAAGGAACTGGTCAAGGCACTCGGTGATTACGGCGTACAACAGGCAAACATCCATTTTGCATCTGCTATGTATGACGGTGACAGAGATGTCCACTGCCAAGTGCAGGGGAGTGGAGACAAGGCTTGTCAGGTGGTAGCTACCGGAAAGGACGTACTCTTTATCGAATTCGGAACAGGCATTATGTACGGTGGCAGTCATCCCGAAGCGACTGCCGAAGTAGCCAGAGGATCTTGGTCACTCGGTCCTGAAGGAAAAGGTCACTGGGATGATCCAAACGGATGGTACTACGCACACGGCAAAAAGTCTTATGGTAATCCTGCCAACATGCCAATGTATGAGGCAAAGAGAGACATCGAAGCACACTTTGAAGAAATCGCAAGGAGGGTATTTTCATCATGATAGATCCTGAAAATGAAGTCTATACGATGGTGGCAACTGCTCTCCGCAGTGAATTTCAGGGAATTGACGTAGCAAGCGACTACGTTGACGCACCATCGAGTCTCCCTCACGCATCCATATACATGGCAGACGATTATGCTCCGTTAAGGGAGCAGAGTAACAATCCAAACGCTTATGCGGTGCTTATGTTTCAGGTCGATGTCTACAGTAACAAGGTAGACGGTAAGAAGACTGAAGCAAAAAAGATCGCAAATTTCATATCCGACCTGCTCTCGGCACACAACTTTACTCGGATGAGTCAGAGTCCAATACCTAACTTAAGAGACGCAGGTATCTATCGCATCAGTGCCAGATACCGTGTAGGCACTGACGGTGAATCATTCTACAGGAGGTAATCCGACATGGCAGCTACAAGTACTTACATGACTTTCCTGATGCACGGCACAGGAACAGGTACGATCAGTTATGAAAAGCTTCTCGACATCAAAGAGTTCCCTGATCTCGGGGGAGCACCTGAAAACCTCGATGCGACTACCTTAAGCGACAGCGCAAGAGTGTACGTTCAGGGCATTCAGGAGACAGAGGCTCTTACCTTTACTGCGAACTACGACCCGACAGCTTATGCTGCGCTCGTTGCCCTCAAGGGATCTGACGAAAACTACGCAGTCTGGTTCGGTGGCACAGAGTCCGGTGGTACGGTCACTCCTTCCGGTAACAAAGGTAAGTTCTCATTCAAGGGATCTCTCGATGTCTTCGTGACTGGTGGTGGAGTAAATGAGGTCAGGAATATGACGATCACCATTGCTCCTTCCACTGTCATCTCTTTCGCATCAGGAACGTGATTGCATAACTAATCTCGAAAGGAGAGCATTTAGCAATGGCTAAAAAGATTAAATTTGAGTTCGAAGGAACGCCGTACACTCTGGAGTACACCAGAGGTACGGTAAGGGCAATGGAGTCTGACGGTTTTGATCCAAGCGTTATCGACAGCAAGCCGATGACCATGATCCCTATGTTGATTGAAGGGGCATTCCGTAAGCACCATCCCTTTATCAAGACGGCAACGGTAGACAAAATCTACCAGAGTATCCCTCGCAAAGAGGAATTCGTGCGCAATCTCGTTGAGATGTACAACGAACCTCTGAACAGCCTCATTGAAGAACCGGAGGAAGGTGAGGGAAACGTGGCATGGGAGATGACCGACTAGTCTCTCCCGATAATCCCAAAAGTGAGGAGTCCGAAGCGGACAGGACAGACAGTCCGTCCGCTTCTTTCTTTTACAGAAATGTATTTGAGCAAGAGTGCGGATATTACTTGTCTCTCGGAATGTCCTATGACGATTACTGGAACGGTGACTGCACGATGGTAAAGTTTTACCGTGATAAGGCGAAACACGAACTGGAAGAGAAGAACAGGATGTTGTGGTTACAAGGTATGTACTTATATGATACTCTGCTCCGCTTGTCACCTGCTCTTAAGCCGTTCGTGAAGAATCCGAATCCAGAGCCGTATATGGAAGAGCCGTATCCAATCGGTATCAAGACCGATAAAGAGAAGAAAAAAGCGAAGGAAGAGAAGCAGATGGAAAACGGTCTGACTTACTTTACAGCACTCGCAACGAAGATCAATCAAAACTTCGATCAAAATTTTAAAGAAGAAGGAGGTGACGATTTAGATGGAACTTGAAGGTCTGCAATTTAAAGTCGAAGGACTATCAGGTGATAGCGGAGCAGGTGAGATAAGACAGCTTGCCTCGGCTCTGGGACAGCTTAAAAGTTCACTTCCTACAGAGGGACGTATAAAAAGTGTCGTTGGTTCTTTACGGCAACTTGTAACCGCAACTAGAAGCTTAAAGTTTGATTCGACTTCTATCAGTAATCTCGGCAAGGCACTTCAGAGTGTCAGCGGAGCGAAAATTCCGAAGTCTGTCGGTGACAACATCAGGAACATCGGTGAGGCTGCTCGGACAATTACAGATGCAGATGTAGCGAGAATCCGTGAACTGTCTGACGCATTGAGCGGTCTGAAAGGCGTAGGAAACGTCCAGGTCAAGATGTCTCCAGGAACTTCCGGTGGTGCGAATGCCACTCCGCAGGATGACGGAACTGCACCGAAGAGCGGTGGAACGACCGATATGGTCAGCACTACAGAAGAGGCTGCCGATAAGATTGCCCAGGCAGATTCCTCTGCCAGAGGATTCTTCTCTACGCTCAAGAGCGGAATCACGCAGTCCATGATGGGACTCGCAGGACTCGGTAATAAGTTCCTTGACTTAAGTCAGGCAATCGGGACAGGCATGGGTAAGGCTGCTATTACCGGAATCGGGGCAGGTGCGAAGCTTGTCGGATTCTTCAGTAAGGACCTTGTGGGCAGTGTCAAAAATGCCACGACCAGTCTTGGTGGTCTGATTGCAGGACTGAAACGTATCGCCATGTACCGAGCGATGCGTACTGTCATCAAGATGATAACAGAGGGATTCACCACAGGTCTGAAGAACGTCTACGAATATTCCAGACTAGTTGGTACGCAGTTCGCATCCTCAATGGACCAGATTGCTACATCGTCTCTGTACCTTAAAAATTCTCTCGGTGCTATGGCAGCACCTCTGCTCCAGATCCTCGCACCTGCCATCGACTTCGTGATCGATAAGTTTGTTGCATTGCTGAACGTTATCAACATGTTTATTGCCAGACTCACAGGATCTAGTGTGGCAACGGTGGCAAAGAAAACCTTTACCCCTTGGGGAGACAGTGCGTCAGACGCAGCAGGAAAGACCAAAAAGGCAGTAAAAGAGATACGGCGTACTCTGCTAGGATTCGATGAGATCAACAGACTCGATGCTCCCACAGGAAGCAACTCCGGTGGAAACGGAGGTGGTGGAGGTGGTGGTGCTGATTACGGCTCGATGTTTGAACAAGTGCCTATTGCACAGGAAATCTCCGACTTTGCAGACAGAGTGAAAGAACTGTTTAAGCAAGGCAAGTGGGAAGAACTTGGTACGTTCCTCGGTCAAAAGTTCAACGAAATCGTGAATATGATCCCTTGGGGAGAGTTAGGAACGAAGGTAGGCAAAGGTATCAATGGTGTAATCACCACAGCGTATCACTTCCTGAAAGAGGCTGATTTCCAGAACCTTGGGGCAAAGTTCGCATTATTCCTGAACAATGCCCTGACAGAGATCGATACCGAAAAGCTTGGCAGACTGCTCGTCAGGAAATTCACTGCACTGGCAGACCTGCTGATAGGTGCTATCACCCACATCGACTGGGGTCTGGTAGCATCCAAGGCAAGTGATCTTGTCATCGGTATTTTCTCCGAAGCAGCGGAATGGATTCAGGGTATTGACTGGGCAGAGTTATCGCAGAAATTGTATGACGGTCTGGTTGACTTCCTGACTCATGTGAAATGGGCAAAGATCGCAAGTAAGTTCATGGAACTGCTCGGTTCTGCGTTCGGAGCGGTCCTGTCTGTAGCAGGAACACTAGGTGTCAACATTCTGAATGCCATTGCAAAGGGAGTCAAAGCAACTGCTGACTGGGTATATGACAACGTCATCGCACCAATCATCGAAGGATTTAAGACTGGAGATCCGCTTAAAGGATTTAAGAAAGCAGGAACGTCTATCCTGAAAGCAATCGGGAAAGGCTTTACGAAATTTAAGGAAGCCATAATCGATCCATTTATAAAGGGTGTTAAGAAGACATTCAAGATTTCGGGAACAGGTGCTGCAAAGCTTACAGAGATCAAAGATATTGGTAAAAGTATTATCACTGGCATTGGCAAGGGTATTCTGGATCTTGTCGGAAACGGATGGCAATGGCTTAAAGGATTGCTGTTCGGTGGTGACGACACCAACGATAATAAGGAACTAGCCTCTGTAGGCATCGGTCTGGAACAATCTGGATGGGAAACTGTCGAAGGATGGTTTGAAGGACTCGGTGACAAGATTGATTTGCCAGAACCGCTAAAGCTTGCATTCGAACTGTTTAAGAAAGGATGGGAGAGTGTAAAGAAATGGTGGTCTGGACTGGGTGCTGACATAAAGCTTCCTGATCCCATTCAGATAGGTGTTCAGTTATTCAAAGACGGATGGGAAGGTGTCACCAGTTGGTTTAACGGACATAAGGAAGAAGAGGGCAGCAACGGTCCGAGTGGTCATTCTACTACAACTCATATTGACGTAGAGCCTGTCATCACAGGATACAGTACAAAGGAAGGTGTAGTCGCACCGTGGGGTTCTGCTCATACCAACATTGTTGAGTACAACACGAAACAGGGTGTCACGTCTCCTTGGCAGAATGCCAAGACCACAATCACAGAGTACTTTACCAAAACAGGTGTTGCTGCTCCTTGGGGTTCTGCTGCGGTCAGTATCGCAAGCTACAACACGAATAGTGGTGTGACCGCTCCTTGGTTAGGTGTTACGTCTAGCGTTTCGAAGTATTCCGACACCAATGCTACTAAACCTTGGGCAGGAGTAACCGCAGGTGTTTCAAGCTATTCTGATTCGTCTTCCAAGAAACCTTGGGCAGGTGTCACATCGACCGTTTCGAATATCATAAGTCAGGTTAAAGCAGGAAAGAATCCTTGGGATGCGGTTAAAGCCGTAATTAATGACTGGGCAGAATCTGACAAAGGCAAAGGTGAACGTCCTTGGAGTGGTGAAAAGAAAGTAACCATCGGCAATTATGGGCAGACCGACAATGCAAAGAAGAAACGTCCTTGGGCAAGCGCAAAAGCACTCATCTCATCGTGGAGTCAGACAAATAACGCAAAGAACAATCGTCCCTGGAGAGATGCTGCAGCGAAGATTACAGAGTGGGATTATAACAGACCTACGTTCAATGGAACATTAAAGATTACTAAACTGGAAGGAACGTCTAAAGCACAGGAGCAGATATTTGGTCCGGCTGTCGGTGGTGTAGCATCTGGTGGACACTTCCGCTACAGTATTCCGCAGTACGCAGCAGGTGGTCTTCCTTCTCATGGCACGATGTTCGTAGCAGGTGAAGCCGGTGCTGAAGTAGTCGGTCATATCAACGGACGCACAGAGGTACTCAATGCTTCCCAGATCGCATCAGCAATTCACGCAGCAGTACTCTCCGCTATGCAACAGGCTAACGCAGGACAGCCTCCGATGCTGAACGTCACGGTCCGTACAGAGAATAACGAAGTCCTCGCAAGAGCAGTCACCAGAGGTCAGCGTTCACTCGATGCAAGACTCAATCCTACAGCAGCCTACTAATGAAAGGAGGTCATAATGGCATCGTTAAAAGCAAAGAAACACGGTTCGTCAACAACATTCACAACACTGCCAGAACCTTCTTCACTCACATGGAGTCTGGAGAGAGTCTCCTCCGCTAATGCAGGACGTACACAGGACGGCTATATGCACGTAGAGCAGATTGCTCTCAAACGTAAATTAGAAGTTCAATGGAACTACATTCCTGCGTCTGTCGCAACTACCATCATCCAGATACTGCAATGGGAATATCTCGATGTGACGTACTATGACTACTTGCGTGGTTCATGGGAAACAGGAACTTTCTACACAGGGGCATTCGGTGTTCCTGTGTATACCTTTCAGGACAATAAGAAACTAGTAAGCAACATATCGGTCAACTTGATAGAAGTGTAAGGAGGTGAGCATTTGTGATTACTGCACCACAGGCATTTACAGATCAGATTGAATCAGGCAACAGGAACTATCAGATGCTCGTCACCTGCACTCTCACGTCAGGAACAGTGCTTACCTTCAGGAATGACAGAGTGTGGTCAGATGGTTATTCCTATGACGATGCTCTGTCTACAGATCCTGACGTACTTGAGGTAGGCACTGCGATTATCAATAAGCTGACACTTGTTGTTAACAACATGGACGAAGCGTACAGTAGCTACGACTTCGGTGACGCAGTACTTCAGATTCAGATAGGACTTCGTGAAGATGAGGAATCTGAAATAAGCTATATCACCAAAGGCATCTTTACTGTATCCGACGCGTCCTACGACACATCTCTCATCACGCTGACAGCATTAGATAACATGTGGAAGTTCGACACACTTTACAGCACGATTCCGCAAGTGCCGTCAACAGCACTGGCAATAGTGCAGGATGCTTGCACTGTGTGCGGTGTGACGTTGGGTGTGCAGACATTCGATGGAGCATCGACACCTATTACTGTAGCACCTACGAAAGATACGACATACCGTCAGATGCTTGCATGGATCGGTCAGATCGTAGGATGCGACTGGCGAGTCAATGCGTCTGGCGAACTTGTACCTCTTTGGTATAACCTTCCTGCTCTCGGTCAGTTTTATGATGGTGGGACGTTTGCCTATAACGATGGTGATACTCTCAACGGTGGCACATTCGCTTATAACGATGGAGATGACGTAGACAGCGTAGACGGTGGTGAGTTCGACTGGAGCGGATATTTCGTTATCCATTCCCTTGCCACTGCAAGTGTGGCAATCGATGATACCATCATTACCGGAATCACACTGCGAGTAGAGAATCAGCCTGTCGAGCCTGAACCAGAACCTGAACCGGAAGAGGGAGAAGAAGAAAGTCCTGCGGTGACAGATACTGAACCTGCTGAAGCATTTACTGATTTTACCACAGGTACTGCAGACTTCCTCATCCTGATTGAAGGAAATCCTCTTATCACAGTGGATAACGCACAGAGCATTCTGTCAGTTCTGGCAAGCCGTTTGATAGGTATGAGATACCGCAAAGGACAGCTTATGCATCTGTCTGATCCTCGCCTGGAAGCCGGTGATGTCTTTGTCTATGCGGACCACAAAGGTCATGCGTACCCTATGATTTGCTCCCAGACGTTATTCACTCTGGGTGACTATCAGACCACAACGTCTGCGTCCGCAAATCCTCTGCGTAAGGCTGCGGAGCGGTACTCTGCACAGGCACAGACCACGGTGCAGATACATAAATCTGTATTTCGTGAGCGGACGTTGAGAGAACAGGCTGAAGCTGATTTGCAGGACCAGATTGACAGCGCATCAGGACTTTACATGACGACCGAGTCAGACGGTTCTGGTGGGACGATATACATCCTGCATGACAGACCTACGAAAGCAGAGAGCAACATCCTCTGGAAGATGAGCGCAAGTGCTGTGGGTGTATCGACCAATGGTGGTCAGTCGTATAACGCAGGACTTACGGCAGACGGTACTGCGATTGTGCAGAGGCTGTATTCCAATACGATTACGGCAGGAATCCTACAGAGTCCAGATTATGCGTATACCTCTGGGAACTTTTCTTCCGCAGGAATGCTTGTGGATCTGGCAAACAACGTGATAAGGACACCATCCTTTGCGGTAGTCGGTGGAAATGCGTACATCAGTACCTCGCTGACTCTGGGTGGAACGAATAACCAGAATGGGACGCTGACGGTCAAGGATGCATCTGGGAACACGATAGGGACGTGGGATAATGATGGGATAAATGCCACAAACGCTACGTTGAATAATGCTAATGTCAGCGGTTCTGTTACGGCAACAAGCGGAAATAACAAACTAATTTTAAATGCTGGAACGCTGAACGGATATTACTCTAATAATTTAGTAGGCGGTTTATCGATTGCTAGAAGTACTTATGACTTAACGTCCATAATACAACAATTAGATCCTAGTATTCAGCAACAATTTCCAGTGACAAGTGTTACTGCGTCTGTGCTAAAACTTGCAACTTCTAACTCGGTCGGGTTTGTCACAGGGGAAGTTGGCGAAATCGATTTCACGACAAATAACGGAAATTGTGGAATTATCATCAGAGACGTTCGTGAATACTTCCATCTTGCCCTTACTAATGTTGATATTGATGTAGCGAGATGGACAGTTCCATCACTTACGTTCAAAGGAAATTCTGTTTTTACGGATTCGATTCGTATACAACGGTTAACTAGCAATGGAAGTAGCTTCGATACTAATAATCCACAAATACAGTTTTGCAATGCAAACGCATCCCAGAACATCGCATTAGTCTTCACCGACTACGACAGCGTCCAAGCACCTGCCTCTCTCACACTCGCAGGAAATCAGGGTGGGGAGTACTTCATTGCTCCGAATATTAAGGCGACAGGTAGTGTGTATTTCGGTGGGTCTCTGGTGTTTCAGGGGAGTCAAGGAAACAAAACGTTTTCTTTCAATTCAGAGGGTACGCTTACCACTGCTTATAATTTAATTATACCGAATGCTTCGTATCTATATGGGAAAAATACTTCAGGTACTGCTCGGAATCTTGTTGGCATAAATTCAAGCAATGATTACTTCTTCGGATATGGTTCGTATTCTAATAATGAAGGCACGACATATTTTGACGGAAACGTAGTTTACATTCGCTCCAAAGGAAACATAACTATAGGGGAAAGTAACGGAAAAGTCCTGACACATGGGTATAACTATGGTGCTGCCCCTCCCATCGTGAGTAACACAGGAAGCACGACAAGAGTATCGCACATGGCAGGACACGCATCATATCTATCCGTTATGGTGTATCCTGACACGGCAACATGGACGAATAAAACTATTAACTTCTCGTCCTCTGACATCCGTCTGAAAGAGAACATCAAAGATCCAGATTTAGACGCACTGCCTGTCATCAACAGTATTCAGATGCACTCGTTCGACTGGAAGGATGCTCATGAGTACACCCATCAGCCTCTCGGCATGGTAGCAGATGAACTGGAAGAAATCGATCCCAGATTTGCTGTTGGTGGTGGGTACGATGAGGAAGGACTCATCAATGAAAAGAGTGTAGATACATTTTACCTCGTTGGTTATCTGGTCAAAGCAGTGCAGGAACTGTCAGCAGAAATAGAAAGCTTGAAGAAAGGATGAAAGCATCATGAAGAACATAGACATCTTATCAATTGTAACAGCGTATCAGAAAGCAGACGGCACACTCACTCTTCCTGCCAGAGTCGCATGGACTCGGCGAGTCAACATGAAGAAACTTGCTGAAGCAAAAACCATCATTGACGAAGCTATGCAGGAACTGCAAGAGAAATACATTCATGAAGAACGTATTGATAAGAACGGCGAACAGATGACGGTTAAGCCAGAATTCATGCCTGACTTTGTGAGAGAGCAGAGCGAGATCCTGACGCAGGAAACAGATGTGGACATCAAAAAGATTTCTATCGAAGACCTTGGAGACATTGCTGTTACGGATGCACAAATGGACACCCTAGCATTCATGATAGAGGAATAACGTCATGATAGATACAATTTTACATTTAATGAGAGACAATCTCGGACTAACAATCCTCGGTGCTGTCACCATCATCCAGATAGTACCGATTAAGATAAATCCGTGGTCATGGTTCGCTTCCTTGGTTCATCGGTTTCTCTTCGGGACTATCGATAAGAAACTGGACAGTATTTCCAAGAAAGTCGATGACTTGGAAGCGAAGACCGATGAGCATAACGCTGTTCTGGCACGGACGCACATCTTACGTTTCTCGGATGAGATACAGTCTGGAATTCACCATAGCCAGGAGTACTTCAGACAGCAGATGTTGGACATCGACACATATGACCAATACTGCAAAGAACATCCTAACTTCCAGAATTCCTATGCCGTCTTGGCATCGCAGTACATAAAGACAACATATCAAAAACTGCTCGATAAGGGCGAGTTTAAAGCATAAGGGGGTGATGCGAATGAAAGCGGAGAAACTGGGCAAAAGCGTAAAATTTGAACGGATTCGCCGTATTTAGCTGTCACAGGCTATTTAGTAGGCACTCTGGACAGATGGAATGATGCAAAGAAAGCTGAAGAGCATGACCGCATAATTCACACAAGTAGCATGGGAGGTAAGAAACATGACAAACAAACAGTATGATACTCTCAAGACCATCTCTCTCCTTATCGCACCTATCGTAGTCTTCCTGACAGCACTCGTTGATATTTGGGGCATTCCTTATGGCTCACAGATTGTAGCGACTCTGGCTGCTGTCGATGTCCTTCTCGGTGCTGTCGTGACCATTGCACGTCAGCAGTACATTGACAAGGGTGGTGAGTGACGATGGCTATTCAAATAAGAAGAGGAGCATCCACTGACTTCGACGCTACCAAGATGGTGGCAGGTGAGTTGGGTGTCTCTACCGATGATACGCATAAGTTGTGGGCAACAGGACAGGCAGGTGACTCCTGGGAACTGGCAAACAAAGAGGATCTCGATGCGGAAGTAGAAGCGAGAGAAGAACTTGCGGAGACTGTCGAAGCACACGGTGAGAGTCTAGAGACGAAAGCAGAAGTCGATGGAACATATGATACTCTGGTAGTAGGAAACCTTCTCTCCAACCAGAGGCAGACAGATTCCGCTCCCTATCTCCTCCGTGCTACCGCTGACGAATTGGGAAGTAGTAGAATTGGACAGAGATGCTACGAAACCATTATCGGGGCAAGCGTGGGGGAGAATCAGCTTGTGCAGAATGGGGATTTTGCAGATAGTAGCGTATGGCTCGGTGCAAACGCAACTATGACGGTTTCTGGTAATGTGGCAACGGTAACCCCTGTTGAGGGAAGGAACGATTGCTATAAAGGGCAGAACCTGCCGATGACGATAGGGCATAAGTATGCTGTCTTCGGTTCGGCGAAAGCTGTTGAGAATTCCGCTTCTGTTCCGCTGTTGATGGTATTCTTTGGAAGCGCATCAAATGTAAAGACACTTAACTCTAGCGATTCTAATTGGCATGATGTCGCTTTCGTGTTTGAATGCGCATCGAATCAGTATAACACGGTACGTCTGTACTCTAATACACAGGGCAAGACCACACAGTACAAGAATGTTATGGCTGTTGATTTAACCCAGATGTTCGGCTCATCCATCGCAGACCACATCTACAGCATGGAACAGGCGACAGCAGGAAGTGGCATAGCGTGGATTAAATCCTATGGCTTTTTCCGTGACAGCTATATTCCGTACAATGCCGGAACGCTTGAGAGCGTTGAAGCGAGGGAGAAGGTATGTGTTGGATTTAATGCATGGGATGAAGAGTGGGAAGTTGGCGGTATTAACCCGACCACAGGCGAACCTACAACAGGCGGTAACGCTATACGAAGTAAAAACTATATCCCTGTCACGCCTAGCACGCAGTACTATTACAACTCAACTGCATGGGCGGCCATCTGTTATTACGATTCTGCAAAGGGATTCATTTCCAGAGAGGTTGATTTCTCGGCGAAGCATGCATTTACGACACCGAATAACTGTTGCTTTGTGATGTTTGCTGTTAATTCGAATTACGGCACAACCTACAACCACGACATCTGCATCAACCTCTCCAATCCTGACCGCAACGGCGAATATGAGCCGTACACATCGCAGACATATGCACTCGGAAATGATAAGCTTCGGGGACTGTTCAAGCTTGATGCGAATAATAACCTGTATGCGGACGGTGACACGAAGACAGCGGATGGGGTGATTACGAGGAAATATGGGGTTGTGGATTTGGGGACGCTGAATTGGACAGACCAAGCTAACGGACTGCATCAAGCACCAGTACCAAATAAGAAAAAAGCTGTAGCAACAAACAGTGCAGATAATATACTTTGCGCGCTGTACAGTACTGTTGGAAGTGCATACATGCTTGATAGCGATAAAATAATCGGGGCGAGTATCAACAATAATACGATATTCGTAAATGACACTTCATATACTTCCGCTTCTGCATTTAAGACCGCAATGTCAGGAGTAATGCTCGTCTATGAAGCTGTCACACCCACCACAGAAACAAGCACACCTTTCACGTCACCGCAAATCGTCTATCCTGACGGTACAGAAGAATTCATCACGGAAAATGGCGTGCCGGTGGGGCATGAGACAGAATACCCTTACGACTTAAAGGGACTTGTTGAGGGATTGATTGATGTTCCTGACGTACCGTCTGCAAATGGGACGTATGTCCTTAAGGCTACACGGTCTGCATCTGGAATAACATATGCATGGGAGGTACAGTCATGACAAAGATTGCTCACGCATCTGGTGACGAACGTCATAAGCTGTCTGGTGGCAAGGCAGGTGACCAAGCATCGGAAGTCACCATCCGCTCTTGGTACAATCGTCCTTGGAACGTTGTATTGCATTGGAAAGATCCTATCGCAGGTGATCGATGTGCTACCGCAATGGAACGTGCGACCGCTAACCAGAAAATAGGGTATGACCAGTCCCAAAGGAATACTGCTCTGGCAGAGGCAAGGAAGTACAACTACGATCCTGCGCTTATCGACACACCTTGTGAGACAGACTGTTCTGCTCTTGTATCACTCGCTTGTATGTACGCAGGTATTCCAGAGAAGGTTCTGTACGTCAACAAGAATTCTTCGACCACATCGACTCTGCGGAAGAGGCTGATGTCCACAGGATTATTTGAGGAACGTACTTCGGACAAGTACACAAAATCCCCTGATTACAACACAAGGGGAGACATCCTGCTCTATGAAGGACATCACGTTGCTGTGCAGATTGAGACAGGTGACAAAGTACACACCACACTTATTCCTGACGTATCTCATTATCATCCTGTCATTGACTGGATTGCAGTGAAGGAAACCTGCCCTCTGATTATCAGCAAAGCTACACAGGGAACGTCTTATACTGATCCTACACTCGATGACTTCATAGCAGGATGCGAGAAGCATAAAATACCGTATTGGTTATATGCGTACCTCAACAAGGGTGGCGAGTTATCCCAGACGAAGTATCTGGTGAACACATGCAAGGACAAGGTGGGAGAGTACTTCGTAGGATATGTTTTAGATGTTGAAGCGGATAACGAAAGTGATAAGGTAAAAAAGGCACTCGATTGGCTGATGAAAAAGAAGTATCGTGCCATGCTTTACACAGGGTATGAAGACTATGGTATGTATAAGAACATCGTCAACATCACTCTTTGGTGGGAAGCCAGATACGGAAAGAACACAGGCACATATGACAGCAAGTATCCCTGTCATGACAACGTCAATCTGCACCAGTACACTTCCAGAGGAGAATGCTCCGGTATCAAGGGTGTTGCGGATCTTAACAGGATTGTAAAAGGCACTCTGGCAGATTTTACGGAGCATATGAACGCACCGGAAGAGCCAGTGACAGGAAAGTTCTATGAAGGAAAGTATCCTGTGTTCGCTACCGGAAGAGACTGCTATAAGTACGGTGATGGGATTACGTCTCTGAAGAACTATCCTACGCAGATCAAGAGAGTGCAGATGCTTATTAACTGGATACTGACAGGATTTACTGCCTACAGTAAGCTGCGTCCGAACAGCATAAAGGTAGACGGTAAGTACGGACATGATACGGAGACTGCGGTGAAGAAAGCACAGAAAGTGATTGGTGCTAACGTTGACGGAGTGTTTGGTCAGCAGACATTAAGGCTTGCAAAGAAGTTCAAAAGATAATGCCGTTCTGCTACGGCTAGAATATAGCAGACGTGTATGAAAGAAGAGAGGGATTATTCCCTCTCTTTTATATTAGCTGTTTAATTACGTTGCCATCCAGATGCCTTTCGGACTCTTCGTCTGGATCTACAGACTCCAGAACAAACAGAGCATTGCGTCTCTTCTTTTCCCACTTGGTCATCCTGTTGTAGAAGAGATCGGCTTTGTCGAGAGCATCCTGCTCGTTATCGAACTCATCCGTGAAAATATCTGTCCCACAATCATCAACTACTACATACTTCATGGTTTGCTCCTCTCTATGAAATCTTCTATGGCATCTTTGATGACTGATGCCTGACTTACGTTCTGTCTGTCACAAGCCTCTCTGAACTGCTGTGCCGTTTCCTTCGGCACTGCTATATTGATATGTGCGTAGGTCTTGTCATTATACCTACGCTTTACTTCGGTGGATGTTTTACCCATTCTCACACTCCTTTCGCATACCGCTTTGCCCAAGCGAGTTTCTGTTCAGGTGTTGCCCAAGTAAGGTGGGCGTGTTCAAAGTCGAGCAGGTATGCCAGAACGGATGCGAAGTCCTGATATCTGTTCATCTGTCTGCGATGCCATCCTTCACCATCATACCATACCAAGCGGATAATGAAAGGGTTTGTTTTGCGATTCACCTGGATGCACTCGATGCGAGTGCTACCGTGGTTGACCGACAAGATTTTCTGCTGTTTCATGAGGTCCTCCTTTCTAGTACTTGGCACGACAGTAGTCATGCTCTGTGAACTCACGATCCCACAGGCTAGAGTCTGTCTGTACCGACTCGATGCGGTACATACAAGAAGCGCAATGCCCTCCGAAAGGGCAACGATCTCTGGCATCAGAGATGGTAGGGTATTCGGCTGCGATGATGGCTTCTTTAGCTTTTGCTTTATCTGTCATGGTAGTTCTCCTTTCCTTTGGTGTCTTCATCTTATCATACTACTAGTAGTATGTCAATAGCTTTTCCAAAATTTTTAAAATTATTTTTTCTTAACGAGTCTGGTCTGGAAAATGAAGATATGTTTCGGATTTGATTGGCATTGCTCCACTTTTGGAAGATTATCCGAAACACTCTTTAAGTCCGAGATCCTGATGGTCTTGGACTTTTTGTTTTCCAGATTATACACGACAGTGATCTTATGTCCTCCGTCTGGATCGTCCCAGACCACAACGGTATTAATGAAGGTGTCAACTAGCTTTTGTCTGAAGTCCTCGTTTTTAAAGTCACCATCCTTGAACTTGGACAGCCAGAATTCTACTTGCGAAACAGTAAGATGGATCTGGTTCTTTTCTGCCTCTACGAGTGCTTTGGTCGTAAGGACTCGCTCCTTCTCAAGTTCCGCAATACGGTTTACCAGAGTCTGCGGTGACAGACCTGCTGACTCGATAGCTCTGCTGATATTTCCTATTCCCTTCTCTATCTCTTGCAGCCTGGCTTGCAGACTGCGGACTTCGCCGTTCTCGGCGAGTATACGTTCATTCTCTTTTACAGCTATCTCTGCCATCTGGTGGATCGTCTCATCTGTCAGGATCTCTTTTGCCATATCTACCACAATGTCTTCGATCCATTCTTTCTGCACAGGCTTTTTATCACAGGCATTTCTTTTCTTCCTGCTGATACACTTGTAATAACGATATACACTGCCGTTCCTGCCTGTGCCTGACTCACCTATCATAGTACGTCCGCAATGACCGCAGATAAGCTTTCCTGACAACAGATACGGCTCTGCAGCTTTCGTTTTGGCAGGTGCTTTGCGATTCTGCTCTACTCTCATTTGTACCTTATTCCATGTCTCATCATCAATCAGGCGAGGCAGGACTCCTTCCGCTTCGTAGTCTTTATATATGTAATATCCCAGATAGCGTTTATTGGAAAACATCCTGTGGAAACTGTTGTTCGTGAACTGCGCTCCCTTGGCAGTGCGGTATCCTCTATTGTTGAAGGACTTACAGATTTCAGTGATCGTTTCCCCATCAGCATACCTTTTAAACGCTTCTCGTACAATCCCCTCTGTAGAATTATCGATTACATACTGTTTGTCGATAAATTTATAACCTAAAGGCACTACTCCTCCTGTACACAGATGCTTGTGTGCGGATTCGTTCATTCCACGGCGAATCTTTTGAGATAACTCTGCGGAATAGAATTCAGCCATTCCTTCAAGTACGGATTCCAGGATGATGGACTCTGGTGTATCGGTCAGGTTTTCTGTAGCAGAGATAAGTTTTACACCATGCTTCTTCAGCTTTGCTCTGTACGTGGCAGAGTCATAACGATTCCGAGAGAAACGATCAAGCTTGTAAACGATAACGGCATCCCATCTGCCCTTTTCTGCATCCGAAATCATACGCAGGAATTCTGTGCGTTTCATCGTACCATGTGATGCTGACTTTGCCCTGTCTATGTAGGTGTCTGTTACGATGATATTATTCCGGTTACAGTAATCCTGACAGACTCTCATCTGTCCTTCTATGCTCTGTTCAGTCTGCGATGCGGAACTGTATCGGAGATACAGACAGGCAGTCTCTATTTTCTTTTCTTTCATGTGCTGTCCTTTCTATATTCTGGACATCTGGTCTATCCCAATCGTTATTGGCAACGTGGGAAACTGCGTGATGGTACGCACGAATGAAACCATCCGGTGATAGTCTCTTATCTATATATAAGGTGTATCCTCCGTCACAGGGTGTAATCATTTCATTGATACCATCAGGCAGATCGATACGGTAAATATAAATCTCATCTGTCAAGATCCTGACATCTCCTTAAATCTCTGTAGCATTTCCGCAGCCAGTCTGATGTTTTCCGGTTTGCTGTTTTTGGCAGCATCGAAGAGCAGACGTAGGTTTGGATCATCAAACACTGCCTGTGCTTCTTTTGCGGTTTCTGAATTAGAGTAATATTCCGCTTCTTCCCCTGTCACCAGATAATCCAGACTCACTCCCAGACAATCTGCGATCTTCGCAAGCTTCTCTCGTTTCGGTGTACTGCGTCCGTTTTTCCAATCTGAAAATGTGGACTTGGTGATTCCTGTCTGCTTTGCTATGGAAGAATCCTTCATTCCTTTCTCATCTCTAATCCTGCAATAACGTTCGTACATCACAACTTCTCCTCTGAAAAAGTTCTGAAATCAGCACAAATAACGCTTGACAGGTTTTGAAATCCGTTCTATAATGGCATCAAGTGGTTCGGAAATCAAAACTGAAAAGTCCGTTATCAATGAAAATTTGGGTAAAAACATTATAACGGATTTCCGAACTAAAATCAAGTATCAATTTAGGAAGGAGGATACCGTGAAAGTAGCATCGTATGAACAGTACGCAACGTTGAGAGATGCTAGGTCTGTAACTGATTACAGAGTAGCAGAGGTAAGCGGAGTGCCGAAATCCACGTTCAGTGACTGGAAGAGCGGTCGGAGCAGACCGAAGCTCGAAAAGCTTACCAAGATTGCTGATGCGATTGACGCATCCCTGACGGATCTGATGGAGGAGGAAACCGTATGACCAGAATCGAAGTATTCAGCCATGACGCCGAGAAGCTTGAGCAGGTTTGCGAAAACAACGGCATCAGTATGGCAGATGTCGTAGAGGCTCTGGTCGAACGTCTTGAGGAAGTGAAGGACGAGGAAGGATGGATTTAACACTGATGCATTCCCTCATCGAGGCAGTCAGGAAATCGTTCGAAGATCCTGACGTACAGAAAGAATATGAGAGGTGGATTCGTGACAAGGAAGAGCAACAGGACTCTGGGGAACAGGTTTGAAAAGGATCTCGCCCAGATGCTTTCTGAACTTGGATTCTGGGTACACCTTCTCAAACAAAATGCAGACGGTCAACCTGCTGACATCATTGCCGTTAAAGACAACAGAGCAGTACTGATTGATGCCAAGGTATGCAGTGACGGCAAGTTTCGTACAAGCAGAATCGAAAGTAATCAGGAAGCATCCATGAAGATGTGGAGGCTGAAGGGCAATCAGGAATGGTGGTTCGCCTGTCTGATGCCGAACGGTGAGGTACGGATGCTTGACGGCATTACCGCTTGCAGGTGGTCAAAGATGTCGATAAGTGAGCAGGAAATGGAACTGCTGCCTACATTAATAGAATGGAGGAGAGGGTTTGAAATTAGAAATTGGAGCGGAACTCATAATTAGAGAACCGACTCCTGAAATAGAGAAATGGTGCGATCAAAATCTGGTCGTGAGCAATCCCGAATACGTGAAGAAAAAGCGCATGGGATTCTGGATAGGTGGCACACCGGAATACCTTCATATGTATGCCAGACAGGGAAACGTGTTAAGGATTCCTTATGGATGCCTGAAAGAAATCCTGCCGATGTTTGGTAGGAGAGATGTAAGCACCACATTCATCAAGACAGAGGTGATTGATTTCGAAGGAGAGATTCCTCTGTACGGATACCAAGAGGAAGCGGTACAGAGCATGGTGAATGCCCAGTACGGAATCCTACAGAGTCCGGCAGGAAGCGGTAAGACGCAGATGGGTCTGGCGATAGCATCGTCTATAGGACGTAAGACTCTCTGGCTTACGCACACGAAGGACCTGCTGAATCAATCGAAAGAAAGAGCGGAAAAGTACTTCTCATGCGATATGGGAACGATCACTGAAGGAAAGATAGACATCGGAGAGGTGCTTACCTTCGCAACGATCCAGACGATGTGTCATATCGACCTGAACTTATACAGAGACACATGGGATACGGTGATAGCAGATGAATGCCATAGATGTTCGGGATCGCCTACATCAGTAACCATGTTCTCAATGGTGCTGAACCGATTGAGGGCAAGACATAAGTACGGATTGTCTGCCACAGTACACAGGGCAGACGGACTTATCCGATGCACATACTCTCTTCTCGGAGATGTAGCATACATAGTTCCTGCGGAGGCTGTCGAAGACAAGGTCTTGCAGGTGAGTGTTCAGCCAAGGGATACTGGCATAGGAATATGTGAGGACTTCTTGAATGAGGATGGCACAATCAGCTATGCAAGGATGCTGACATGGTTGGGAGAGTGCGAAGACCGGAACGAAATCATCCTGGATGATCTTATGGAAAACGGTCAGCACAGCAATCTTATCCTATCGGACAGGGTAGGACATTTACAGAGACTCTACGATGAGTTACCTGCATTCCTTCGGGTGAGGGCAGCCGTCATCGATGGCAAGATGGTATCGAAAAAGGCGAAAGCTATGAGGGCAGATGCCATCGAGAAAATGAGAACAGGGGAATTGAATTACCTCTTCGCAACATATTCCCTCTGTAAGGAAGGACTGGACATTCCTCGGTTGGACCGTTTATATCTCACGACACCGCAAAAAGACTATGCGGTGATAACACAGAGTATCGGAAGAGTGGCAAGGACGTTCGAAGGTAAAGATGAGCCTCTGGTCTATGATTATATCGATAATATCACGTCACTTGAGAAATCGTACAAACGAAGACTCACAACTTATAAGAAACTGAACTGTATTATCAAA
>JAEIGA010000885.1_pt1 | contig 44510 bp, 41 predicted proteins | sample 9270691 | NCBI WGS metagenome assembly JAEIGA01 (sample SAMN17057246, study PRJNA624740) | gut metagenome | biome: biome; isolation source: fecal sample | host: Bos grunniens | place: China: Xizang | collected 2019
GAACGACTTGGAGCGTGTGACCAAGATGTGCTACGCTATGGTAGCATACTACGGTATGAGCGACGAGGTGGGCTCTATGAGCTATTACGACTCGACGGGCCAGAGCGATATGGCCTTTACGAAACCATACTCGGAGCGTACTGCTCAGCAGATTGATGACGAGGTGCGTGCATTGATTGCAAAGGCCCGCAAAATGGCAGAGGATGTCATCGATGAGCATCGCGAGGGCCTTGTGCAGTTGGCTGAGCTTTTGTTGGAGCGCGAGGTTGTATTCACCGAAGATGTGGAGAATATCTTCGGAAAAAGAGAGAAGAATGGCGAAGATCAGAAGCTCGAAGAGAACTCTTCGGAAAATAGTGTTGAGGAGTAAAAGCTAATGGCTGAAATAAAATAACCTGAAAATGGATAATAAGAAACTTAAAGATCTGTTGGTGCGAACATTGAGCGGTGCGGTGTTGCTATTGGTAGTTGTAGGCGCATTGCTCTGGTCGAAGTGGAGTGCTGCTGCTTTGTTTGCAGTGATAATGATTGGTGGCTTGGTAGAGTTTTATCGCCTATGCCGTAAGACCAATGCAGAGCCGATGTATGCGGTGGGTATAGGAGCCTCTATCGCTATATTTCTCAGCGCATTTTCGTTGTTGACGGGTGGAGGTGTTCTGATTCTGTTTCCACTACTGTATGTGGTGATGATTGTGCCTTTTGCCTTTGTATGCGAATTGGTACGCAAAAGTCCGACTCCGATTGCCAATATTGCGACAACCTTTATGGGTGTGATATACGTGGCTATCCCTATGTCGATGGTGTTGTTTATTCCGCAGATGCTTGTCGACAAATGGTCGGGATTGGCAATGATGGCATTTGTGGGAATAATCTGGATAAACGATATTTTTGCCTATCTGTTTGGTGTGACAATCGGAAAACATCGCCTCTGCGAGAGAATTTCGCCTAAAAAGTCGTGGGAGGGATTCTTTGGCGGCTTGGTAGGTGCAGTAGGCGCATCACTGCTCTTTGGATACCTCTTCGAGGGCAACCTTCTCTTGTGGGGAGGTCTTGGTCTGATTACTGCATTGGCCGGAGTAGCGGGCGACTTGGTTGAGTCGTTGATGAAGCGCGAGGCGAATGTCAAGGATTCGGGCGCTATGCTGCCCGGACACGGAGGATTCCTCGATAGATTCGATGCGCTGTATTTGGCGGTACCATTCGTATTTATCTATCTCAGCTTGGCTCCGCACTTTTTGTGAAACTTAAAACTGCTTAAAATAATGAAGATTAGTAAAGAGGGTTTCAAAATTATCGCCGTGTCGGGAGTAGTGCTTCTGGCTATATGGTTGCTGATATTTTATATGTTGAAGGCTAACGACCTTATGTGGCTCCTGATTCTGCTTTCGGTGCTACTGTTGGTCTTTTGGTTCTTTATCATATCGTTCTTCCGCGATCCGCGTCGTGTGCGTATTCACGACGGCGACTTGGTCTTCTCGCCTTGTGACGGACGGGTTGTGGTTACCGAGATTGTGAAAGATGACGAGTACTTCGACGGCGAGGAGAAGATGCAGGTGTCGATCTTTATGTCGGTTACCAATGTCCATATCAACTGGTTCCCAATCGGAGGTGTGGTTAAGTATTTCAAGTATCATCCGGGACGTTTTCTTGTGGCTTGGCACCCTAAGTCGTCGACCGACAATGAGCGCACCACAACTGTCGTAGAGACGAGCGAGGGTGTGCAGGTGCTTTTCCGCCAGATTGCAGGAGCCGTTGCACGACGCATTGTATCGTATGTGAAGGTTGGCGAGCAGGTGGAACAGAATAGTGTATTCGGATTTATCAAGTTTGGCTCGCGTATTGATATCTTGCTCCCGAAGGATGCGAAGTTGTTGGTAGAGATTGGCGATAAGGTTACGGGAACGCAAACCCCTATTGCTCGTATCGGAGGTGTGGCGGAGGAGTCGCTCGAAACACCTGAGGAGGAGTCGCTCGAACAGCCTGCTGAGTAGAAACTATTTATTTGTGTGAGACACTATGCCTAACAATGCCTCAAATAACAATCAGATAATACAGACCTTTTTGCATTGGATAATGGGTTTGGCCGCTGCTGCTGCGATAGGTGCTCTGTTGTGGTACTTCCGCGAGGTGGTGGTATATATCCTTGTCTCGGCACTTTTTGCAATAATTGGTCGTCCGCTTGTGAGTGTGCTCTGCAAAGTGACAATCAAGTCGTGGTCGATGCCGCGTTGGTTGGCTGCGACACTTACGTTGGCGCTATTGTGGATTATCATAGGAGGATTGATCGCATTGGTTGTACCGCTGGTTGCGGGTAAGGTTTACGAACTCTCCTCGCTCGATTTGCGCTCGGCATTGGAGGGCGTTCAGGCGCCTTTGGAGAGGATGCAAAACTATATATCGACAATCTTTGTGCTACCCGAATCGCACGTTTCGATATCGGATGTGCTGGTGTCGACTTTGCGCCGTTTCTTGAATTACGATACGGTCAATGCTGTTGTTACATCGATTATCAATATGGGAATGTCGGTGGTGGTAGTGGTATTTTCGGTATCGTTCATCACATTCTTCTTCCTCAAAGAGGATGGACTCTTTTCGACAATGGTGTCGTCGATATTCCCTGACAAGTATGCCGAGAATGTGCACCGTGCCATCGAAAAGGTGTCGTTATTGCTTTCGCGTTACTTTACGGGACTGCTCACCGAGAGCCTTATCATTGCTACCGTTATTACCGTAGTGCTCTTGTTCTTTGGTATGAAGGTTGAAGATGCCTGCTTTATCGCAGTCATTATGGGCATTCTCAATGTTATCCCATACGCAGGTCCTGCGGCGGGTGTGTTGGTATCTATATTCATAGGTATCGTATCGCCGATAGAGGGTTGCACTATCGCATATACACTTGCGGTTATATGCTCTACTATATGCGTGGTGAAGGGTGTGGACGACTTCGTGTTGCAGCCGACAATCTATTCGTCGAAGGTGTCGGCGCATCCGCTCGAAATATTTATCGTTATACTTATGGCCGGCTCGGTGGGCGGCATTGTTGGCTTGCTTGTTGCTGTGCCGTCATATACAGTTTTACGTGTCTTTGCCAAGGAGTTCTTCTCGGAGGTGTCGTTGGTGCGTAAATTAACCAAGGAGATTTAGTCGTATGCTGGTTGTTGAAGGTGTTGTAGTTGGTGGCAATAGATTGGGACGTAAGTTGGGCTTCCCTACGGCCAATATAGCTATTGACGACACGCTCACTATCGAGAATGGAGTATATTGCTCGAAAGTTGTGGTTGATGGCGAGACATACGATGCTATGACCAATATTGGTGTTCGCCCCTCGGTGGATGGCTCGCGTCGTCTGCTCGAAACCCATCTTTTTGGCTTCAAGGGATTGCTCTATGGCCTGAAATTAAGGGTTGAACTATACGACAAAATTCGCGATGAGAAGAGGTTCTCTTCGGTCGAAGAACTGCGAGAGCAGATAGCCAAAGATGCAGAGGTCGTAAAAGCCAATTTTTAATTCTTAATTCTTAATTTTTAATTGTGAAGAACATCCTAATCGTTGCACCTACGGTGCGAGAGAATAAAAATATCCGCCTCGCCATTGAGCGTCGAGGCGAGAACCTGAAAAATCGTTATACCGTGGCGTTTAGCGGTATAGGCAAAGCTGCTGCTGCTGCGACACTTACACGCCACCTGTTGCAGGCCGAGCAGCCCTACGACCTTGTGGCCGTAATTGGTTATGCAGCCGGAACGCTTGGCTTCCATCAGGGCGAAATAGTTGTGCCAAACGCGGTGCAGTACCACGATGCCGATATTCCGGAGGGCTTTATCCCTGAGATTACCGACGCTCGAAAGTTGCTCGGTACAGACGATGTTACAGTCTTTACGGGCGATTCGTTCGTAAATGCTCGTTCGGTAGCCGATATTAAATCTCGTTTTGGTGTCGATAAGGCTATTTTCGATATGGAGATTGGCGCTATCGCTATCGCTTGCGAGATGTGTGGCAATGTACCTCTCGTGGCGGTGAAAGTTATATCCGATGTGCCCGAAGATGGTCACACCGAGTTCTCATACGAAGAGTTTGCAAATACCTGGACTGACTTCTCTCCAATATTGAATAAGGTCGAAGAGTTCTAAGCCATTTAGTCGTGAAACGTATAGGAGTTATATCGGATACGCACGGAACATTCGACGAGGTATTGCGTGAGTTTCTTCGTGACGTCGACGAGATTTGGCACGCCGGCGATATAGGCTCTATTGAGTTGGCCGACGAGATTGCAAAGTTTAAACCTCTGCGTGCAGTGTATGGTAATATCGATGGCGGAGATACTCGCTACGCTTACCAGCCGTTTGCATTTTTTAGGGTTGAGGAGGTGCCTGTGCTGATAACTCACATCGGCGGCTATCCTCGTCACTATTCGCCTCAGGCTTTGGCTAAGATTCAGTCGGCTCGTCCCAAAATTTTCGTATCCGGACACTCGCATATCCTGCGTGTGGAGTACGATAAGGTCTACGACTTGTTACACATAAATCCCGGAGCTGCGGGTTGTTATGGCTTCCATAAGGTGCGTACCGCCTTGCGCTTTACCATCGATGGCGAAACAATCAAGGATATGGAGCTTGGCGAGTGGCCAAGAGTAGGCCACAAAGTCCAATTCTAATTACTCACTACTCACTAAAAAAAAAGAGCCCGAAGGCTCTTTTTTCTATTTTACCAACTTGTCCAAGCGTTCGTAGATGCTTGTGCGGATGTCGCGTAACTTGTTGATGACAGGACGATTGCTGCGCTTGATGAAGGTGCAGGTGCCCTTGAACTTCACGAACAGGCGCAGATAGTTCCAAACCAAAACAAACATAAATGGGAAGGCTATCATATAGCCAAGTGCCCACCAGAAACCGGCGAATATCCACAACAGCACTATCGGCAAAATAAAGCAGATAGGTACCGATACAAATACGCTCACGCCTACGTGGAATGACGAGTAGAACATCTCATCCTTAATCCACGCTTTGAGGAATATCTTAGGGATGAGGAATAAGAGTCCTGTCGGTATAATCGACACGAGTAAGAGCGGTAGAAGAAGAATGAGTCCCAAACCTCGCAGTGCCGCTGCGCCCCATTTAGGATTGCGGATAAAGAGCCAATCTCTAATCTTCAAATCTTTGAGACCCTTCGAGAGGGTTGCGGTGTCCTCGTAGATCTTCTCCATCTCTTCGGGATGCTCCTTGGTAGCCTCCTGCAATGCCGATACGAGTTTCTGATCGGAGAGCAGACGCGAAGGGAGGTAGTTGAAGTTGAAGCCGTGCTCGATAGCGTATTGGCGACCATAGCCGGTTTCGCGGAGGAAATCGATCTGATCGTAGTGCTCCAAATCCTCGATGTGAAGCATCAACTCCTTGATCTTTTCGCGTACAATTTCATTTATCTTCAACATTGTGGCGCGAGGCTCCTCCTTATACTCTTCGTAGTATGGCTTTAACGAGATAGGATCGCCAAAGCGAATGAGCATATCGGTACGAGCGTGGAAGTAGTTGGAGTAGTGATTTGCCGAAGGCAATATCATTACATCGCGCTCGAAGTTAAACTTCTCGGCTGCATCAAATGCGATTTTGAGGTATGCAATTTTGAATGTTCCGAGCCAACGCTTATCCTGGTGACCAGCCTCCGGGAAGAGCATTACACTTTCACCGTCGCACAAAGCTTGACCTGCGGCATCGAATGTTGCGCGGTTCTTCGCAACAGAAGAGTATCCGTCGTACGACATACGATATGCCGGAAGCAAACCGAGCTTGCGTAAGAAGCGACCTGCTATCGGATTCTTGAAGACATTTGCACGGGCGATGAAATTTATTCGTCTATCGGTCAGATTCATCGCAACAGAAAGGGGGTCGTTGAGGCAGTTCTGATGGTTCGACACGATTACGAGTGGGGTACCATCTACCGGAACTTTCTCTATGCCAACGAGGTGTTCGTTACGGAAATAGAGTCCCGAATTTACAAACTGCAAATAGACACGAAATGCCTTTAATAAGAGATTGTGGTCTCTGGGTTTAAGTTCTTTTTTCATATGTAGTTATATGTGTTTCGGGTACAAATATAACCAAAATAATAGATTTGGCAATAAAAATGTTCAATTTGGGTATTTCTACCTATTAGAATTGAGCGACTAATGTAGATAATTCCGAAATTTTACCACTATATTCAATAAAACTGCAAGTTTTTTATTATCTTTGCGTGATAAACTGTGTAAAAATGGAAATTAGACTCTTTACAGTGCCAAACTGCATCACGCTTTTTAACTTGCTGTGCGGTATGGGTTCGATAGTATCGTCGTTGGTATTCAACGACTTACAGATGGCATTTGCCTTTGTATGTGCATCGGCAGTGTGCGATTTTTTGGATGGATTTGCAGCTCGACTACTCAAACAATATTCGGAGGTTGGAGTACAACTTGACTCGTTGGCCGATATGGTCTCATTTGGTGTTGCACCATCGGTGGCAATGTCGGTGTTGTGCGGATTGATGCCTTCGATGTTTGGCTTGGAGGATAAGTGGGTCGAAGTGTTGTGCTACGTGCCGTTCCTCATTGCCGCTTTTTCGGCTCTGCGACTCGCCAAATTCAATATCGACGAAACGCAGAAAGAGGAGTTCGAGGGACTTCCAACGCCGGGTGCTGCTATTCTGTGTGTATCGTTGGCAGCGTTGTGCGAGCGCTATTCGCTGGTTGTCGAGATAGAGTGGTTGTTGCTCGTGTCGGTGATTGTGGCTGCACTTTTGATTAGTCCAATCAAGATGTTCTCGTTTAAGTTCCACTCGTGGGGACTTGGCGATCGCGACAACAGAGTGCGTTATGCATTCCTGATTCTTTCGTGCTTGTTGATTACCTTGGTTAAGTTATACGCAATTCCTGCAATTATCGTTATGTATATTGTGGTTTCGGCTTTGCGATGGATTTTTGCCAAGCCGAAGAGTGATAAGTAATAAACTTTTAGACGATTTGTAGTTTGTTTAGAGTAAACCCCATATCGCGACTTGTACTTACCATAGCATTTGTGTTGGTAGGTGCGGTTGGCTACGCTCAGGTCGATGCGAGCGCACTTATGCGAGCGCAGCGAAATGGCCAAAACGGAATGGGGATGAATGGACAAGATCCCTTCGGTACTACGAACACGCAGGGCGCTGATGGTCAGCAGGTCGATGAGAATGGCAACCCTGTGGAGGGGCAGCAGACCGATACTACAAAACAGAAAAAGAGTCGTAAGCCGCTCGAATCCTACTTCTTCAACGACTCGGTGCGTGCGATGCGTAACTTCAAGTGGCACATCGATCGCGAGTACAATACCGTGAATTTGGAGCCAATCGATACGACGTTGCACATCTGGCGATTGGACTATCCTCACTACCGCAACCGACTTGGTGATAACTCGGTCGGAGGTCTTGGTCAAGCCTCTACGCCGGTGAATTACTTCGAGCGCACTCGTTCGCGCGAGTTTGCCTTCTCGCAACCATACGACACCTACACCTACAATACCGAGAATGTTCCGTTCTACAATATGAAACATCCATATATTTGGATGACATATCTCGAATCGGGACAGAAACGCTATCGCGAGGAGCACTTCGAGATTATGGCCTCGCAGAATATCTCTCCATCGACTTCGGTGTCGTTGAACTATCGTTCGCGTGGCTCGCGCAGCAAGTACGATGTTTCGCGCGTTAAGAACAACAACTTCTCTGCTACATTTGCCCATACGGGAAAGAGATATTCGGTGCACGCCGGCTACACACACAACAAGATAGAGCAGCAGGAGAGTGGTGGTGTTGTAGGCGATTGGGCAATCACCGATACGGTATTTGAGATGCCTTCGGGTGTACCTATGCGACTTGCCGGAGCCGAAGCAAAAAATACCTACCGAAATCACTCATTCTTTATCAAACAGTCGGTCGGTATACCATTTGTGCGAATGACCCAACACGACTTTTCGATGGCAGATTTGCCCGCTATATACTTTGGCCATACGTTCGAGTACAACGAGTGGAGCAAGGTCTATGTGGACAAATATTCGACCTACAAGGATGAGCGCTTCTCGCGCAATCCGAATGGTACGTTCAATTCGCATACCGATACCTATTATAAAGATTGGTTCCTTAATCCCGAAAAGACGCGTGACTCGACCTACGAGCGTGTTATCACAAATCGTCTGTTTGTGCAGGCTCAGCCGTGGGACCGAAATGGCGTGGTCGGAACTATCGACGGAGGTGTAGGTTTGGATATTCACACCTACTCGCAGTTTGGCTTACAGAGCTATCTGTCGGGCAAGATAAAGAGGGAGAATAAGACGTCGTGGTTTGCCTATGTAGGAGGTCAGGGTAAGATTCGTAAATATGCCGATTGGGGGGCAAATTTCAAAATCTATCCTTCCGGCTATCGTGGCGGAGATTATGAAATTAGTGCGAGGGCCTCGTTGAGTGCCTTCATCAAGAAGAAGCCACTCACCTTGTCGGGCTCCTTCTCCGAATCGATGACCTCGCCCGGATATTGGCAGAACAATTGGTTCTCGAACCATTACAGATGGAGCAACAATTTCAAGAAGGAGGGCGAAACGCGATTTAATGTGGCATTTACTGTGCCCGATCACGGCATTGAGTTGGGCTTCTGGCAGAGTATTTTGCGAAATAAGATATACTACGGAGCCGATTGTATGCCTACGCAGCACGATGGCGCAGTGAGCGTTACAAGTATCTATGTGCAGAAGGATTTCAAGATTAAAGGCTTGCATCTCGACCATAGAGTGTTGGTGCAGCTCACCTCTAATCGCCACGTTGCACCTCTGCCGCTTGTGTCGACCTTCCTCTCCTACTACTACGAGTTCTGGGTTAAACGCGATGTGTTGAGGGTGCAGATTGGTGTGGACGGACGATTCAATACCCGCTACTATGCACAAGGATACAACCCTGCATTGTCGGTATTCTACAACCAGAACGAGGTCGAGATAGGCAACTATCCATACCTCGACGCATTTATTGCGGCGAAGTGGAAGCGTATGCGAATATTGCTCAAATATCAGCACTTGAACAACAATCTCTTCGGCAACAACGAGTACTTCTCGGTGGCGCACTATCCGTTGAATCCGGGTATGTTTAAGATAGGTATATCGTGGACATTCTATGACTAAATCTGATACTATGTGGCGTAGGATTGCGAATATGATAGTAGTGCCGTTGCTCTTTGTGGTGACGGCATCGATATTTGCGCTATTTGCAGTTGGAGAGATCTCACACTTGAAGGCGAGAGCGTTGCAGATGCAGCAAAAGCCGGAGTCGTGGATTATATCCGAGTACGATAGTATGTTTCGTGAGGTGGGCGAAAAGTATGGTGTGGATTGGTTGCTGCTCTCTGCCATTGCGAGTGTGGAGTCCAAGTTCGATCCCAATGCGGTGTCGAAGGCGGGAGCCGTCGGTCTGATGCAGGTGATGCCTAAGGTGGCTCAGCGAATGGGTTACGAGCGCGATACACTCTTCGATGCAAGGGTTAATGCGGAGGTCGCAGCGCAAATACTTCACGAAAATAATGATATGTTGCGTTTGCCGTCGACCTTCAATAAGACCGAACGACTCAATTTTATATTGGCCTGCTACAATGCCGGCTATTCGCGTATAGCCGATGCAAGGCGACTAACTCGCTATCACGAGGAGAATGCCGATAGGTGGGGCGTAGTGGCGACCTATCTGCCTCTCCTTGCCGAACCGGAGTTTGCCGAACACGAAGTGGTGAAGGCGGGTGCTTTTCACGGCAGTGCCGAGACCATATCCTATGTGAGAAAGGTGATGCGCGTGTACGAGCGTTTTAAGAGTAAACTTTCAAACGTAGAGCAGAATACAACGAAATAAGATGACAATCCTTGATATTATACTCCTTGCAATTGGTGTCTCGATGGATGCTTTTGCAGTCTCCATAGCCAAGGGATTGGCCCTGCATAAGCCACGCCCTCGCCACTATGGCGCGGTAGCTTTGTGGTTTGGAGGTTTTCAAGCTCTTATGCCGCTGATTGGCTACTATCTTGGAGTACACTTTGCTCCGATTGTGGAATCTTGCGACCATTGGATAGCCTTTGCGTTGTTGGCTATTATCGGCGGCAAGATGATATACGATACGTTGCAAGGCGAGGAGGATGAGGATAGCACGGGCGCAAACTTCTCATTTCGAGTGATGTTGATGCTGGCCATCGCTACAAGTATAGATGCGCTTGCTATTGGTGTGTCGTTGGCATTCTTAGGTGCCAATATATGGCAGGCGATAGCGGTCGTAGGTGCTACAACGGCCTCGTTCTCGGCATTTGGATTGTATCTCGGAAATATCTTCGGCAATCGCTATAAGCACGGTGCCGAGTTGGTAGGTGGCGTGGTGTTGTTACTTATCGGTGCAAAAATCCTGGTCGAACATCTGATGTAGATAGGAGTTGGCTAATGGCCAAAAGCAAAAGAGTGGCGAGATTCTCGAATCTCGCCACTCTTCTATCTTTAATATTCAATCTTAGAAGAACACCACCGCCATCAAAATATAGGTAGGTAGGAGTACTATCAGTGCAAACTTGAAGATATAACCGAAGAATGAAGGCATACGTACACCGTCGTTCTCGGCCACCGCTTTAACCATAAAGTTAGGGCCATTGCCGATGTATGTCATTGCGCCAAAGAGCACAGAGCCGAGAGCAATAGCCGTAAGAATCTTATCCGAAACACCTGCTACCAGAGTGGCACCTTCTGCTGCGGGCAGACCTGCTGCTACGGTATGGAAGGCCACAGCTGTAGGGGCATTGTCGAGGAACGAACTCAGGGCTCCCGATGCAAAGAAGAACTGCGAAGGCTCGGTTATGCCGAGCGAGGTGGCATTCTCGTTGAGGAAGAGCAGTGCCGGTGTCATCGTAACAAATATTCCGATAAAGAGGATTGCTACCTCGGTGATAGGCTCCCACGAAAAGTGGTTGCTCTTGCGGATTCGTCTTCGGGTTGATAATACCGACAGGAAGATGATTGTAACGAGTACAATCTCTCGCAAGAAGCGCATATACCAAGGCGCACTCTCCTCGGCCATTGCCGGAATCTCGTGTGGGTTGATGAACGCCACCGAGAGCAAAATGCCCGAAAGGTAGAAGAGGTTTACTGCACCAGAGAACGAAATCTTAATAGGCTCATCCTCCTCACTCTCAGTGCGAGGGCGGATACCCATCAGCTCCTTGCGTTTCCAGATGTAGGTGTCGATAATTACATATATAAACAGCAAAACCGAGCCTACGAATACCCACTGTGGGAACAGGGTCTGGAACCACGAGAACTCTGCACCACGAAGATAGAGCAGGAATAGTGGCGGATCGCCCAACGGAGTGAGCACACCACCGCAGTTTGCCACCATTGCGATAAAGAATAGAATGGTGTGTATCTTGTATGTGCGATCGCGGTTTATTTCGAGCAGAGGTCGTATGAGCAACATTGCTGCACCCGTAGTGCCTACCACCGAAGCCAAACCGTAGCCGATGAACATAATTGCGGCATTGACAATAGGTCGTGGTGTGGTGGAGTAGTGTATGTGAATACCTCCCGTTACGACATATAGCGCCGCCAAAAGGGCTATGAACGGAATGTAGTCGTAGAGCATTTGGTGCTTTAAGTTCTCGCCCAAGCCTGCACGCGACAACATTATCGCAGTGGGAGTAGCAATTACGAGTACAAAGAGTAATTTATTGATGTTTCTATCCCAAAAACGAGGTGCGATAAGTGGCATCAATGCTATCGAAAGCAGCATTATCGCAAAAGGTATAAGAAGATATGGTTCTATGTTGTGCATCTATCGAAAATTAAAGTTTTACCGTCTGTTGTAGCTCGCGGTTTTTAACTTTAATTACACCGCAGAGCACTCTATGCCGAGGGCTCGCACCCTCTCTGCTATCTTTTCCAACTCCTCGCGCGAAACTTTCTCTAAGGTTTGACAAGGGGTTGCGCGATCTATCGAGTATACCATAACACTACGCGGTCGCAGATGCTCGACAACTGCTGCCCAAGCCAAGAACTCTCGCTCGGTGGTGTTGTCTATCTGTTGGCCGTTGTACTCACCTCGCAAAAACATTGTCTGCAAGACAAATTCGTTGCCAAACGCTCTCAACTGCTCCACAATGCGCTCTACCGAGTAGTCGCCCTGAGGCTTGTTGATAAGTTTGGCCGTCGCTGTAAAGGCCGAGTCGAGCTTCAAAATAGCGTTATCCACCTTGTGCAGAGCGTTACGCACACCCTCACGATGCAACTGAGTGGCATTGCTCAATACCGAAACTTTCGCATCGGGGGTGAACTCATTGCGCAGAGCAATCGTGTCATCGATAATAGCCTCGAATTCGGGGTGTATTGTCGGCTCACCATTACCCGCAAAGGTTATTACATCGGGCAATTGGCCATCTTCTGCCATCTTCGACAGGGTGGAGCGGAGAGCTTCGCGAATATCCTCGCGGGCATTGAAGCGAGGCTTTTCGGCTCTGTTATCATCGTTCCAACCACACTCGCAGTAGATACAGTCGAAGTTGCACAACTTCGAGTGAAGAGGCAACAGATTCACACCGAGCGAGATACCCAATCGGCGTGACTTTATAGGACCGTATATGATGTCAGTGAATAGCATTTGATTTGCAACTTCCGAAGTGCAAAGATATGAATTTTTTTAATTAAGAAATTTTAAAAAGGCTAAAAATTTACCTCTTTACTGTACAACAACGCTCTGCACAAGATCGGTGCCGAGTTGTTTGTTGATAGAGCGAACCAATGCCTCGCGCTGCATCATCAACTCGCTGCGTAGAACGCTAGATGCAACGTGCACGTATAGTGTGCCACGCACGAAACGGACTTGGCGTGTGTTGGCAGCAACGAGTTCGCCCGTAACCTCGCGCCATACGTGCGGAAGTGAGCCTTCGGCAATTTTGCGAGCTACGTTGGGACTCTTGAAGAGCGAATCGAGCAACTCTCCAATGGGTTGCGCCTGAGTGCGTTTCATTACTGCTTCTCCTTTATTACTTCGCCGTAGGTGACGTTGAATAGTTTGTAGCTGCACTCCGCCTTGCGAAGGATGTTGTCCATACGTTCGCCATTGCAGTCGGTGATGATGACCTGTCCGAACTCGTCGCCCTTGACCAACTCGATAAGGCGTGATACGCGGCTTTCGTCGAGCTTGTCGAATAGGTCGTCGAGCAGAAGTATAGGCTTCTCGCCGCAGGCCTGTGCCACGATGCGGTATTGTGCGAGTTTGAGGGCTATGAGAAACGACTTCTGCTGCCCTTGTGAACCATATTTGCGTAGCGCATATCCACCAATCGAGAATCGCAAATCGTCGCGATGTACTCCGCAAGTTGTATAGCCATTTACTCTGTCGCGCTCGCGCGATGCAAGCAACAACTCTTCGAGTGTGGAGTTGTTGAGCTCGGAACGATACTCCAACTCAACTCTTTCGTGGTCGTCCGAGAGTGCACGGTAGTATTCGCATACGAGAGGGTAGAGCAACTCGGTGACCTCCAAGCGCGCCTTGTGAATCTTGGCGGCCATTGGTGCCATCTGCGCATCGTAGATACGCAACATCTCCTCGTCCGATCCGATTTTGAGATAGCTGTTTCTGTTGGCGAGGGCGGTGTTGTAGCGCATTGCCGCTTCGAGGTAGCTCTTGTCCAATTGCGAGATGAAGGAGTTGATATAGCGACGACGCTCGTCTGCCGAGTCGCTGATGAGCGAAGAGTCGGCCGGCGAAACAATCACCACAGGTACCAATCCGATATGGTCGGCCAATCGCTCGTAGATCTTGTCGTTGCGCTTTACAACCTTCGATGCACCGCGTTGGTAGGTGCATACGACCCTTTCGTGACGTTCGTTGTCGGTGCGGTAGTCGCCCTCCAATACGAAAAACTTCTCGCCGTGGCGTACGCACTGCATATCGGTCATTGCGAGTGACGATTTGCACATCGAGAGGTAGTATACTGCATCTATGATATTGGTTTTGCAAGTACCATTGTCACCGACAAAGCAGTTGAAACCTTTGTCGAGTAGCAACTCCTCTTGCGATAGGTTCTTGAAATTGAGTAACGAAAGTCTTGAAAGGTACATTTTTAACACTTTTTCTACTGCGAAGTTACGAATAATTGATGGTACAGCAAAAAAAATCGTAAAACTTTGTGGTTTATTGCACAAAAAAGTGTATTTTTGTCAGTTGTAATGGACTTTTGTCCGAAAAAGTGAAAAATTTAGATTAAAAAAATAGAAAATTATGACAAAGAAGATTGAAAATCAGGAAGAGCTTGTTGTAGCAGAGGCTGTCAGCAAGACAGAGCGTTTCTTTGAGGAGAACGGCAAGAAGGTTATCATCGCTATCGTGGTACTTTTGCTGCTCGTAGGTTGTGGCTACGCTTACAAGTATTTGGTAGTAGACAAGAACGAGGCTGCTGCTCAGGAGCTTATCGTTGCAGCACAGTCTAACTTTTCTGGCGAGAATCCAAACTACGAGCTCGCTCTCAATGGCGACGAATCGGGTGCAGGTTTCCTCGATGTAATCGAGCAGTATGGCTCGACCGATGCCGGTAACCTCGCTAAGCACTATGCAGGTATCTGCTATCTCCGTCTTGGCGACTTGGAGAACGCTGCTAAGTATCTCAAAAAGTACGACGCTGTGGGCGGATCGGTTGTAGCAGAGATTATCGATGCTCAGAACATTGGTTTGCAGGGCGATGTTGCTGTTGAGCAGGGTAACTACGAGGAGGCTGCTGCTCTCTTTGCAAAGGCTGTGAAGGTGTCTGACAATGGATACACCGCACCATACTACCTCAGCAAGCAGGCTGCTGCTCTCGAAGCCGCAGGCGAGACTGCAAAGGCTCAGGAGTGCTACAAGGCTATCACCGAGAAGTATCCAAACTCGGCTGAGGCTCGCGAGGCTGATAAGCTCCTCGGTTTGTAGTCGTCGGTGACATATCAAATCTAAGGGCGGCTCGATGGGCTGCCCTTTACATTAGAAATTAGTTATGATAAATATTTCAGATATAAAGGTTGGATTGGTTACCTCGGAGGGGGCAAAATGTGAGTTCGAAGCGTTGCAAGGACTCGCACTTTGCGGTATTAAGCGCGAAAATATCGAGGTGAAACATGTTCCGTCGGCACACAAGGCGGCATTGATGACGCTCTTCTTTGCCGAATATACCGAGGTCGATTGTGTCTATATCGCTCTGCCTGAGGGGTTGGAGGAGGTGCGTGAGCGCCTTGCCGAATTGGAGTTGCAATGTCGTATGCCGATAGGAACATCGTTGCGTGGCTTCGAAGATATTGGCGATATGTTGCGTATGGTGCAACTGCAAAGCGAGATGGTAGCCAAAGCCGATATGGAGGCTCGCGGTGGCGGAAACTTCCGCTTGAATTAGGTGTAGACCATCAAAAAAAGAGTATTTGTTACCCGCAAGAGTAGCAAATACTTTTTTTGTTTGTAAGACAGATACCGCTTTTCATTTATTCTTCCTATCTTTGTGGTATGGAGACGAAGAAGAGAGTTTTGTTGGGAATGAGTGGTGGCACGGATAGCTCCGTAGCTGCACTCCTTCTGCAAGATGCCGGCTACGAGGTTGTTGGCGTCACTTTTCGTTTCTACGAGAAGGATGGCTGCACGGAGTATCTCGACGATGCTCGCGATTTGTGTCGTCGTCTCGGCATTCAGCATATCATCTCGGATCAGCGTGAGCGCTTCGAATCTACTATCGTAGACTATTTCGTCGACGAATATATGGCAGGTCGCACGCCTGTACCTTGCACCCTCTGCAATAACTATTTGAAGTGGCCACTACTCCGTCAAATAGCCGATGAGATGGGTATCTATTACCTTGCAACCGGTCACTATGTTCAGAGGCAGGAAATAGACGGTTTTTGGCACATTACCAATGGTGTCGACGAGGATAAAAACCAATCTTTCTTCCTTTGGGGATTGCCACAAGATATATTGAAACGAATGGTGCTGCCGATGGGCGGACTGACCAAGCAGCGTGTTCGCGAGATTGCCGAGGAGCGAGGGTTCGCAAAGGTGGCACGCAAGAAAGATAGCCTTGGCGTCTGCTTCTGCCCGATGGATTATCGCACCTTTTTGCGCGATAAAGTTCCGGCCGATGCTATTCAGAGAGGCGAGTTTGTGGACGCAAAGGGTGCTTTCATAGCTTGGCACGAGGGTTATCCCTTCTATACCATTGGTCAAAGACGAGGCTTGGGCATAGATCTCAATCGGGCGGTCTTTGTGGAGGATATTATCCCTGCCGAGAACAAGGTTGTGCTTGGCGACTTGAAGTCGTTGGAGCGTAGCGAAATGCGCTTGAAGGGGTGGAATATCGTCAATCCTGCGCAGCTCTTAGAACGAGATGATGTCATTGTCAAAATTCGCTACCGTAAGCAGGAGAATCGTTGCACCGTTACCCTTCTGGCCGACAATACATTGCACGTGCAACTTCACGAACCTCTTACTGCCATAGCACCTGGCCAGGCGGCAGCTTTCTATCGTGGTGACACACTTCTTGGCGGTGGAATAATTGTGGGGTAGCAGCCACGTCTATCTATGTGCTATTACTTTTAGTTATAGTGCCATAAAAATTATCAATTTGACACAGTCGAAAAGTTGTACTATATTTGCATAGAGAAACAGAAATAATAACCTAAAAAATGATATAAGTATGTTAAGCGAAAAATTACACGCAGCAATTAATGAGCAGATTAACGCCGAGTTGTGGTCGGCATATCTCTATCTTTCGATGTCGATGGATGCCGAGACAAAGGGTTACAAGGGTGTGGCTAATTGGTTCTATGTACAGTGGCTTGAAGAGCAAGACCACGCACATATCCTGATGAACTATCTCAACTCTCGCGATGCAAAGGTTGAGTTGAAGCCTATTGCCGAGGTGCAAACTGAGTGGGCTTCGGTGCAGGAGATGTTCCACCACACGTTGAAGCACGAAAAGGTGGTTACAAGCCTTATCAATAACCTTGCTGCAATCGCACACGAGGATCGCGACTTTGCATCGTCGAATATGTTGGTGTGGTTTATCGATGAGCAGATCGAGGAGGAGGAGAATGCTCGCGATATGATCTTTGCATCGGAGGCTGTCGAGAACGATAAGTACGGAATGTACCAGCTCGACAAGGAGCTAGCTACACGAGTATACACACAGGCTTCGCCTCTCGCAAAGTCGGCAGAGTAGGACTCTGCCATATATAATAATAGGACTTGAAACGAATTTCAAGTCCTATTATTGTTTTGTGGAGCAAAGGTCTATCTGACAATTTTATACGAGCCACTCTCATATATAGTTGCCTCACTCTCGCCCGGAAGAGTCACGCTTGCGGTAGCGCCTTCCGGAATTGTGAACTCCCAGATCCACTTGTCGCCCTTATATTGCCAAGCGCTCTTGATAAGGCCTGCTGCCGAGTTGTATTCGGCCTCGATGCTGCCAAGTCGCTTGTCAGGGATAGGCTTCATTACGATATGCTTGAATCCAGGAGCCGAAATGTCGGATGAGATTCCTGCTGCAACCTCCCAAATCCACTCGCAAACACAGCCGTAGGCATAGTGGTTGAAGCTATTCATACCGCCCTTGCCGACACCCTTCTCGATGGTGTAGCTGTCCCAGCGCTCCCAAATGGTAGTTGCGCCATTATCCACAGAGTAGAGCCAACTTGGGTTTTTGCGTTGGAAGAGTAGCTCGTATGCGATATCTACCATTCCGTTTTCGGTGAGCACCTGCATCAATAGTCCTGTACCGAGGAAGCCGGTCTGCAAACAGTTGTCGTGCTCCTCGAAGTTCTTGCGCAGGCGAGCAATAAGAGCCTCCTTAGCCTTGCCCTCGACAAGCTGAGTCTTCAATGCGAAGAGCGCTGGTGTCTGCATCGTGTTGAGAATCTCGGTCTTGAATGTTCCATCCTCATTCATATAGCTCTTGGCGCGAGCTCTCGCCTCTTCAATCTGAGCAAGATAGCTCTTGTGACAACGGTTTGTAGCCTTTGCCATATCGGCCATATAGGTAGCGTCGATTACCCAATAGCAAGCGCTTAGATAGTTCCAATATTCAAGAGCTTCGGGAAGAACCTCTCTTGTTCCTGGCTTGTAGGCCAGCGAGAAGTGAGTTTCGAGCGGCTCGTAGCTTACCCAATCGGCATACTGTCTATTGCCATTTTCGGCAATAAGTGCCTGATGATCGTACTTAGTTTCAACGATATGGTTCATGAATTTCTCCATCGACTCCCAGTTCTCGTCGATGATACGGGTGTCGCCAAACTGCTTCCATATCGTCCAAGGTACTATAACACCTGCATCGGCCCAACCTAAACGCATAGATGAGCCTCCGAATGCACCATCAGGAGCAATGCTTGGGTATGCTCCCGACTCCAACTGTGCATCGCGCATATCGCGCATCCACTTGCGAAGGAAGTCGTGAGTGTTGGCAAAGAACGAGCCGGCTTCGGCGAATACCTGAGTATCGGCAGTCCAACCCAAACGCTCGTTGCGCTGTGGGCAATCGGTTGGCACTGAAAGGTAGTTCGATACCTCTCCCCAATAGGTGTTCGAGATGAGTTTGTTGATAAGCTCATTACCCGTGGTGATTTTACCAGTCTCCATCTCTTTGGTAATCGAGGTTACAGGTATCGACTTGATGCTCTCGAACTCAACCTTGCCGGTTGCTGTGATTGCCATATAGCGATAACCAAAGAAGGTGCAACGTGGCATATAGGTCGTAAGACCATTGTTGCCAAAGGTGTAGATGACGCGAATGCCATTATCCTGGCCACGAATGTTCTTGTGGTGGCAGCTGCCTCCAGGGCCATCCATCAGACGGCTCTTTGCGCCGTTGCCATCGTTGAGAATCTCGGCAGGAAGAGCGGTTAATACAGTGCCCTCCTCTGCTTGGAACACAAACTCAGGTACAGCTGCGCAGTTCTGACCGAAATCTACAACCAAAGTCTCGCCCTCGTTGAGAGTGATACTCTGCTTGGCGTTGTACTCGCGTACGATAACTACTCTTCCGTACTCCTCTTCGCTCGCGCCCTCAATACCATTGTATACATAGGCCTTGGCAGGCAAAAGGGTAAGGTCGTGACGCAGACAAATCTCCGCTCCGAACGAAGGGAGAATCTCGCCCTGGAATTCGGTGTTCTCCTCAGGTGTTGCAAGCTTTTCAGGTGTCTCGAAACCGAGCTTCTCGCGAGCGTCGTACTCCTCGCCATCATATATAGCGGCGTGCTTTACCGGGCCTGCGATACCTGCCTTCCAATCCTCTAAGTTTGTGCCATAGAGTTGGGTTGAACCATCGGCATAGGTGAGCTGCAACACTGCACGAAAAGCGCATTTGTCGCCTGTCATACCGACATTGTGGCGTGGCGAAATGATGCGGTCTGCCCACCAGCCCGGAGTTACTTGTGCCGAGAGTACGTTCTCTGCTCCTTGCTCTCTTGCGAAGGCCTCGGAGATGTCGTATGTGAACGAATACTTGGTCTTGGTGGCGCTCGTATAACCCGGTTTTAGGAAGTCGTTTCCAACTCGCTTGCCGTTGATGTAGAGCTCGTAGACTCCCAATCCGGCTGTCATCCAGGTAGCCTTAACGACCCTCTTTTCGTTCTTTACGGTCGAGAGAAACCAGTTTGCTCCATCGGCAGCGCGAACAACCTTCGGCTCCTTTGGCACTACGGGTGCATCGACCACCGAAATCCACTTCGAAGCCTCCCAAGCAGAGCTGTCCAAGGCCTCTGCTCGCTCTCCTACGTAGTCGAGGTTGTTGGAACAACCAATGACTGCAAAGAGCGCCAATACATATATTAACGAACTAATTTTCTTCATAATTAATAGTTGTTATTAGGGTTATTTGGGTAGATTGAATGCTACCGACATCTCGCGCATCTGCTCCTCGCTCATACCTTCGGGCTCGAATCCCATATTCTTGGCGGCGATATAGATGAGTGCCGACTTGTTGAGCACGTCAATCTGATCGAATGCCTGCATAACATCGTTGTCCACTGCAAAGACTCCGTGCTTCTCCCACATTACTACGTCGTAGTCTGCCAATTCGGCAATTGTAGCATCAGCCAACTCTACCGAACCTGCCAACTTGTAAGGTACAATGCCCAAGCCGCGAGGGCAGAAGGCCTTGGTCTCCGGAATCATACTCCACAACAACTTTGTTGCAACATCCTTTGCGAGAAATCTCTGACTATGCGACATCGCAATAAGTTCGATAGGGTGGGTGTGTACCGAAGCCTTATATGGCGATCCTTTACCGATAAGGTAGTTGTGCACGCTGAGGTGCGATGGCAACTCCGAGGTCGGTTTTACGGCGTTGTCCGCAATGATGACATACGAAGCGCAATCCTCCAAAATGCGAATGATAGAGCCATTCTCCATAGGGCGGCGAGCCAAGTCGCGCATACGCATATTCGTACCCTTGCAGTAGAAGTAGCAACCCTTCAAGTGAGGCAGTGTTGTGCCGATAGGGTAGACTTCGCTAATGGCCGGCAACGCCTTCATCTCGTCATCGATATACTCGGTGATATTGACGGTGATATTTCCGCCGTTACGCTCTGCCCAACCCTTCTGCCAAAGGTAGCCTGCCACTTCGGCAACCTTCTCGACCTCGGCAGCGAGTGCAGGGCGATTTTCCAATACTGATTTCATAATTTTTTTCTCCTTTATTTTAAAAGTTCAGGTAAGAACGAACTCAACACCAACACCACAATGCCGGCAACGAGTACCGCTATGGTCTTTTTCGAGCAGCCCTTCCACTCTTTGAGGATAATACCCCAAACATTTGCAAATGTAACATTCAACGACATAAGAATACAGAACGACAAGGTCATCAGCGTTGGCGACTCGGTAAGAAATCCCTTGCCGAGGCTCAATCCGAAGAATTGGCTATACCACAACGCTCCTGCCAAGGCGCAGAAGAGTGCATTGTTTGCCCAGAGTTTACCCTGCTTGTAGTCGCCAAAACTCTTGTTTTTGATGTTCTGATAGAGGCAATAGATGGCATTTGTTACGAAGCCACCCAACGTGACGAGCATTGTAGCAGGCAGGGTCTTAAAGAGAGGATCGGTCAACTCGCCAAAGTTGATCTCCTTGCCAAACTCCAAACCTACGTTGAAACAACCACTCATCACTCCTGCCAACAAGGCGATAGCGAGTCCCTTCGGGAAGTTGAAATCCTTGACTGCTGCCCTCTTCTCCTCCTCAGGCAGAGAGTTTGCCTTCATCATACCCGCAATACCTATTATAGCAATACCGAGCAGTGTTACCACAACGCCCGAAATTACGGCAAAGGTAAGCGACGATAAGGCTCCCATCTCAGGGAAGAATGCATTGAGCAATACCGGGCCCAAGAGTGTGCCTCCGGCAGCGCAAGTTCCGAGAGCAATGCTCTGACCAAGAGCTACGCCGAGATAGCGCATCGAGAGTCCGAATGTCAAACCGCCAACTCCCCACAACACTCCAAAGAGGATTGTCATCAGGATATTGAAGTTGTTGCCATTAGAGAACAGCTCGCAGAGGCTGTGCCCCTCAGGCACAGCCAACAACGAGCCTAAAAGTGGGAATACGAGCCAAGCGAATACGCCCTGTACGAGCCAATACGACTCCCAGCTCCAACCCTTAATCTTGTTGATAGGCACATAGCAGCTCGATTGGCAGAATGCACCCACCGCAATAATCAAAAGACCGATCAGAATCTCCATAATTGCGACTATTCGTAAGCAATTTCGTACAACTTAGCGATATCCTCAACCGATGTTGGACGAGGGTTTCCGCCGGTGCAGACATCGTTGAATGCTGCAACTGCCAACTCCGGAATATCCTCGCGCTTAACGCCAATCTCACACAAATGCTGTGGAATGCCGATCGAGAGCGAGAGTGCGCGAACTGCATCGATAGCAGCCTTGACGCCCTCGTCTACGCTCATACCATCGGTGTTCACGCCCATAGCCTTTGCAATGCCCAAATACTTGGCACGCGACTGCGAATCGGCATTGTACTCCATAACATAAGGCAAGAGCAATGCGTTAGCCACACCGTGAGGAGTGTCGTAGAATGCACCGAGAGGGTGAGCCATCGAGTGAACGATACCCAAACCTACATTCGAGAAGCCCATACCTGCGATATACTGCGCCTCGGCCATACCCGAACGAGCAACCTCGTCCTTACCATTCTCAACGGCATTTTTGAGGTGTGTTGCAATCAGCTCGATAGCCTTCGCCTCGAACATATCGCTCATTGTCCAAGCGCCCGGAGTGATGTAGCTCTCGATAGCGTGAGTCAAGGCATCCATACCCGTAGCTGCGGTCAAACCCTTAGGCATCGAGTACATCAACTCGCAGTCGACAATCGAGCACATAGGAATATCGTTAGGGTCTACGCATACCATCTTCTTCTTCGCCTCCTCGTCGGTGATTACGTAGTTGATGGTAACCTCCGCAGCAGTTCCTGCTGTTGTCGGAATTGCGAAAGTTGGCACTGCACGATGCTTTGTAGGTGCTACGCCCTCCAACGAGCGAACATCGGCAAACTCAGGGTTGTTGATGATAATACCCACAGCCTTGGCTGTGTCGATCGACGAGCCTCCGCCCAATGCGATAATGAAGTCTGCGCCCGAAGCCTTGTAGGCCTCAACTCCGCGCTGAACATTGCCGATTGTTGGGTTGGCCTTCACGTCACTATAAATTTCGTAAGGGATACCTGCACCCTTCAATACCTCCTCAATCTTCTCCGCAACCCCGAATTTAATTAAATCCTTGTCGGTTACAAAGAATGCCTTCTTATAGCCGCGCTTTGCTACCTCGTCGGCAATCACTGTGCGGCAACCTGCACCAAAATATGATGTTTCGTTAAGAACTATACGATACATAATTTTATCCTCCCGTTTTTAGTTACGCTTTGATGTTACCTCCTGCTCATACTTCTGTACATCAGCAATGAACGACTCGCCCACAGGCACGCCGTTACGCAAGCAGTACATATCCCATACGGCATTCCAAGGCAGGCTCTTAGCCTCCTCCAAGAGAGCCAAACGCTCGAAGCCCTGACCATTTGCCTCGTACTCACGAAGCTGTGCAAGTGGCTCCAACAATGCACGCAACAAACACTTCTGCGTTGCGCGAGTTCCGATGATGTATGCACCAAGGCGGTTAATCGAAGCGTCGAAGTAGTCCAAACCGATGTGTACGCGGTCGAGTGCGTCGCAACGAACAATCTCGTGCATCAAATCGAGCGTGTCGTCGTTCATAATGGTTACGTGGTCCGAATCCCAACGTACAGGGCGGCTCACGTGGAGCATAACCTCAGGAACATACAAGAGCAACGACGAGAGCTTGTCGGCAACGCTCTCGGTTGGGTGGAAGTGACCGGTATCAAGAGTTACAATCTTGCCATTCTGTGCGCCATAGCCGATATAGAAATCGTTAGAGCCTACGGTGTAGCTCTCCAAACCAATACCGAATACCTTCGACTCGATACAATCCTTCATATTATCGTACTTCTGTGCGAAAATCTGATCGAGCGAATCCTTCAACAACGCACGATACTTCATACGATTTACGGTGATATCCTTGCTACCGTCGTGTACCCACAAGTTCATAATACAAGGGTCGCCTTGACGACGTCCCATCTCCTCGGCAATGGCACGACAACGCTTTGTGTGGTCGATCCAGAAGTCACGGATAGCCTTGTCCGGATTCGACAACGACAAGTCGCCGGAGAGAGGGTGCGAGAACGATGTCGAGTTGAAGTCGAGCTTCATACCGTGCTCCAAACCCCACTGAATCCAGCTCTCGAAGTGAGCAGGTTCAACCTCGTTGCGGTCAACCTTCTTGCCACCGAAGTCGCCATAAATCTCGTGAAGGTTAAGGCGCTGCTTGCCCGGAATGAGCGACGATGCTTTTAGTACATCGGCACGCAACTCCTCGATATTACGCGCTTTGCCGGGGTAGTTTCCTGTTGCCTGAATACCTCCTGTCAAATCGCCTGCCGACTCGAATCCTGCAACGTCGTCTGCCTGCCAGCAGTGCATCGAGATCTCTACCGAGTTCATTTTTTCGAGAACCTTCTCTACATCAATGCCAAATTCAGCGTAACGCTCAACGGCAATGTCATAAGCCTGTTTGATTTTTGTTTCGTTCATAGCTGTATTATTTTAAGTTGTGAAATTTTTCGTATGCTTTGTTCCAAGCCTCACTCTCCTGAGGCAAAAACTCTTCGGTCTCGATAGAGGCTCTAATGATTTGGCGAGCCTCGGCCAACGAAGCGACTACTCCTGCACCTACCGCCTGTATCATAATGTTTCCGATTGCAGTGGCCTCCGACGGTCCTGCAAGCACGCGCTTGCCGATGGCATTGGCGGTAAATTGATTGAGCAACTTATTCTTCGAGCCACCGCCTATGATATGGAGTACATCGATCTCGAATGGGGCCATACTCTCCAAGATTTCGAGCACCTCGCGATAGCGCAGTGCCAAACTCTCGAAAATGGTACGGATAATCTGGGTGTCGTTCTGCGGAACGGGTTGGCCCGTACGCACGCAGAATGCCTCGATAGCCTTCAACATCGACTGTGGGTTGGCGAATGATGCATCGTCGGGATTGATGAAGCTCACGAATGGCTCGGCCGAGTGCGCCATCTCCACAATCTGAGGATAGGTGTACTCCTTACCTTCGCGCTCCCACTCCTTGCGACACTGCTCCAAAATCCACATTCCGCATATATTCTTCAAGAAACGGGTTGTGCCATCTACGCCGCCCTCGTTCGTGAAGTTATGGCGGAACGACTCATCGGTGATGATTGGTTGCTTGGTTTCGATACCCATTAGCGACCAGGTGCCGGAGGAGAGGTATGCAAATCGCTCATTCTCGGCAGGAACTGCTGCTACGGCCGAAGCTGTGTCGTGGCCGGCAACCGCTACCACATCAACCTTACCAAGACGACTCTCCTCAGCTAATGCGTCGGTCAAGGCTCCTACAACCACGCCGGGGAGTTGAGGTTCGGGCAGAATGTCGGCACTTACTCCGGCAGCCTCCAAAAGAGAACTCTCAAATTTGCCATTGCGAGGGTTGAGGATTTGCGAGGTCGATGCGATGGTGTATTCGCAGAACTCCTTGCCCGTAAGCATATAGGTCAATGCGTCGGGGATAAACAGCAGACGCTTGGCCTTTGTTACGGGGGTGTAGCCCTCCTTTACTGCTGCGTAGATCTGGAATAGAGTGTTGAAGTTCATAATCTGGATGCCCGTCTTGTCGTAGACCTCCTCGCGCGGAACAATCTCGAAAAACTTTTCGGGTGCACCGTTGGTGTATGGGTCACGGTAGGCGCGTGGCATACCCAAAATTGAGCCGTCTTCGCCTATCGGAGCCACATCCACGCCCCAAGTGTCCACTCCTATCGAGTCGGGAGTGATACCCTCCTTGGCGCAAGCGACGAGACCCTCTTTGAGATGCTCGTATAATCCAAAGAGATTCCAGTAGAACTTGCCGTGCAATTCGGTGATTCCGTTAGGGAAACGCGTCAATTCGCGTATTTCAATTTTGCCATCTTTGAGCGTTCCTATGACCGAACGACCGCTTGTAGCACCCAAATCGAAGGCTAAAAAGTTATGAATCTTCATAGTTTTAAGAGTTTTTCAGTTTAGCTATTGCAAATTTAAGAATATATTTACTAACTTTGAATTTCAAAAATGATATTAAATCTTTCAAATTTGACACGATATGAAAGAACTTGAAAGCAATTCGCTGAAATATCTTACTATCTCTCCGAACGATTGGGATTGGGGTTTGGTGGTCACTACGGTTGGTCGGCAGTCGGTTGCGCCCAACCAACACTATCCTGCTATGTCGCATCACCCCGACTCCTACCAATTTATGCCCAACAGTGGACGCGTGTTGGATGAGTTCCAGATGGTCTACATTTGCGAGGGTAGCGGATTTTTCGAGTCGGAGTCGGTGCCTCGACAGAAGATTGATGCCGGAACAATAATACTCCTCTTTCCGGGTGAGCGTCACAGCTACGCTCCGAGCGAAAAGGTTGGTTGGAGTGAGTATTGGATTGGTTTTAGAGGGCGTATAGCCGAGAGAATTGTCTCGGCAGGATTTTTTACCCGCAGTAATGCTCTGCTTAATGTGGGGGTCAGCAACTCGCTGATGTCGCTCTATCAGGATGCAATCCGTCTGGCCGACAAGGAGAGTATTGGTTGTCAGCAGATACTATCGGGAATAGCTGTGCATATGCTCGGAATAGTATCCTACAAGAATCGCAATTTTGGCAATGGCCCAAGCCGTGTCGAGGAGATTGTAAACGATGCGCGACAGATGATGCGCGAGCGAGTACATCATACTCTTCGTGCCGAGGATGTGGCTGTGAGTCTGGGCGTTGGCTATTCGTGGTTTCGACAGTCGTTCAAGCGTGTTACGGGAATCTCACCGGCTCAATATATCTCGCGTCTGCTGATAAGTCGAGCGAAGGAGATTCTTGTTTCGGAGAGGTTGACCATCAGCGAAACGGCCTATGTTTTGGGTTTCGAGAGTGTGGGCCAATTCTCTACTCTTTTCCGCAAAATAGAGGGTATTACTCCTCGTCAATTCCGCGACGAAAACAAATTGTCGTACGATAAAAAATAGTGGGATAGAGTTGAGTAATTGAGATACCCCATTATCTCAATTTAATATTGTGGCCGAAAATGTGTGTTGCGGCTATGTTTTTCGGGATTTTATTACTATCTTTGCCTATATCATACATAAAATGTATCCCTATACTATAATGCAATTATGAAGAAGATTGTAACTCTTGGTGAGATTATGCTGCGTTTGAGCCCTGCTGCAAACTATCGTTTTGTGCAGGCCGACTCGTTCGATGTGGTCTATGGCGGAGGCGAGGCGAATGTTGCTGTAAGCCTTGCTGCATATGGTCACGATGCATACTTTGTGACAAAATTGCCAAAACACGAAATTGGACAGTCGGCGGTAAATGCCCTGCGCCGATATGGTGTGCATACCGACTTTATTGCTCGTGGTGGCGACCGCGTTGGAATATACTACCTCGAAACAGGAGCTTCGATGCGTCCGAGCAAGGTGATCTATGACCGCGCCCATTCGGCAATCTCGGAGGCTGAGCCGTGTGACTTCGATTTCGATAAGATTATGGAGGGTGCCGATTGGTTCCATTGGTCGGGTATTACCCCTGCCATATCGGACAAGGCGGCCGAACTTACACGATTGGCTTGCGAGGCGGCAAAGCGACACGGCGTGAAGGTGTCGGTCGATTTGAACTTCCGCAAGAAGCTTTGGAGTAAGGAGAAGGCGCAATCTGTTATGCGCCCGCTGATGCAGTATGTGGATGTGTGCATCGGCAATGAGGAGGATGCCGAGTTGTGCCTCGGATTCAAACCCGATGCCGATGTCGAGGGTGGCAAGACCGATGCCGAGGGCTACAAGGCTATCTTTAAGGCTATGGCCGAGGAGTTCGGCTTCGAGTATGTTATCTCGACCTTGCGCGAGTCCTTCTCGGCTTCGCATAATGGTTGGAAGGCGATGATCTACAATGGCAAGGAGTTCTACGAGTCGCGTCGCTACGACATCAATCCGATTATCGACCGCGTCGGTGGAGGAGACTCCTTCTCAGGTGGTGTTATCCACGGACTTTTGACCAAGGCTACACAGGGCGAAGCGTTGGAGTTTGCGGTGGCAGCTTCGGCGTTGAAGCACACCATTGTAGGTGATTTCAATATGGTCTCGGTGGAGGAGGTTGAGGCTCTCTGCGGAGGCGATGCAAGTGGACGAGTGCAACGATAAAAAATTTGATATTATGGCAAGATTCGACAAAATAGCAGTTTTGAACAAGATGGCGTCAACGGGAGTTGTCCCTGTATTCTACAATAGCGACGCGGAGGTGGCCAAGCAGGTTGTCAAGGCGTGTTACGAGGGCGGTGTTCGCGCCTTCGAGTTTACCAACCGAGGCGACTTCGCTCACGAGGTGTTTGCCGAGGTGGTGAAGTATGCAGCGAAGGAGTGCCCTGAGATGGCTGTGGGTGTCGGCTCGGTGGTGGATGCACCAACGGCTGCGCTCTATATCCAGATGGGAGCCTGCTTTGTTGTGGGCCCTCTCTTCAATGCTGAGGTGGCAAAGGTGTGCAATCGTCGTCTTATCCCATATACACCCGGCTGCGGAAGCATCACCGAGGTCGGTATGGCACAGGAGGCAGGCTGTGACCTTTGCAAGGTCTTCCCCGGCGATGTTCTCGGACCAAAGTTTGTGAAGGGATTGATGGCTCCGATGCCGTGGAGCAAGATTATGGTTACGGGTGGCGTAGAGCCAACCGTTGAGAACCTCTCGAAGTGGTTCAAGGCCGGAGCGTTTGCCGTAGGTATGGGTAGCTGCCTATTCCCTAAGGAGGTGGTTGCAGCAAAGGATTGGACTGCAATTACGCGCCTGTGTGCCGAGTCGATTGAGGTGGCTGCAAGCATAAAATAATGGCGTTAAACTAACTAAACCTACTATCGAATATGAAAGAAAAGATGACAAATTGGCGTTGGGCGATGTGTGCATTGCTCTTTGTGGCTACGACAATCAACTATATGGACCGCCAAGTGCTTTCACTGACTTATAAGGACTTTATTGCTCCCGAATTCAACTGGACCGACTCGGATTACGGTACAATTACGGGATTCTTCTCGATTTTCTACGCCTTTGCTTGCCTCTTTGCCGGTAAGTTCGTGGATTGGATGGGCACAAAGAGGGGCTTCCTTTGGGCTATTGGTATCTGGTCGTTGGGCGCTTGTATGCACGCGGGTTGCGGCTGGGCAACATCGGAGATTGTCGGCTTGGCCGGAAGTGGTGCAATGGCCGTATCTACGGTGAGTGTGTGGCTATTCTTGATTTGTCGTGGTATTCTGGCGTTGGGCGAGGCAGGAAACTTCCCTGCTGCAATCAAGGTGACGGCCGAGTACTTCCCTAAGAAAGATCGCGCGTTGGCTACTTCGTTGTTCAATGCAGGAGCTTCGGTAGGCGCTTTGGCTGCACCATTGACAATTCCTATCTTGGCGCAGAAGTTTGGCTGGGAGATGGCCTTCATTATTATCGGTGTCCTTGGCTTTGTATGGATGTTCTTCTGGGTCTATATGTACGATAAACCGGAGAGGTCCAAGCAGGTGAATAGTGCCGAGTTGGCATATATCCTTCAAGACGAGAAGGAGGCTGTGGCTGAGGTAAAGCCTGCTGAGGAGGAGAAGGCAATCCCTTTCATCAAGTGCTTTGGTTACAAGCAGACTTGGTCGTTTATAGCGGGTAAATTCTTTACCGACGGTGTCTGGTGGTTCTACCTCTTCTGGGCTCCGGCATACTTCTCGGAGTGTGGTTACGGTATGGATACAACGCAGGGCAAGATGCTCGTGTTTGTCCTCTATCTGATTGTGACTATTGTGTCGATTGGTGGCGGTTACTTGCCTAAATTGTTCGTTGAGAAGAGGGGTATGGAGCCATATTCGGGTCGTATGCTTGCGATGTTAATCTTCGCATTCTTCCCGCTCTTCGCTCTATTTGCTCAACCTTTGCAGGGCGTTTCGGTTTGGTTTCCTGCTGTGATTATCGGTATTGCAGGCGCAGGACATCAGGCCTGGTCGGCAAATCTCTTCTCGACCATTGGCGATATGTTCCCTAAGTCTACTATTGCAACCATTACAGGTATCGGTGCTATGGTTGGAGGTGTTGGTGCATTCCTTATTAACAAGGGTGCAGGAATGCTCTTCACATACGCTGAGTCGCAGGGGGCGGCATTCTCATTTGCAGGTTTCGAGGGTAAGCCTGCGGGATATATGATTATCTTCTGCATCTGTGCTGTGGCTTACCTGATTGCGTGGATGGTTATGAAGTCGTTGGTGCCTAAGTATAAACGAATTGAGGCGTAAAAAATATGAGTATGTTCGATTTGAAAGATAAGGTTGTCGTAATCACAGGTGGTTACGGCGTTTTGGGGGCTTCGATGGCTCGATGTCTGGCCGAGCAAGGCGCTCACGTCGTTGTGGTGGGACGAAAGGCCGATAAGGGCGAGGTACTTGCAGCCGAGTTGTCGGCTCTTGGTGCGGAGGCTCTATTCTGCAAGGCCGATGTCCTCGACAAGGAGGCTTTGACGACTGCACGCGAGGCTGTTGTTGCAAAGTGGGGACATATAGACGTGCTTGTGAATGCCGCAGGAGGCAATATGCCGGGTGCTACAATTATGCCCGACAAGAGCTTTATGGATATCGATTTCTCGGCTTTTGGTGATGTCGTAAACTTGAACCTTATGGGTACGGTAATCCCTACCGTAATCTTTGGAGAGCAGATGGCAAAGCAGAAGAGCGGCTCAATCATCAATATCTCGTCGATGACTGCGCAGAGGGTTGTTACCCGTGTGGTGGGCTACTCGGCATCGAAGTCGGCTATCGATAACTTTACACGCTGGATGGCGGTGGAGATGGCGAAGAAGGTGGGCGAGGGCGTTCGTGTCAATGCCATTGCTCCGGGATTCTTCCTCACCGAACAGAATAGAACGCTGATGACCAACCCCGATGGTTCGCTCAGCGATAGGGCGAAGGATGTGGTGCGCGTAACCCCATTTGGCCGCCTTGGACGCGCCGAGGAGTTGCACGGTGCGGTAATCTTCTTTGCGAGCGACGCATCGAAGTTTGTTACGGGTACGGTGTTGCCTGTGGACGGAGGTTTCAGCATATTTAGTGGAGTGTAGATATGGGTCGGGTATATAGATGTGAGCAGTGTTGGCGATGGTATGGCCCTAACGATCCCGTGTCGTTGTCGGATATCCGCCAAGCAGGAGCTACGGGCATAGTTAATGCGCTGCACCACATCCCTAATGGAGAGGTGTGGAGTGTCGAGGAGATTCTTCGTCGCAAGCAGCTGATTGAGGAGGCCGGCCTTGTATGGTCGGTAGTGGAGAGTGTTCCCGTACACGAACATATAAAGACCCGTACGGGCGACTTCGAACGATATATCGAGAACTACAAGCAGAGCATCCGCAACTTGGCAGAGTGCGACATCAAGGTTATAACCTACAACTTTATGCCCGTGCTCGATTGGACTCGTACTGATTTGGCATATGAGATGCCCGACGGAAGTAGAGCTTTGCGCTTTGAGAGGGCCGCTTTTGTAGCCTTCGATCTCTTCTTGTTGCGCCGACCGGGTGCCGAAGCCGACTATACGGCAGAGGAGCGCGAAAAGGCTCTTGCTCGCTACAATGCGATGAATGATGAAGAACGTAATCGATTGGTGCGTAATATGATAGCGGGCTTGCCGGGCTCGGAGGAGAGTTTTACGCTCGAACAGTTTCAGGCCGAGCTCGACCGATATAATGGTGTTACCCCTGAGGTGTTGCGCCAAAATCTGATTCTCTTCTTGCAGGAGATTTGCCCTGTGGCAGATGAGGTGGGTGCCGTGTTGGTTATCCATCCCGATGATCCACCGATGTCGATTCTTGGTCTGCCTCGCATAATGAGTTCTGCCGAGGATTTTCAAAAGTTGGTGGAGGCTGTACCGAATAGGAGCAATGGGTTGTGCCTTTGTACAGGCTCACTTGGCGTAAGCAGCGCGAACGATTGCGCCGATATGATGCAGCGTTTTGGTGATAGGGTAGGATTTGTCCATCTTCGTAGTACCGAGCGCGATGGTGAAGGTAACTTCCACGAGGCTAACCACCTCGAAGGTGATGTTGATATGTATGGGGTGATGAAGGCCCTCTTGGAGCTTCAACAGCGCCGCAAAATATCAATCCCGATGCGTCCGGATCACGGTCATCAGATGATTGATGATCTACGCAAGAAGAGCAACCCCGGTTATAGCTGCATAGGCCGTCTGCGCGGTTTGGCCGAGTTGCGCGGCTTGGAGATGGGTATCGCAAAATCACTCTTTGAAAACTAAAAAAATGATAGATACTATGAAAGCTTTTAATGACGAAAACTTCTTGTTGCAGACCGAAACTGCACAGCGACTCTATCACGAGCACGCGGCTAAAATGCCGATTATAGATTACCACTGTCACCTTATCCCGGAGTATGTGGCAAACGACCACGTATTTGAGAATCTCTCGAAGATCTGGCTCGAAGGTGACCACTACAAGTGGCGTGCTATGCGTACCAATGGTGTGGACGAGAGATTTTGCACCGGCAAAGATACAACCGATTGGGAGAAGTTCGAGAAGTGGGCCGAGACTGTGCCTTACACTATGCGTAACCCACTCTACCATTGGACTCACCTCGAATTGAAGACCGCCTTCGGAGTTGAAAAATTATTAAATCCTTCGACTGCGCGCGAGATCTATGACCACTGCTCGGCTATGTTGCAGAGGCCGGAGCGTTCGGCTCGCGGATTGATGTTGCACTACAATGTGGAGACCGTTTGTACAACTGACGATCCAATCGATTCGTTGGAGCACCATATCAAGTGTGCCAAGGATAACTTCGGCGTGAAGGTGTTGCCTACGTGGCGTCCCGACAAGGCTATGGCGGTGGAGAATCCTGCCAACTTCAAGGCCTATATCGACCGTTTGGCCGAGGTTAGTGGGGTAGAGATTCGCTGCTTCGACGATGTGTTGGCTGCATTGCAGGTGCGTCACGACTTCTTCGAGAGCATCGGTTGCCGCCTATCCGATCACGGTATAGAGGAGTTCTATGCCGAGGATTACACCCACAACGAGATTGAGTCACTCTTCCAGAAGGTATATGGCGGAGCAGCCCTTTCGAAGGAGGAGATAAAGAAGTATAAGACTGCGATGATGGTTGAATTCGCCATTATGGACCATAAGAGCGGTTGGACACAGCAGTTCCACTACGGTGCAATACGCGATAACAATAGCCGAATGTTTGCACAACTCGGCCCCGACACGGGCTTCGACTCGATTGGCGACTTTACCGTGGCGAAGAGTATGTCGAAGTTCTTCGATATGCTCGACCGCGAGGATAAACTCACCAAGACAATTATCTACAACCTTAACCCTCGCGACAACGAGTTGATAGCTACTATGCTCGGAAACTTCCAGGATGGTCGCTACGGAGCGGGTAAGATTCAGTTTGGCTCCGGCTGGTGGTTCCTCGATCAGAAGGATGGTATGGAGAGGCAGATGAATGCCCTCTCGGTGCTTGGTCTGTTGAGCCGCTTTGTAGGTATGTTGACCGACTCGCGCTCGTTCCTCTCGTACCCTCGTCACGAGTACTTCCGCAGAACACTTTGCAACCTTATAGGTAACGATGTAGAGAATGGTCTGTTGCCTGCAAGCGAGATAGAGTTCCTCGGCAAGATGGTTGAGGATATCAGCTACAACAATGCAAAAGAGTACTTCAAATTTTAATACAGAGAGGTGACTATGGCTGTGAAGGCTCTGAATGGACAGAGTGTCGAGAGAGAGGTTCGTCCAATCAAGATACTACAATTTGGTGAGGGAAACTTCCTCCGCGCATTTGTTGACTGGCAGGTGGATATTGCCAACGAGATGGGGGTTATGGATGCGGGAATTGCTATCTGCAAGCCGCGCCCAAATAGGTCGCATACGAAGGGAACAATCGAGATTTTGAAGGAGCAGGATTGCCTCTACCACACCTACTTGGAGGGTGTCAAGGATAAGAAGCCGATGAAGGAGGTGCGCCTCATCAAGAGCGTGCAGTGCGCCATAAATCCCTACGACGAGTATGAGGCTTACGAGCGAATCATCCTCTCTCCCGAACTCGAAATCGTAATTTCGAATACCACCGAGGCGGGCATCCGCTACGAGGAGGGGGATGATTTGGAGACTCTTCCTCCAAAGAGCTACCCTGCAAAGGTTACGGCACTGCTCTACAAACGTTTCAAACACTATGGCGGTGATCCGACAAAGGGGCTCTGCATAATCTGTTGTGAACTTATCGAAGATAATGGCTCAACCCTCCGCGACTATATACTCCGCCACGCGGCATACAACGGCTTGGAGCAGGAGTTTGTGGAGTGGGTAGAGCAGAGTTGCAGCTTCTGCGATACGCTGGTGGATAGAATAGTACCGGGATTTCCGGGCGAAACCATTGACGAGATAAAGGAGGAGCTTGGCTACGACGATAATCTTGTAGTAAAGGCCGAACTCTACCACTTGTGGGCTATCGGTGGCCCGGACTACAAGAGGGTTATGGAGTTGCTTCCGCTCGACAAAGCGGGCTTGCACGTAATCTTTATGCCTTCGATCAAGCAGTTCCGCGACAAGAAGGTGCGCATCCTCAATGGCTCGCATACAGGTATGGTTACCATAGGGTTGATGATGGGTTGCGAGAGCGTTATGGAGGCATTCAACACCCCTGCAATCGAGAAGTTTGTGAACGATATGGTTGCCGAGGAGGTTATTCCGATGATTGAGGAGGATCAGGCGGAGTTGAGAGAGTTTGCTGCAAGCATCTTGGAGCGCTTCTATAACCCCTATATCAAACATCTGTTGAAGTCTATTTCGCTCAATTCGCTCTCGAAGTGGGAGGCTCGCAACTATCCAACCGTTAAGGATAATTGGTTCAAGGCCGGTAAGGTTGCCGAGCACGAGTCGATGACCTTTGCCGCTTTGTTGGCATATTACAGCCCTAAGAGCGGTTTCGAGCCCGATGATGCTGCCGAGTTTGTTGCCTATATCCGCAACAATTGGAATTCGGAGGATCTCGAAGGTACTGTCTCGAAGATTGTGAAGGAGAGCGGTATCTTTACTGTTGACTTCTCGGAGGTTCCGGGCTTTGTTCCTACCGTAGCGAAATATCTCAATGATATCGAGAAACTCGGTATGAAGGCGGCTCTCGATAAGTTCCTCGCTTAATTATGAAGAGATTTATAAAGATTAACGCCGTAGATAATGTTGCCGTGGCTCTTGCCGACGACTTGAAGGCGGGCGAGGTGGTCGAAATTGACGGCAGGGAGATTGTCTTGAAGGAGAGTGTCGACCGCGGTCATAAGTTCGCTATTAAGGCTATTGGCGAGGGCGAAAATGTTATCAAGTATGGCTACCCAATCGGTCACGCAACGGTTGCTATCGAGGAGGGTGCGTGGGTTCACTCGCATAACCTCAAAACCAACTTGCACGACAATATCGACTACGCCTACGACCATAAGACCTACGCGATAGAGTGCACTAAGCGCGATGATCTGAGGGTTATGGGCTATCTTCGTAAGAGTAATACTATGGGTATCCGCAATGAGTTGTGGATTGTACCTTCGGTAGGTTGTGTGAATGGTCAGGCGCAGGCTATTGCCGAGCGCGTAAAGAGCGAGTGCGATTGCTCGCACTTGGACGATGTTCGCGTCTATACCCACAACTACGGATGTTCGCAGTTGGGTGATGACCACGCCAATACACAGCGTGCCTTGGCTGCTCTGGTGAAGCACCCGAACGCCGGTGCAGTGTTGGTGCTCGGCCTGGGTTGCGAGAACAACCAGATAGCCTCGCTCAAAGAGGTGATAGGCGAGTGGGATGAGGAGCGTGTGAAGTTCCTTATTGCTCAAGAGGTGGAGGATGAGGTCGAGGCGGGCTTCGAGATTTGTCGGGAGCTCGTCGAGAGGTGTCGCGAGGATAGGCGCGAGCCGCTTCCGCTGAGCTACTTGCGTGTGGGTTTGAAGTGTGGTGGCTCAGATGGTTTTTCGGGTATTACAGCCAACCCATTGGTGGGACTCTTCTCGGATTGGCTCATTGCTCAGGGCGGTACAACGCTCTTGACCGAGGTGCCTGAGATGTTCGGAGCTGAGACTATTCTGATGGATAGAGCTCTCAATAAGGAGGTTTTCGAAAGTACGGTGAGCCTGATAAATAACTTCAAAGATTACTTCCGCAAATTCGATCAACCTATCTACGAAAACCCTTCACCGGGTAATAAGAGGGGCGGAATTACCACTTTGGAGGAGAAGTCGCTCGGCTGCGTGCAAAAGGGCGGAGCACAACAGGTTGTAGATGTGCTAAACTATGGCCAACCGATTGTAAAGTCGGGTTTGAACTTGTTGCAAGCGCCTGGTAACGATCTTGTTGCATCGTCGTCGCTCGCAATGTCGGGCTGCCAGATGGTGCTCTTTACGACGGGGCGTGGTACTCCGTTTGGAGCGTTTGTTCCTACGATGAAGATTTCGACCAATTCGCAGCTCTCGCAGTTTAAGGCCAACTGGATAGACTTCAATGCCGGCTCAATGGTTGAGGACGAGGGGCCACAAGCTGTTTTGGAACGCCTTATTGAGAAGATTCTCGCTACGGTTAATGGCGAGAAACTTAAACACGAAAAGAGCGGCTTTAAGGAGATTGCAATATTTAAGTCGGGCGTAACCTTGTAGGTGTTAGGATAGTAGCAAAAAAAATGAGTTGAGAGCGGAGAGTTGAGGGCTAACAGACCCCTCCGGCTTTCAGCCACCTCCCCTAACTTAGGGGAGGAATATATGGGATATTTAGTGGAGCGAAGCGACCTAAGCCCCCTCACAGGAGGGGGTGCGGGGGTGGGTAACACAAAAGGTGGTGTTTACACCACTATATTAAGGGGTACAAGGAAAGCCCTCCCAAAAGGGAAGGCTTTGCATATACGATAAGTCTCGGTATTCCGATGACTTCTTCATATACCCCTTAATATATTAAGGTGTAGCAGATGGTTACAACGCTATTTCTGCTCCACCGGAATTTTTCAGTGATCCCCTTTTTGGTGAATTTTTGGGTGATAGCAAAAATAAAGACGATGTAAGTTGCTGATCGTCAGTTTCTTACATCGTCTTCTTTGTAGTGGATAGGGGATTCGAACCCCTATGTCCTGCGTGAGAGGCAGGTATCCTAGCCCTTAGATGAATCCACCATTGCTGTATTGCGAGTGCAAAGGTAGGCAAAATTTTTTATTCTGCAAATTTTTCTGCAAAAAAAGTGCAAAAAAGTGTAAATTTTTCTTTTTTATCGCAAAAAACACTACTTCTTGGGCAAAAAATCCTATCTGTTTGCGTTCAACTACGAACTTTTTTATTACCTTTGTAATGGTAAAGCAAATCAAATAAAGAATGAAAAAAATCTTGATTGTTGGTGCAGGTGGTCAAATTGGCTCGGAGCTCGTGCCATACCTGCGTAATATCTATGGCAAAGAGAATGTTGTTGCTACCGATGTGCGTGAGTGCAAGGGTTTGGCTGAGGAGGGACCTTTCGAGGTGCTCGATGCATTGAATCCTACGAATATGGCTTCGGCCGTAGCACGCCATAATATTGATACCATCTTCAACCTTGTGGCTCTGCTCTCGGCAGTAGGTGAGCGCAATCCGCAGATGGCGTGGAATATAAATATGACCGCCTTGTTCAACTCGTTGGAGGTGGCGCGTCAGCACAACTGCGCTGTCTTTACGCCGTCGTCTATCGGTGCATTTGGCCCTACATCGCCTAAGGATATGACTCCGCAGGATACAATTATGCAGCCTACAACCATCTACGGTATCTGCAAGGTGACGGGCGAGTTGTTGTCGAACTACTACCACCAGAAGTATGGTATCGACACCCGTTCTATCCGTTTTCCTGGTATTATCTCTAACAAGACCTTGCCGGGCGGTGGTACCACAGACTATGCAGTGGAGATCTACTACGAGGCTATTCGCAATGGCCGCTACACCTGTGCCGTGCCGCACAATGTATATATGGATATGATATATATGCCCGATGCATTGCGCTCGATAGTGGAGCTGATGGAGGCGGACCCTGCGAAGTTGAAGCATCGCAACTCATTTAATGTGGCTTCGATGAGTTTTACTCCTGAGATTCTGGCCGCCGAGATTCGCAAGCGTATGCCTTCGTTCGAGATGAGCTACGATGTAGACCCTGTGAAGGAGGCTATCGCAAACAGCTGGCCAAATCAGCTTGATGACACCTGCGCTCGCGAGGAGTGGGGTTGGAAACCGCAGTGGGATATCTCGTCGATGACCGACGATATGTTGGCTGCCGTAGCAAAGAAATTGGAGATTGAGAAGTAGTCGCTACTTGTATATAATGAGATAGGATTCGAGGTGTGCTCGAATCCTATCTCATTTGTTGGCGCAACTATGCCGAAGTTACTTGAACGAGATGATATCTTCGACTCCGTACTCCTTGTAGTGGGTTTGCAGTTCGTCGTTGCGATCCGAGAGGATGAGTAGCTTGTCGCCCATCTGCAACTCGGCATTGCCACGTGGTACAAAGTAGTCGCCATCGCGGCATACCATTACCACAAGCGTATTGTCGGGCAGATTGACCTTGTTAAGGGCGTGGCCTTCGGATAGCATCTGCTCGGTAACGGCAATCTCGGTAAATGCCGAACGTACCTTATCTTGGAGTGCCCCCTCGAACTTACTCTCCTTCTCGGTGTAGGCCAATCCAAGGAGTCCTGCCATACTGCTTACGGTGGTGCCTTGCACTACGAGCGATATGATAGTCATAATGAATACTACGTTGAAGACGACCTCGGAGCCCTCGATGCGTGCTACCCACGGATATGTTGCAAAGATGATTGGTACGGCACCTCGCAATCCTACCCACGATATGTAGGCGCGAGCCTTGCGTGAGAGTCGGCGGAATGGAGCGAGCGCAAGCAATACCGATATTGGTCGTGCAACGAGCATTAGGAATGCTCCTGCTGCCAAGCCGAGGAGGATGATCTGTGGCTGCAAAGCCTCCTTCAACGTCACTAACAGACCAAGCATCAAGAACATTATGATTTGGAAAAGCCACGTAATACCATCGAAGAAGGTGGTTACGGTGCGTTTGTTGACGAGTTTGTTGTTTCCGACAATCAGACCGGCAATGTAGACCGCCAAGTAGCCGTTGCCCTTAATTAGCGAGGTGAACGAGAAGGTGAAAAATACGCACGCGAGCAACAATACCGAGTAGAGCGATGCGTTGTTGATGTTTATCTTGTTGATAATCCATACCGATAGGCGTCCGAAGATGTAGCCGATGAGGCAACCTACGGCCATCTGTATCACAAATAGCAGTATGGCTCCGCCTGCGCCAATCTCTTCGCCGTCGCCACCGAGCATCTTGATAAGCAGAATGACCAGGATGTATGCCATAGGGTCATTCGAGCCGCTCTCCAACTCCAATAGAGGTCGTAAATTTTCGCGTAAACCCTGACGGCGTGTTCGCAGAATCGAAAAGACCGATGCTGAGTCGGTTGAAGATATTGTTGCCGCGAGGAGCATCGATAGCGGAAAAGAGAGCTCCACCCCTATCCAAGGCGATACGAGATAGACGAAACAGCCAAGCAGCAAAGCCGTCATAAGCACTCCCGCCGTGGCGAGTGTTATACCTTCGGCAAGCACGGGACGAATCTCGGAGAATTTGGTATCCATACCACCCGAAAAGAGGATGATACAGAGCGATATCATACCTATAAACTGAGTCAGTTCGGGCGAGTTAAACGAGAGTATGTCGTATCCGAAGAAGAGACCTACCGCCAAAAAGAGCAAGAGGGCAGGGGCATTGAAACGGTATGCCACCTTACCAGCCATAACGGCAACAAATAGAAGTATTGCTCCGATTAGTAGGAAGTGTTCTGCATTTATCATTGTTGGGATAGGGTATAGAGGATTAGTATAGGTTTAATTTGTTGTTTGTCAGTGATATGCCAATACGTATTTTACTCGTTCGGCGATTGTAGTCAATCATTGTCTCTCCATACCCGTAATTGTATTGTACGAAGAGGCAGGGGAGCCAATCTCCTCGTTTCGCCATACGCCACCCCGCTTCGACCTGAACGTTATATTGGGCGAATGTGAGGGTCGGATTTACGAGTGCAGTAACGAAAAAGCGGTCGTTGCGAGTGTGGAATGTTCCCCACAACTGCATAACGCCACGGTAGTGGAAATATTGGCTGATATTCTCGCGGTCGTAGTAGCCATACCACGCACGACCTCCTAAAATCCAATTCGGTGTAGGCTCGTACAAACACGCTACCGTAGCGTAGTTGAACGAGCGCGAAAGCTCCTCTTTCAGGCCGTTCGACTCGTGCTCGACACCGAAGAGTAGGCGCAGATTCTCTTTGGTCTGCCACGCCACCCAAAATCCGGGATTGTAGCTATTCTCGCGAAAAGGGCACGACTCCTGGTAGATATCCCATAGACTGCGCTGGGTGTAGGTGGCAAAGATGTCAACTTTACCTTTGATATTCCACAGGCGCATAGCTACGCTTAGCTGGAATTTGATGTCGGAGGAGAATTTCGATACCGGCTTGTTGGTCGCAAAGCCTGTGACCATATAGTTCTGTTTCCACATTCCGATTACGGGGTAGCGACTCTTCTCTTTTACGGCAATGGTGTCGCCGCCCTTGGCACTTGCCGAGAGAAAAAGGGCGGTGGCGAATAGTATTGCTGTAAGTCGTCGCATTGTTATTGTGGGATGAAGATGTAAGTTATAGTTCCAACGTGTTCGGTTGGGGCACTGCTGTTGATGTCAAATTTTGAGCCACGTGCAGCTGATAGGGCCGTTTGTCGCATACATTCGTCTCCGCCGCTTATGACTTTGGCCGATTTGACATTTCCGCCCTGATCGAGCGTAGCTGAAACGATGACCTCTCCACCGCCTTCGCATCGATAACCCGGTGTTATCAAATTTCGTTTGTGTCGTACCGGATCCTTGAAGTCGTACTCGACCATTACTCTGCCTTTGCGATTGACATCCTTCGACTTGTCGCTATCGCCACCCTTGCCGGGGCGATTCTGGCTTATGGCATCCGCCTCTCTCAATCCTCGTTCGTAGGCCTCGCGATTAGCCTTCATATCGTTTTGAACATCGTTTGCCGAGTTGTTGAGTTCGGAGGTGTTCATACCCTTCTCGTCCTCCAATTTCTCGTTCGTTGCATTCTCGTTCGAGGAGAGATTTCGGATGGCGTTCCAGTCGATGTTATTGTTCTTCCTCTTTATCTCTTCGAGCAGTTTGTCGCGCTTCTCTTCGAGCAGTTCCAACTCGCCAAGGTCGATGTAGATGGTGTCGGGCGCTACGCGGGTAGTGCCGCCAATCTTGGATATGACAAAGGCGATGGCCAGCAACAGATAGACGATAGTTGTGACGCAGAGTCCTATGCGGTTGTCGTATATCCATCCTGCAAAATCCTGCTTGCGGTTGTCGAATGGCAGTCGTAACCTCTGTCGACGAGGACGTGGCCTTTGCTGGGCGTTCTTATCTGGGGTATTCTTCTTTTGTTCCATTGTATTCGATAAATAGTATGCAAAAATAATCATTTTTCAAAAAAAAATACTATCTTTGTGGTAATTATATACATTACTATTTTGTAATAGACGAAAAATTGAATATTATGTCGGCAAAACAGAATACACTTGGAGCTCCTATCACCTTTTCGGGAAAGGGTCTTCATACGGGTAAGTTGGTGACGATGACCGTAAGCCCGGCTCCGGAAAATCACGGAATAGTATTTCGTCGTATAGATATAGCAGGAGCACCTTCGGTGCCTGCCTTGTGTGACTATGTTGTTGATACCGCTCGTGGTACAACCATTGCGCAGGGCGAGGCGCGCGTAAGCACTATCGAGCATATAATGTCTGCGTTGTGGACTCTCGGTGTGGATAATGCGCTCGTTGATATCAATGCTCCCGAAACTCCGATTATGGATGGCTCGGCACGCGAGTATGCAGCCGAGATTTTGCGAGTAGGCGTGGTCGAGCAGTCGGCCGAGCGTAAATATTACGAGGTGACCGAAAAGCAGGTCTATGCCATACCTGAAAAGGGTGTGATGTTGGCGATATATCCGAGCGAGGAGTTCTCTACGTCGGTGCATATCGATTTCAACTCGAAGGTAATTGGCAACCAATATGCCACCTTCAATCCGGAGGATGACTATCAGGAGAAGATTGCGCCGAATCGTACCTTTGTGTTCTTGCACGAGATTGAGATGCTGGCCGCAGCGGGTTTGGTCAAGGGTGGCGACGTTGACAATGCTATCGTAATAGTTGAAAATCCCGTAACGGAGGAGCAGTTGCAGCGTTTGTCGCACCTCTTCGACAAGAAGGATATTAAGGTCACAGGCGGATATCTGAATAATCTCGAACTTCGTGCAACGAATGAGATGGCACGACATAAGTTGCTCGATTTGCTCGGCGACTTTGCTCTGCTCGGTATGCGTATCAAGGGTAGTGTTATGGCTACTCGTCCGGGCCACTATGCCAACACCGAGTTTATGAAGCAGATTCGCAACTCGATTCGTCGCGAGGGGGTGAAACCTCGCTTTAAGTACGACCGCAAGAGGACTCCATTATTCGATATTGTCGATATTCAAAAGATGTTGCCACATCGCTTTCCGTTCCTTTTGGTTGATAGAATATACCATATGGACGACACCTCGATTGCGGGTATCAAACAAGTTACAATCAACGAGCCATTCTTCCAGGGACACTTCCCTAATGAGCCGATAATGCCGGGAGTGCTAATCGTGGAGGCTATGGCACAGTGTAGTGCATTGCATATTCTGAGCCGCGTGGACAACCCTGATGACTATTCCACCTACTTCCTTCGTATAGACAATGTCCGCTTCCGCAACAAGATTGTTCCGGGCGACACTATGCAGATAGAGTGTGTAATGGTTGAGCCGCCGCGTCGCAACTTGGCGAATGTGGAGTGTAAGGTCTTTGTTGGTGATACGCTTGCTTGCGAGGCGACTATTGTAGCGCAAATAATTAAAAATAAATAAATTTTAGTAAAAAGGCCAATAGCCGGTGGCTAATGGCTAAAAGAAAAAACGAAATAGGTATGATTAGTCCTTTGGCGTATGTTCATCCCGATGCAAAGTTGGGTGAGAATGTTACGGTAGAACCGTTTGCCTACATTGCAGGCGACGTTGAGATTGGTGATGATTGCTGGATTGGCCCCGGTGCCGTAATCCACGATGGTGCACGTATCGGTAAGCGCAACAAGATCCACACTGCCGCTTCGATTTCGTGTCTTCCGCAAGATTTGAAGTTTGTTGGCGAGAAGACCACAGCCGTAATCGGCGACGACAACGATATTCGCGAGTGTGTAACTATAAGCCGTGGTACAGCTTCGCGCGGAACGACCGTTGTAGGTAGCGGCAATCTCCTTATGGCCTACGTTCACGTGGCTCACGACGATGTTGTGGGTAGCCACTGCGTCATAGCAAATCGTGTGTCGTTGGCCGGCGAGGTTGAGGTTGGCGATTGGGTGGTAATAGGTGGCCACTCGGCAGTACACCAGTGGTGCAAGATTGGCGACCACTCGATGATTCAGGGTGGCTCGTTGGTGCGTCAGGATGTACCACCATTTGTCACTATGCGTGAGACAGGTTCGTATGCAGGCATCAACAAACTCGGCTTGCAGCGTAGAGGATTTACATCGGAGCAGATTGAGGCTATCCACAACGCCTATCGAATTATCTTCCAGAGCGATTTGAACTTCTCGAATGCCTGCAACGAGGTGGAGAATACTCTTCCGCAGTCGCCTGAGCGTGATGCGATTTTGAAATTCGTGCGAGCATCGTTGGGTGGCCGTGGTGTGATTAAGAAGTTTGGCAGATAAGATTGCTGAAATGAGAGTAGCACTTTTCGTTCCTTGTTTCGTGAATGCCCTCTATCCGGAGGTGGGTAAGGCCTCGTACGAGCTGCTTACTTCGCTCGGTTTGGAGGTGGATTATCCGTTGGAGCAGACCTGTTGCGGTCAGCCGATGGGTAATGCAGGGTACGAGAAGGATGCTGCATCGTTGGCGAAACGAATGGAGGAGCTATTTGCCGAGTACGACTATGTCGTAGGCCCTTCGGCAAGTTGTGTGTCGTTCGTTCGCGAGGCATATCCTCGTATTGGAGAGCATAAGGAGGGGAACGAGTGCCTTTCGAGCAGAATATACGAGATTTGCGAGTTCTTGCACGATGTCGTTAAACCTTCGTCGTTGAAGTCCCGCTTTCCGCATAAAGTGTCGATACATAACTCCTGTCACGGTGTGCGCCTTATGCGTTTGAGCGCACCGAGCGAGGAGAGTATTTCATACTATTCGAAGTTGCGTAACCTTTTGTCGCTGGTTGAGGGTGTAGAGGTTGTCGAGCCCGAACGCAGAGATGAGTGTTGTGGCTTCGGCGGACTATTTTCGATAGAGGAGAGTGCCGTGTCGGCGCGTATGGGGCACGATAAGGTGCAACGCCATATAGCCACCGGTGCAGAGTATATTACGGGTGCCGACTCGTCGTGCCTGATGCATATGGGTGGCGTTATAGAGCGCGAAGGGTTGCCTATCCGCACCAAACATATTGTAGAAATTTTAACCGCAAAAGAATGAGCTATCACTCGGTTAAGGCTAAATCGTTTTTGAAGAACGATGAGCGCGCTTCGTGGCACGATGGGGCTCTCTATGCGGTGCGCGAAAAGCGCGACAAGCAGGCCTACTCACTACCCGAATGGGAGAGGTTGCGTAGCGACGCATCGGCCATCAAGGAGCATACTCTATGCAATTTGGGGCACTACCTCGAAGAGTTGGAGCGTA
>JAEIGA010000886.1_pt1 | contig 44488 bp, 38 predicted proteins | sample 9270691 | NCBI WGS metagenome assembly JAEIGA01 (sample SAMN17057246, study PRJNA624740) | gut metagenome | biome: biome; isolation source: fecal sample | host: Bos grunniens | place: China: Xizang | collected 2019
AGCTTTTCTTCATCCTGTTAATCTTATTTAAAAGATTTACTGTTTTGGAAATCGTTTTTAAAAACGATGTTCGCTGAAAATTTATTTAGAATTTTCAGGGATGGTTAGTTAATTACTGTTTAGTTATCAATGTTCATTTTTGACCTGTCATCTTTGCGACAGCTCGATTACTATATCACTTTTCAACAATGTTGTCAAGCGAAAAGTTTTTTATTTTTTGATGCTTTCGCATCTAACGGAGAGGGTGGGATTCGAACCCACGCGCCCTTGCGGACAAACGGTTTTCAAGACCGCCTCGTTATGACCACTTCGATACCTCTCCACGAGCGACTTTATAAGTCTACATCAAGCAAATCTCTTTGTCAAGATGTTTTTTTATTTTTTTAAATGTTCGTAATTTTTTATATGCTGTTTTTTCAGCGCAAGACAAAGTATATCACTATAGAACTGTAATGTCAACGCAAATATCGGCATATTTTCCACAAATTTTTCCACATATTTTATCCACATAAGTGGATTATTTTTTTAGGAAAGTTTTCATAATATCAATATCCTCTTTTGTGGTTATTTTAATGTTTGTATAGTCTGATTCCACTACACTTACTCTATATTCAGAATACTTTTCCACTACCATTGAATCATCAGTTATGGTTGTATCCTTTATTTTTACCATTTCCTTATATGCGTTTTTTATTATTTCTCCCCTAAAAGCCTGGGGTGTTTGTATTTGATAAAGTTTTCTTCTGTCAGGAGTAGATATAGCTACTCCGTTCTCAACTATCTTTATTGTGTCTTTTACAGGAACAGCTGCTATGACTGCAGATTTTTCCTTTACTTCCCGGATTATATTATTTATTGTATCCTTTTTAATAAGAGGTCTTGCCCCATCATGAATAAGGACATAATCATCATCTTCGACATAATTAAGTCCTTCCATTACAGAATCATAGCGTTCTTTTCCACCTGGTACCACATGAGTTACCTTTGAGATATTATATTTATTCACAATATCATTTTTTACAAAATCCACATCGTCTTTACCTGTGGTTATTATTATCTCATCCACATCAGCGTCTTCAAATGCTTTTAAAGTATAATAAAGTACTGGGAATCCCAGTACTTCAATGTATTGCTTACTTATGTTCATGTTCATTCTCGTGCCTTTTCCTGCCGAGAGTACAATTGCTTTTATCATATTATATTCTTTCTCCCAATCTTAGATTTGGAACTGCGTTTAAATCATATCCGTGAGTCACGCCATTTAAATACTCGTAATATGCCGCTGAAGCTATCATTACTGCATTATCTGTGCAGAATATTGGCGATGGATGGTAAAATGTAATATTTCTCTTTGCGCATTCTTTTGAAAACGCTTCACGGATAGCGCTGTTTGATGCTACACCTCCAGCTATCGCTATTTTATCAAATCCATAGTTCTCTACAGCCTTCATGGAGTGATCCACTAAAACATCTACCACTGCTTTCTGGAAGGATGCGGCCACATCTGCTTTATTTACCTCAATATTCTTCATTTCACATTGATTTAAGTAGTTTAAAACTGCAGACTTTAGCCCACTAAAACTAAAATCATATTCCGAATCTCGAACTGAGGCTCTTGGGAATTCTATAGCCTCTGGATTTCCTTCCTTTGCCAGCTTATCTACCTTTGGTCCTCCAGGGTATCCAAGGCCTATTGACCTTGCCACCTTGTCAAAGGCTTCACCTGCTGCATCATCTCTGGTTCTACCTATTAATTCGTATTTTCCGTAATCTTTAACAATAACTAAATGTGTATGTCCACCTGATACTACCAGGCACAAAAATGGTGGTTCTAATTCTTTATTCTCTACAAAATTCGCAGAAATATGTCCTTCTATATGATGAACTCCTATTAGAGGTTTGTCCAAAGCAAAAGCCAGCGCTTTGGCTTCAGATACTCCTACCAGAAGCGCACCAACTAATCCTGGTCCATAGGTTACTGCTATAGCATCTATATCATCCCAGGTTTTATCTGCGTCACTTAAGGCTTTCTTTATTACAAAATTAATATTTTCTATATGTTTTCTTGAGGCAATCTCTGGAACTACTCCGCCGTATTCAGTGTGAATGGCTATCTGAGATGAAATAACATTTGATAACACTTCTCTTCCGTTTTTAACTACTGAAGCAGCTGTCTCATCACAGGAACTTTCTATTCCAAGAATGCATACGTCTTTTGTATTCAATTTTTAATCCTCCTGAAATCCAATCTCCACAGTTTTTCCATCTTTACCCGGATAGGAACGTGGAAATATCTTCCTGACATCTTTCATATATTCCTCAGGTCTTATAAGAGACGGACTGTAATGTGTAAGCCACATCTGCTTTGGCTGGGCTTTTTTTGCAAGTTTGGCAGCTTCATAAAATGTCATGTGTTTATATTCCCTGGCTTTTCCAATCTTATCTTTCTCACCGTACATTCCTTCACATACGAATAAATCTGCCCCTTCGGCCTGTTCAGCTATAATATCCATCGGTCTTGTATCTGTACAGTACGTTACCTTTATACCTTTTCTCTCCGGTCCCATAACCATGTCCGGCGTGTATGTAATACCATCTAACAGAACTGTCTCGCCCTTTTGTAAGCGGTTCCAACATACTTTTGGTATATTTTGTTCATTGGCTTTTTCCACATCAAACTTGCCTTTTCTCGGAATTCTTAGTGTGTATCCGTAGCAAGTAACATTGTGATTCACATGAAATGCTGTGATTTCATAGCCATTTATAGACAATTCATGAACCGGTTTCGTCAGTTCTATGAACTTTATAGAAAATGGAAGTTCCGGTGCTATTATTCTTAAGGCATTTACTACTTTTTCTATACCCTTAGGACCTACTATTGTAAGTGGATCCTTTCGTTCCGCATTTCCCATTGTCAGCAACAATCCTGGAAGACCACTGATATGATCCGCATGGAAATGCGTTATCAAGAGGGTATCTATGGGTTTAAAACTCCACCCTTTGCTTTTTATAGCTATCTGGGTTCCCTCTCCACAGTCAATCAAGAGACTGCTTCCATTATATCTTGTCATTAATGCCGTAAGCCACCTTCTAGGTAACGGCATCATACCGCTGCATCCAAGCAAACATACATCAAGCATTTTTATTCTCCATATCTTTGTTATTTATCCGAATCTCTTCGACACATTATAAGAGCATCTTCCTTTGGAAAATCGTAATAATTCTTTCTTACGCCTTCCACTTTAAAACCTCTCTTCTCATATAAAACAATGGCGACTTTATTACTAGGTCTTACTTCTAAGGTAAATTCCCTAACAGATTTTTCTGTTTCATATTTCAAAACTGCATCCAAAAGTTTAGATGCAATTTTTTTACCTCTATATGCCCTACATACTGCAATATTTGCAATGTCGCCTTCCCCTGCACATATGTACATTCCCATATAGGCAATGATTTCTTTATTTTCTTCGTACACAAAAAAATCTGCCGAGCCACTTTTAAGGGCCGACAAAAGAGAGTTTGCCGACCAGGGAGATTGAAAACATTCCCTTTCAATCTCGCTTACTCTGTCGACATCATTTTCGTCCATTTTTCTAATATTATCTGTTATATATTCTGACATTTGGATTTTTCATTCTTTTCTCTTTCCGCCTGGGAAAGTCTGTAATACATTGGTGCAAACGCATCCGAATCCATTACCTTGCCTTCATCGTAGTAATCCCATGCCAAGCTTCCTACACAAGCAGCTCTCTGTCTGGCAAATGGTTGTCTGGCAAAGAAATGTTTTACATTTAACTCTTTATCTATCTCATCTTTAAATACCGGAATTCCATCACCTATAAAAACAACTTCTTCTCCAAGTTTATTTAACTCTGAAAGTAAATCTTCTAAGGCCATGGCATTTGATGGCATTACCGCTTCAAGTGTTGTCTCCTTACATCTAAAAATCCCTGTATACACCTGATGTCTTCTGGCATCCATTATAGGACATATGAGTTTTTCAGTAAAATTCATATTATACGCTGTTGCTTCAAGAGTTGGTATGCTTATTATAGGAATATTCAAAGCTAAAGTTATTCCTTTTGCTGTTGCCGCTCCTATTCTCAATCCTGTAAAGGATCCTGGGCCATTGGTTACTGCTACTGCCTTTAAATTCTTTTTATCCAACCCTGTCATTTTAAATATTTCATCTATCATAGGTAACAGTGTCTGGGAGTGTGTCTTTTCTAAATTAGTTGTATATTCAGCTATTACTGTATCCCTGCTTACAATTGCTACCGTAGCTACCAATGAAGAACTATCTATCGCTAATATCAACGCCGCCACCTACTTTTTCTACTACAATTCTTCTGTAATCAAAATTTTCTGAGAGACTTCTGTGAAATTCCACTTTTATATAATTATCCGGAAGAAGTGATTTGATTTTTTCAGGCCACTCTATAAGGCAAACTCCCTGTCCATAGAAATATTCTCTATATCCCACATCATACATTTCATCCTCAGTTTCAACTCTATATACGTCAAAGTGGTACATAGGAAGTCTTCCTTCGTTATATTGATTCATTATTGTAAATGTTGGACTGCTAACTGGCGTTCTTATTCCAAGTCCTGCTGCAAAACCCTTTGCAAACACTGTCTTTCCCATACCTAATGCCCCAGAAAGTGTTACCACCTCTCCTGGTACAGCCTTCATTCCTAACTCTTTTCCAAGTTCAAAAGTTTCTTCAGAGGAATTTGTTTCGTATTCCATGATATCCATAGTTTCATCCTCACTTTCTTTTATTATTTTTTCATTTTAAAATAATAGCACTTCGTATTATTTTCCAGAATATTCTTTAAAGTATCAAACTTATCTTCTATCTGTCTCTTTGGAATTATAAAGGACATTACCGGTGAAGTATATATAAGCAAAAGATTCTTTGTAGTCTTAACCCTTACTATATCGCTCCATTGAAGTTTTCCTTCTTCTTCACCAACTTTGATTGTTATCCCTTCTTCATTCATAACATAATCTGTAGCCTGACTAAAAGATTTTTTCTTTTGCCTCTTGGCTCTTAGGTAATATTCCATTGGTGATATTACCAAAAACAGAATAGGTATAAATATAATAACACCCCTTTGGACTCCACTTAATTTCCCCCAAAAAATTATAACACCTACTATACATGCTATGCTAAATAAAACTGTAAGCACACCTCTTAGGCATTTATAATTAAAATCCATCATAAATTCAAAGAGATCTTTTACCTCTACTTCACTATGTAAACTTATCTCTTTATCCTGACTCATAGTTATTTCCTCTTTCTAGTCCGTTACCTATGCTATTTTCCACACGCCAATTATATATATAAAAAGCGCAGGCATAAACCTGCGCTCATTATATCATATTTAATTTTCTTTATAAAGATTATTAATTCAGATAGCTTGAGAAATCCGAAAATGCTTTTTTATAAGCATGCTTAACGCCATCCTCAACTCCACCTTTGAAACCACATACATATGTACATGATGTTAAGAAGAAGAGAATTGCTACAACTGAAGTCAGGATACCTATTTTTGTACAAATATTAATTGTAGACATATCCTGTCCCTTTGATATTGATAAAACGCCTGCAGCACATCCCACAATAGCTAATATAAATCCTATTACTACAAATACAAATGTCCATCTTAATTCTATACCATCATCGCCTACTTTAGGCAAAGCACATGTAAGAATTCCAAAGAGGAATACAAACAAAGCGCCTGTTGCACCGCATCCTAATGATACGTATGATAAAATTTTTCTAATTGAATCGTTCATTTTTTTCCTCCTTTACGACATTTCCTTAGTCAATGCTTTTGCTACTGAACAGCTGTGAGCACATACTGTTACCATTGGAATTATTGCCCATAAAATAGCTAAAACTCCTACTACAAGAGAAATGAGAGTAATTATAGATAACTTATCTCCCTTTTCGTGAGAAAGGATTGTAAGTACAAGACCTACAATAGCTAATACAGCTGCAATTATACAACCGATACATGCAAGAGAAAGACTATATTTAATCGCCTCTTTTTCAATATCAATTTTACACTTTTCAGTTGCTGTTCTCGAACATGTTACTATTGAGAAAATAAATGCCAATATAAATGCTAATGAGTTGCATCCAAGACCGATATATCCCAACATTTTCTTGTTTGATTCCATACAATGTTTCCTCCTTCATTATTTGACTACATAAGTAAGTTCATTATAGCACAATTACATTTTCTTTACAATATTGTCACAGTTTTAATTCCTATTTATTCTTTCCATTATCTATGCATTTCGTATTTGATATTATTAAAAAGAATGCTAAAATATATACGGCATTTATATCCCTTACACAGGAATAAATATAGCTGAATAATTAAGAAAAGGAATGCTATTTTATGACATCAATAATTAACACACTTTCAAAAGAGCTGGGTATCAAAACTACTCAGGCAGAAGCTGCTATTAAGCTTATCGATGAAGGTAACACCATTCCCTTCATTGCCAGATACAGAAAAGAGGTTACCGGTTCTTTAGACGATGAGGTTCTTAGAAATCTTTATGAACGCCTCGTATATCTAAGAAATCTTGAAGAAAAGAAGGAAACCATTCTTAAAAGCATTGAAGAACAGGGTAAACTTACAGATGAATTAAGATCTGATATCGAGAAGGCCGAAACCATGGTTGCCCTTGATGATTTATATCTTCCATATAGGCCAAAGAAAAGAACAAGAGCTACTATTGCCAAAGAAAAAGGTCTGGAACCTCTTTCAAATATGATTCTTTTACAACAACCTCAAACTGATATTTACAAAGAAGCTGAAGCCTATGTAGATACTGAAAAGGAAGTTGATTCTGCTGCTACCGCTATAAAGTATGCCATGGATATTTTAGCAGAACTCATTTCCGAAAGCGCAGAATTACGAACTTGGATAAGAAAATATACATTTGATAACGGAGATGTTATTTGTTCCGCAAAGGATCCTGAGGCTGAATCTGTTTACGAAATGTATTATGAATATGCAGAAGCTGTTAAAAAAATTCCAGGCCACAGAATCCTAGCTATAAACAGAGGCGAAAAAGAAAAGTTCATCACCGTTAAAATTCAGGCTGACGAAGATCGTATACATGGCTATCTTGAGAAAAAGATTATCAGAGATACCAACAAGGATTGTACCGAGATTCTTAAGGAAGTTATTAAAGACAGCTACAAACGTCTTATCTTCCCTTCAATTGAAAGGGATATTAGAAATGAGCTTACAGAAAAAGCTGAGGATGGCGCTATCTCAGTTTTTGGAAAAAATCTTTCACAATTACTTATGCAGCCACCTATTGCCAATCAGATTGTCCTCGGATGGGACCCTGGTTTTAGAACAGGTTGTAAAATTGCAGTTGTAGACGCTACAGGAAAAGTCCTTGATACCACAGTTGTATATCCAACTGCTCCACATAATAAAATTGATGAAACTAAGAAAAAGATTCATGAACTCATTGATAAACACGGCGTTACTCTCATTTCCCTTGGAAATGGTACTGCCTCAAGAGAATCCGAACAGGTTATTGTGGAAATAATCAAAGAATGTAAAACTAAGGTTTCTTATCTTATTACCAACGAAGCCGGAGCTTCTGTTTATTCTGCCAGCAAATTGGCAACAGAAGAATTTCCTAACTTTGATGTTGGACAAAGAAGTGCCACTTCCATGGCAAGACGTGTTCAAGATCCTTTGGCTGAGCTGGTTAAAATCGACCCTAAGTCCATTGGCGTCGGTCAGTACCAGCATGATATGAATCAGAAGAAACTTAGCGAATCTCTTTGCGGTGTAGTCGAAGATTGTGTTAATAAAGTAGGCGTTGATCTTAACACTGCTTCAGTAAGTCTACTAGAATATGTTTCAGGCATCTCAAAAGCAATTGCCAAAAACATAGTTACTTATAGAGATGAAAATGGTCTATTTAACACCAGACAGGAATTACTAAAAGTTCCAAAGCTTGGACCTAAAGCTTTTGAACAGTGTGCTGGTTTCCTTAGAATCAGAGATGGCAAGAATCCTCTTGATAATACCGGTGTTCATCCTGAAAGTTATAAAGCAGCAAATGCACTCTTAAAAAAGACCGGTCTTGATTTAACTACCGGTATAAATTCCGACTCTAGAGCTGCTCTTAAACTCCTTACCAAAGACACAAAGAAGCTTGCAGCAGAGTTGGAAATTGGAGAACCTACACTTAAGGACATTATCAAGGAGTTAGAAAAACCAGGACGAGATCCAAGAGACGAGATGCCTACACCAATTTTAAAATCTGACGTTTTAGAAATGTCTGATTTAAAACCAGGAATGATACTTAAAGGAACCGTAAGAAATATTATTGATTTTGGTGCTTTTATAGATATTGGAGTTCATCAAGATGGACTGGTACATATTTCTCAAATATCTGATAAATATATAAAACATCCTTTAGACGTTCTAAATGTAGGTGACATTGTAGACGTTGCCGTTATGAGCGTAGATGAGAAAAAAGGACGAATCGCCCTAACAATGAAAAATCTTGGAAACAAATAAATTAAACCCCGCCATTTGGCGGGGTTATCTTCATCTTTACGATAATTATTAATCCTGTACTCTAATTCTAGTAATGAATCCCTCAAGATTTTCTACCTTTGAATTGAAATCAGCTTCTGACATTGCATCTGTAATAAATGCATACTCACCGTCAACGCCAGCTTCAATTTTTTCAACCTGTCCAAAAATGTTCTGAACATCTGCAAGTTCTGTTGTTGCCTTAACTCTTACGAAGAATTTCTTAACTGACTCATTGAAATCTGTAAGTGAAAGTTTTTCTTCTGTCCATTCTACTTCAACATTATCATTTAAATGCTTGATTGCATCTACGATATCTGATACCACTGCACTGGCTGTAGGAAGTTTGCCTGCTCCACTTCCGTAGAACATAACTGGTCCTAATACATTTCCCTTAACCATAATAGCATTAAATACGTCGTTTACTGCGTAAAGTGGATGATTATTTCCAATCATAACTGGAGCTACATATGCATAATACTTATCATCCTGTTTTACAGCACTTCCGAAAAGCTTAACTGATGTTCCAAGAGTATTGGCATATTTAAAATCTGTATCTGTAATCTTTGTAATTCCTTCTGTATAAATATCTTCAAAGTCTACATGTTTACCATATGCAAGAGATGTTAAGATTGCAATTTTTCTACATGCATCAAATCCATCCACATCTGCAGAAGGATTTCTCTCAGCATAACCAAGATCCTGTGCCTCCTTAAGAACTGTATCAAAATCCAATCCCTCTTTACTCATTTTTGTAAGGATGTAATTAGTTGTACCATTTAAAATACCTGTGATTTCCATAACATCGTCTGCTGTAATAGATGTATTTAAAGGACGAATAATTGGAATTCCACCACCTACACTTGCCTCAAAGAAGAAATTTCTATTATGTTCTTTGGCTATCTTAATAAGTTCCGGACCATGCTTTGCCACCAATTCCTTATTAGAAGTACAAACACTCTTTCCTGCTTCAAGGGCACTTTTTACAAATGTATATGCAGGGTTTACTCCACCCATAACTTCTGCAACTACCTCTACTTCAGGATCGTTCAAAATATCATTATAGTCATGTGTAAGAATATCCATAACAGGATCTCCAGGAAATTCTCTTAAATCAAGAACATATTTAATATTAATCTCCTGACCTGATTTCTTGTTTACAATGTCCTTGTTAGTGTTGATAACATCAACCACTCCTGAACCTACTGTGCCATAACCTAAAACTGCAATGTTAATCATTTTGTTTACCTGTACCTTTCACATAATTACTTATTTTATTCACTTCCAAGCATATTTACGCTGTAAATTCCCTGGCGTGACTTAATATCATCAATCATATCTGATATATCTTTTGCATCCGGACGAACTTCTATACTCATTGTAATAGTTGCTACTCCATTAATAGGAATAGCCTGATGAATTGTAAGTATATTCAAATTATACTCTGCGATTAATTTCAAAACCTTTGATAACAAACCTGGTTCATCATTCATCTGCATCACAAATGTCAACGTCCTGCCTCTGGCATTATCATGAAATAAAAATATATCGTCCTTATATTTATAAAAAGAACTTCTGCTTAGTCCCATGCGTTCTGTAGCTTCCTGAATTGATAGATTCACATCTGATTCTAAAAGTTTTTTTACCTCTACTACCTTTAATAGTACTTCTGGAACTGCCTTTTTTCGAAGGACATAATATTTGTTATCATCTTTCATGTTAACAATCCCCTTCTGTGCGTCACAGACACACAATTGTATTTCACTTGGAGAAGTCTAACATATTTTTAATGTTAAAGTCAAGAGATTGCCCAGGTTCTAATACCTATTTTTTCCCCATATATGAACGCTATAATAAAAAAATCAGGGATGAGGACTTACCTCACCCCTTACATTTTTAACTTTCATCTGCTTTTTTTCCTAATTTTAACCATCTTAAATATGCCCCAATAAATGGATCCAGATTACCATCTAAAACCGCATCAACATTTCCTGTCTCAAATCCGGTTCGCAAATCTTTGACCATTGTATAAGGCTGCATTACATAGGATCTTATCTGGCTTCCGAAATTAATATCTCTTACTTCTCCACGAATATCCGCTGTCTTCTCAGCATTTTGCTGTTGCTTCAAAAGATACAACTTTGCCTTTAACATCTGCATAGCCTTGTCTTTATTCTGAAACTGAGATCTTTCATTTTGACATTGAACTACAATTCCTGTAGGCAAATGAGTAATTCTTATAGCTGATGATGTCTTGTTAATATGCTGTCCACCGGCACCACTACTTCTATAAGTATCAATCCTTATATCGTCATCATTAATTTCTACATCCACATCCTCTTCAATATCCGGCATAACGTCACACGAAGAAAATGATGTCTGTCTCTTTCCCGCTGCATTAAATGGAGATATTCTTACAAGTCTGTGAACGCCATGTTCAGACTTAAGAAGTCCATAAGCATTTTCACCGTTAATCTGAAGTGTGATAGATTTTAAACCAGCTTCATCTCCGTCAAGGAAATCCAATACTTCAATTGAAAATCCCTTTCTTTCGGCGTATCTTTGATACATTCTTGAAAGCATCAAAGTCCAGTCCATAGCTTCTGTTCCACCAGCACCTGCGTGCAATGATAGAATTGCGCCATTTCTATCATACTCATCAGATAACAATGTTCCAATTCTCATCTCTTCAAACTTATCTTTAAATGCCTTCATAGCTTCTTCAACATCCGGGATAATCTCAGGATCATTTTCCTCGTCTCCCATCTCTATTAAAGCCTGAACATCTTCAAACTCTGTTTCAAGAGATTTATATCTATCAACCTTTGCCCTTAACTGATTAAGTTCAAGGGACGCTTTTTGAGATTTTTCAGCATCATCCCAAAATCCGGGTTCTTCCATATTTCTTTCTAATTCTTCCATTCTTTGACTTATATTAGCTAAGTCAAAGTGAATCCCTCAAATCTTTAAGAGGTTCTTCATATTTTGCAAGATCAAATCTGTACTGATCTAACTCAACCACTTTTAATCACACCTTTCCTCTACCATGGCACAATTTATACTTCTTGCCACTTCCACATGGACATGGGTCATTTGGATAAATCTTCTTAGTTTCTCTCTTCTTTGGAGTTCTTGGGCCGCTATCATCTTTATTAGTTCCTGTTACTTTAGCTACCTGCTCTCTTTCAACTTTCTGTTCCACCTTAACATGCATAAGCATATTTATAGTATCTTCTTCGATACCATCTGTCATTTCCTGGAACATATCGAAAGCGTTCTGTGTATACTCTACCAATGGATCTTTCTGACCATATGCAGCAAGTCCGGCACTTTCTCTTAACTGCTCCATATCATCAATGTGATTCATCCATCTTCTATCAATAGCTCTAAGAAGAATTACTCTCTCTACTTCTCTTATCTGTTCTGGCTCCTGGAATTCAGCTTCCTTAGCTTCGTATGCCTTAACAGCTTTATCCTTTAACATCTGAAGAAGATCAGCCTTCTTAAATGTCTTCTGTTGCTCATCATTTAATGAAATTGGTTCAAAATTAAATATTGGCATAATTCTTTCATTTAAACCAACCATATCCCAATCTTCCGGTCTCTGCTCATCAGAAATGTATGAACCTACAACATTTTCTACAACATCTGTAAGCATGTTATAAATGGAATCTCTCATGTTATCTCCATTAAGAACTTCCATTCTTTCTTTATAAATGATTTCTCTCTGCTGGTTTGCCACCTGATCATAATCTAAAAGATTACGACGAATTCCATAGTTGTTAGACTCTACTTTCTTTTGAGCCTTCTCTATGGTTCCTGATAACATCTTTGCAGATATCTGATCATTTTCGCTAATTCCCAAACGATGGAATGAACTCTTCATACTTTCCATCTTCTGTTCTGAACCAAACAATCTTAATAAATCATCTTCAAGGGAAAGGAAGAACTGTGATGAACCTGGATCTCCCTGACGTCCTGAACGTCCTCTTAACTGGTTATCAATACGTCTTGATTCGTGACGTTCTGTTCCAATAACCTTAAGACCGCCTGCTTCTCTTGCTGTGTCATCAAGCTTAATATCAGTACCACGACCTGCCATGTTAGTTGCGATGGTAACCGCTCCTCTTTCACCGGCATGTGCTACGATTTCCGCTTCCTTCTCATGGAATTTGGCATTCAATACCTGATGTGGTATTCCTCTTTTTTTCAAAAGTGCACTAAGTTCTTCTGAAGCCTCAATTGTTATTGTACCAACAAGAACTGGTTGATCCTTTTTGTGAGTCTCAACAATCTCATTTACAATAGCATTAAGTTTTCCTTTCTTAGTTGTATAAACAGCGTCTTCAAGATCTATTCTGGCAATTGGCTTATTTGTTGGTACCTCAACAACGTCCATTCCATAAATCTCTCTGAACTCCTGCTCCTCTGTAAGAGCAGTACCTGTCATACCTGCTTTTTTCGCATATTTATTAAAGAAGTTCTGGAATGTAATAGTTGCAAGTGTTCTGCTTTCTCTCTTAACTTTTACATGTTCCTTTGCTTCAATAGCCTGGTGAAGACCATCAGAATATCTTCTACCTGGCATTATTCTTCCTGTAAACTCATCTACAATAAGAACCTCATCATCTTTAACAACATAATCCTTATCCTTGGCCATTAAGTTGTGGGCACGTAAGGCAAGAATTATATTATGATTAATCTCAAGATTCTCCGGATCTGAAAGGTTCTCAATGTTGAAGAATCTTTCTACCTTCTTAATACCTTCTGCTGTAAGTGTTACAACTTTATCTTTCTCATCAACAACGAAATCTCCGTCTTCTTCCTGTCTTTCGTTCATGATGATTTCCATCTTTGTTAATTCATGAACATCGCTTCCTCGCTTTAACTGTCTAGCAAGAATATCGCATGCTTCATAAAGTTTTGTAGACTTTCCACTTTGTCCTGAAATAATAAGTGGAGTTCTAGCCTCATCAATAAGAATTGAGTCAACCTCATCCACAATGGCAAAGTTAAGACCTCTCTGAACAAGGTCCTTCTTATAAACCGCCATGTTATCTCTAAGGTAATCAAATCCTAATTCATTATTTGTAATGTATGTAATATCACAATTATAAGCTTCTCGTCGCTCATTGCTGTCCATACTGTTAAGAACACATCCTACAGAAAGTCCTAAAAATCTATGAACCTGTCCCATCCACTCAGCATCACGATGTGCAAGATAATCATTAACTGTTACTACATGTACTCCTTTTCCTTCAAGGGCATTTAAGTATGATGGTAACAAACATGTCTGTGTTTTACCTTCACCTGTTTTCATTTCTGCAATTCTTCCCTGGTGAAGAATAATTCCACCCATAATCTGACATTCATAATGTTCTGTACTAAGAACTCTTCTGGCTGCTTCTCTAACAACTGCATATGCCTCTGGTAAAATGTCATCTAATGTCTCACCCTTAGACAATCTGTCTTTAAATTCAGTTGTCTTATCCTTTAACTGTTCATCAGACAGTTCTACCATCTGAGCTCTATAAGACATTACCTTATCTACTATTGGCATGATTTTTTTAATTTCTCTGGCACTATGTGTACCAAAAACTTTTGTAATAAGTCCCATAACGACCTCCCTGGCTGAATTTAACCATAGCTTTTTTATTTTAACACCAATCATATTATTAGTAAAGTGAACAATATATGTTGTTATCCATATAAAAACACCTGAAGCATGTTACTTCAGGTGTCTGTTGTTAACTATTTAATTATATGTTCCAGTTGCTATAATTAGCATTCTGGCTCGATAAGACCGTATGTGTTACTCTTTCTCTTGTAAACTACGTTAACTTCGTCTGTCTCAGAATTTCTAAATACATAGAAGTTATGTCCGAGAAGTTCCATCTGTACACATGCCTCTTCTGGATCCATCGGTTTGATTCCGAACTTTTTAGTTCTGATAATTTTAATTGTGTCATCCTCATCGTAGTCCTTATCAATATATTCAGCTTTAAAGTTTTCTCTAGCTTGATTTTTATCAATAATCTTATTCTTATACTTTTTAAGCTGTCTCTCTATTATCTCCTCAACAAGATCAATTGACACATACATGTCACTACTTACTTGTTCTGATCTGATAATGTTACCTTTAACTGGTATCGTAACTTCTATCTTCTGTCTTTCCTTCTCAACACTTAAAGTTACATGAACCTCTGTATCATCTGAAAAATACTTAGATAACTTTCCAATCTTTTCCTGGACTGCGTTTCTTAAACCCTCAGTAACGTCGATATTTCTTCCTGTGATAATAAACCTCATGATGTCATCTCCTTTTCCCATTATTAGAAACTATCAAATCAAACAGCCTCCTTCCCACTAGCTGTTTATAGAAAATATTATAACATATTAAGGGATTTTGTAAAGAAAATAGCCTTTTAAACCAACTTATTAACATGGTTTTTATACAAATTTCACAAAACATTTGTTCAGTAGACAATAATTATGGATTTATGTGGATAATGTGGACACTTTAGTGGGTAACTACCATTTTTTTTGCAAAATACATGCATTTTAAAGTGTTTTCAAAGAATTTTATCCACATTTTGTGCACTTTATGTGCAAAACTCATCCTACTATATTGCATAAAATAAAGTACTTTAAACTCTGTTTTCTCTATTTTGCACAAAAATGTCGTAAAAACAGCAAAACTTGAAGGTTAAAATCCAAAATTGCACAAAAAATAAACTTGACTTTTACAATCTACTTTTATGGTACAAAAGAACCTTACTTTATACTCTCTACCTTTAGGGCATAAAAAAGCCCATCCAGTTTTCACTAGATGGGCTATATATTTACTTTATTAACCTACTAATCTTACTGCACATGCAGGTGTTCTATAGAATGCATTGGAAACAATGATTCCTGATGAAGGTGTACTAGCATGTACAATCTGTCCTCCACCTATATACAATGCAACGTGTCCGATTGTTGAGCCACCGTTTGTGTAGAATAATAAGTCTCCTGGCTGAAGTGTATTTGCATCTACTGCTACCTGAGTTCCGCAACCACTCTGTGCTCTTGAGCTATGTGGTAAGCTAACTCCAAAGTGTGCATATACACTCATTGTAAATCCAGAACAATCAGTTCCACCTGTAAGGCTTGAGCCACCATATACATATGGGTTTCCAACGAACTGCATTGCATATGCAACTACTGCACTTCCTGTTCCACTTGTTACAACCGGAGCTTCTTCAACAGCTGCTTCAGTCTCTGGCTCTGTATAAGTAGCCTGTGTCTCTGGCTCTGTATAAGTAGCCTCTGCCTGTGTCTCTGGCTCACTATATGTATTCTGAGCTGCTTCCTCTGCTTGGGCAGCTGCCTGTCTCTTAGCCTCTTCTGCTGCAGCTTCAGCTTCTTCCTGCTGCTTTCTGTATTCTTCAGCCTGTCTTTCAGCTTCTGCAGCTGCTTCAGCTATTCTCTCTTCTTCAGCAATCTTAGCCTGCTGTTCTTCTAATGTAAGTGCTGTATCGAAATCAACTGATACAGTAACGTAATCATCAGAAACCCAACCTCTAACATCTTCATCTATATTGAGATATACCCAACCGCTACCATATTGGATAACGTCGTATTTCTCACCTTCAGGAATCTGAGTGAGAATCTCACTTGTTTCATTCTGCTCTGTTCTTACATTTAATGTAGTAGTTGTTACTTTAGCATTAACGTAACCACATTCCATAGCTTTAGCTTTTGCTTCTTCTCCTGTTAAGAAGTACATCTTAGCAACATAACCTTCTACATTACCAGATTTTATCTTATACCAATCACCTTCTTCGCTTTCAATAGTTGCTGCACATTCATCATAGATAACACCAACTATCTCTGCATCTGTATTGGCTTCCTTTCGTACGTTTACAAAATTCTCTACGCTTGAAATTGCGATATCATCATAGATTGAATCATCGCCATCTGTATTTTTACTCTGTATCTTCTGTGTCTTCTGTTCGCTTGCTGCTACATTGACTTTAACAATTGCTTCAAGCTCTGTCTTCTTATCGGCAGCTGTTTCATAACTATCTAAAACTGTTGTGATTCCAGCTGATGGTATGGCTACCTTTTTTGCACTGGTAGACTGTGCTAATGTTGTTCCTGCTCCAAGAACTGTTGTTGCTAATAAAGAAGTAGCAACGATAACTGCATATCTCTTTCTCACGAGTGACATTCCTTTCTCTACATTATATTGCTTTGTTACTTATTCCCTTTATTTAAAATAATGAAACATATTTAACTAAATTTTACATAAATGTCATAAATGTTACAAAATTATTAAAATCTAAAATCCTTTTAAAATATACCAAAACGATATTTGTTTGTCAATAAAATATAACGAAATAGTTAAACATTTCCAATTTATGCTATAATTACAGAGTAAAATATAGACAATTTTTTAACATAGCGAGGACTTATATAATGAATAAATACATACTTATAACCGGTGCTTCCAGAGGCATCGGAAGAGCCATAGCAAAAACCTTTGCAAAAAACGGACATAATCTTGTCATTGTATCCCAAACCCACCTTAAGGAATTAGAAGAAACCAAAACAATGTGTCAGGATTACCAGGTGGATGTTGTTGCAAAACAGTGTAATGTGGCTGATTTTCAAAGTATAACAGCTCTATATAATGAACTTCATAACTCCAACATCCTCATAACATCCGTAATAAACAATGCCGGCATTGATTATTTTGGACTTACTCAGGATATGGATGTTACACAATGGTCTAATATAATAGATACTAATCTTTCATCCATGTTTTACGTTTCCAAAACATTTCTTCCAGATATGCTGAGCAACCAGGCTGGTAGCATTATAAACATATCCTCTGTTTGGGGAAATGTAGGCGCATCCTGCGAGGTTGCCTATTCCGCATCAAAAGGCGGTGTCAATTCATTTACCAAAGCTTTGGCCAAGGAATTAGCTCCAAGTCATATAGCTGTAAATGCATTGGCCTGTGGCGCCGTGGACACCCAGATGAATGCAAGACTCAATAAGGAAGAAATAAAAGCCTTAGAAGACGAAATTCCATATGGACGAATGGCCACAACCAAAGAAATCGCCGAAATAGCTTACAACCTTTATAAATGTCCATCATATCTTACCGGACAAATAATTACTGCAGATGGAGGCTGGACATAATCCAGCCTCTATTTATGATTTAGCATTAAAATTCTCCATAAGCTCATCGTTTTTCTGTTTTACAATAAGTTTAAATTCCCTTGAAGAAATCAAATTACATCCCTGACCTACAATAATAATCTGTTCAAGACCATCCGATGTAACAACAGTTACATTATGTTTCCTGCCATTTACATGGGCAAACTTTTCTATAAACTGATCTGCAGTTTCTGCCTCTTTTGTAAATACCACTTTAATATTATGGTAATCTATAACTTCCGTGGCATGATTCTTTACCCTATATGCATCAAAAATTGCCATAACCTTTTCATTGGTAATACCCTGATAATTGCTTAGAACATCCAAAAGTCTGTCTCTGGCAGCATCAATATTATCTCTGGCCAATTCTTTTAAATCATCCCAGGCAAATATTACATTATAACCATCAACTAATAGAAAATTCTCACGGTTTTCTGTTTTCTTAGGTTTTGATGAAGAATTATCAGAATAATCTCTAATCACCTTGGTCTTTTTAAACGGATTAGACTTTCCGCTTGCTTTCTTATTTGCACCTGTAGCCAAAGAAAGTATATGATCCACTTCACTTGTACCAATCCACTCATCATGATAATTACTAGTAACAGTGTAAACCTTATTTTGAAGCGAATTACTACTTCCGTCTTCTAGAATCTCAATGTGCATGTAATCTCTGACTTTATCATAAGGTACATAATAACCTGCACCTGATTTACAAAATACTGACCCGGTAGGATTTTTTGTATCCGTTTCAGGATCATAGTTTTTCTTCTCTATAATTTCATCCTGATTGTGGCATTCATGGTATCCACCATAGTTACATACTATTTTCCCTTTTCCACTGGTAAAAGCCATAACATCCTTTTGATAATCTCTCATGGTATCCACCGGCCCCATCCCTTTGATGGTGACAAAATCTCCATCCATCTCTGGAGGTGAAATCTTTGCATACATTTTGTCCAAATCCGTCATAGCTCTTCCTGTCATGGCAATTGGCACCGTTAATTCAAACTCATAATACGGTTCTAATAAAATGCTTTCCGTCATCATAAGTCCCTGTCTAACAGCTCTGTTACAGGCTTCTCTAAAATCACCACCCATAGTATGCTTTGGATGGGATTTTCCACCTATTAAAGTAATTTTTACATCAGTTAGTTCCCCACCAATTAGCACACCTCTGTGTTTTCTTTTACTTAAGCAGGAAATGCATGTAGCCTGATAATTCTTTGCCAAAATATCCGTGCTGCACTCATTCTCCACCACAATGCCGGCGCCACTCTCTAAAGGTGTTAATAAAACATGAGCCTCGGCATAGTGTCTTAATGGTTCAAAATGACCTACACCTTCCACTTCAGTCTTAATAGTCTCTTTATAGACTACATTACCCTTATCAAAATCAATATCTGCCCCAAATCGATTTGCCACTACATTTTTAAGTATTTGAAGTTGAATTTCTCCCATAATCTGGACGTATATTTCTTTTAATTCTTCTATCCAATTAATATGAAGAGTTGGATTCTCTTCTTCCAAAATTCTTAGTTTCAAAAGAAGAACTGCCGGGTCTTCACCGGAATTAATTCTAACTCTGTAGCTAAGAACCGGTTCAAGCACTGGTTGTATAACCGATTCTTCTGCTCCTAATCCCTGTCCGGCAAAGGTTTCGTTTAGTCCTACCAATGTACATATGCATCCGGCACTTACACTAGGAACTGATTCGTATTTTTCTCCTGAATAAATGCGAATCTCATTAACCTTTTCCTCTCCAATCATTTCTTTCACTTTTAATGAGCCACCTGTGATTTTAACATGGGTAAGGCGCATATCCTTGGAATCTCTTGTAATTTTAAAAACCCTGGCAGAAAAATCTTTTGCATAAATCTTCTCATTCATATAGGTAGTTAAAGTATCCAAAAAATCTTCTATACCTTCTTCTTTTAGAGCACTTCCTTTGTGGCAAGGAAATATTTTTCTTTCAGATATAGCCTGTGTTATATCCTTTACATCCACATTTCCTTTTTCTAAATATTTTTCCATAACGGCTTCACTAGTTGCTGCCACTGCTTCATAGATTTCTTCAGAATTATCCTTAGAAAAATAAATACAGTCCGGACTCAGCTTTGTTTTTATTTGCTGCATCAGACTGTCTATATCTGCACCCTGTCTGTCCATTTTGTTAAAAAAGACAAAAGTGGGAACTCCATAGAGTTCTAGGAGTTTCCACAATGTTTCAGTATGGCTTTGCACTCCCTCAGTTCCACTGATAACTAGCACAGCTGCATCAATTACACCGAGGCTTCTCTCCATTTCAGAAGAAAAGTCCACATGTCCCGGAGTGTCAATTATGGTGATATCTGTATCCTTCCAGGTTACATTTGCCTGACCCGAAAAAATTGTAATACCACGTTTTTTCTCTATTTCATTGTTGTCTAGATAAGAATCTCCCTTATCTACCCTTCCTAAATTGCTAATAACTTTACATTTATGAAGAATAGTTTCCGAAAGAGTTGTCTTACCTGCGTCAACATGAGCTAATATTCCTATTACCATATCTATCCGTCTTTGCTGTATAAATCCCAATATTATGCTTTAAAAACAATCTTCTGGAATTTCTTTTTACCCTTCTTAACTTTGATACCTTCAGTTAAAGTAGCTTCATCATAGGTTGTAGCAATGTCATCCACTTTTTCATCATTTACAGAAACTCCACCCTGTGTTACCAATCTTCTAGCCTCGCTCTTTGAAGCTGCAAGACCTGATTTCACAAGGATATCTAAGATAGCAATGCTTCCATCTGTAAGGTCATTGGCTGTAAGTTCTGTTGTAGGCATGTTAGCATCATCGCCACCGCCTGCAAATAATGAAATAGCTGCTTTTTCAGCCTTTTTAGCTTCATCCTCTCCATGAACAAGTGTTGTAAGTTCATAGGCAAGAATCTTCTTAGCTTCATTTAATTTTTCACCTTCCCAGGAATCCATTTCGTTAACCTGATCCAATGGAAGGAATGTAAGCATTCTAATACATTTAAGAACATCTTTATCATCAATATTTCTCCAGTACTGGTAGAAATCATATGGAGAAGTCTTGTCTGGATCTAACCAAACTGCACCGCCTGCAGTCTTACCCATCTTTGTACCGTCATGTTTAAGAAGAAGAGTAATTGTCATTGCATAGGCATCCTTACCAAGTTTCTTTCTGATAAGATTAGTTCCTCCAAGCATGTTTGACCACTGATCATCTCCACCAAACTGCATATTGCATCCATATTCCTGGAATAATTTATAAAAATCGTAACTTTGCATAAGCATGTAAGAGAACTCTAAGAAAGAAAGACCATTAGCCATTCTATTTACATAAGCTCTTGCTCTAAGCATTTCATTTACAGAGAATTCAGAACCAATTTCTCTCATAAAATCTAAGAAATTAAGATCTCTTAACCAATCTGCATTGTTTACAATCTGAGCCTTTCCTGGACCAAATTCAATAAATCTGCTCATCTGCTTTTTGAAGCATTCTACGTTGTGATCGATGGTTTCAATTGTCATCATAGAACGCATATCTGTTCTTCCTGATGGATCACCAATCATAGCTGTTCCACCACCCACTAGGGCAATTGGTTTATTACCTGCCTGCTGAAGTCTCTTCATAAGACAAAGAGCCATAAAATGTCCTACATGTAAAGAATCTGCTGTAGGGTCAAAACCAATATAAAAAGTTGCTTTTCCGTTATTTACAATATCTCTAATCTCTTTTTCATCTGTCACCTGGGCAATCAAGCCTCTGGCCACAAGCTCTTCGTATATTTCCATAATAAAATTCCTTTCAAATGTACTAACTTTTATATTTTATATTATCATGTCAAAAATTTAAAGGGGTTATTCCTCTTTTCTTACTATATCCACCACATGAGAGCCTGCCCCAATCAAATCCGGTCTTTCACAAACACTCATCTGATAATTAATAAACCCCATAAATGTCTCATCATCCATGGAATTTAAAACAGGCCTCATATAATCAGAAGGACCATCAGGTGTAAATATTTTAATACGTTTTACCCCTGCTTCTTCATCCACCTTATCTATATCCTGGATTCTTACATAACTATACAAATCCTTTTCATCGGTGTTACACCTGAAATCCTCAGTGATTTTTCCATCTTTTATACTATCTTTAAAATGGTTATCTCTAAAACCATGAATAATAATAGCGTAATCATTCATGCAATATGCAACCATAATTACTCCATCTGGTTTTACTATACGTTTGGCCTCCTTTAATGCCTGTACCTTTTCTTCAAAAGAAATAAGATGGTACATAGGTCCAAACAGTATTACCAAATCATAATCATTATCCTTTAGTTTCTTTAGCTTAAGAGCATTTCCCTGGAAAGCTTTTACCTTATAACTGTGTTTTTTTAGAATACCAAGGTTATATTTCACCAGCTCTACTGCCGTAACGTCATAACCCTCTTCGGCTAAAGGAATGCTGTACCTTCCAGTACCTGCACCTATATCGGCTATCCTAATATTGGATTTCTCAGATTCTTTTAAGGAATCTAAATATTCTTTAATGTATTTCATGGAAACGGTGTATTCCACAATTCCATGCCTTGATTTCAAACGTTTATCTTCGTTAAATTTATTATAATATTTTTCCAGCTCTGTCATGTCTAATATTCCTTATTTCAGAGTTTTCCATTTATACTCACCCTTACCATTACTTTCACAAACAATTGTTCCGTTGCAAGTATAGTAACAGGTAATGTTATTTTCAGTCATTATATCTTTTAATTCCTGCTCAGTAGTGTCTTCTGTTTCGCTGGTGCTGACTGCATATTTAGGAGCCACCAATTCAACAAAATCATCAACTTTTTTATTATATCCACCATGATGTGGAATCTTTAACACATCCGCCTTAAATGTAGCCTCATCATAGGTTAACAACTCTTTTAATCTGGCTTTTTCAGCATCTCCGGCGAAAAGGTATGTATCCTTATCATAATTCACTTTAGCCACTAAAGAATAATCATTTTCCTGTTCATAGTAGGTTTCCTTGCAGGCAAATAAATCAATAGTTACTTTTCCTTCAGTTATGGTCTGATCTTCCTTTACGTAATTTATCTTATCCTGAAGTCCATACAATTCTACTTTTTCCATGAATTCTGCGTATTTATTTCCACTGTCTACATATTCCGGCATATAAATAGCTTCCACTGTAAAATTGTGAATTATATCAGCTGCACCACCTACATGATCTTTATCATAGTGAGAAAGAATTATTCCATCAATAGTTGCTACATTGTGATCTCTTAAAAAAAGTTCCACCTCATCAGCTGTTTCCTCATATCCAGTATCAATCAGATAATTTTTATTCTGAAATTGAAGTAATGCACAATCCCCTTTTCCAACATTAATAAAATAAACCATCATGCTGTTAGAATCCATAGCTTTCTTCTTGTTTTCACAACCGGTTATACATAATGACATCCCAAAAATGGCTACTACTACAGCAAAAATTGATAATCGTTTTATTACCTTCTTTTTTTCCATACATTAATTCCTTTACGCATTTGCTTTTACTACAGTTTCCTCTTTTGCATACAAAGCCTTTAATATAATCGGTGTAAGGATTGAACTTATTACTATTAGTAAAATAACTGAAGTAAAAAACTTACTGCTCAATCCGTATTTTATACCTCTTTGAGCAACAATAAGAGCTACCTCTCCTCTCGTCATCATTCCAACACCAATCTTTAAACTATCACCGAATTTATATCCCTCGAGTTTTGCTGTGATTCCACAACCAATCACCTTACATAACAATCCTACAATCACAAAGACGACTGAAAATACAAGAATTGTCATATCTAATTCTTTAAGATCTGTTTGTAAACCAATACTTGTGAAAAATACAGGTCCAAAAATCATATATGAATTTATATCCATTTTTCTTTCTATATAATCCGAATCCCTAAGAGAACTTAATATTACGCCGGCACAGAAAGCTCCTGTGATGTCTGCAACCCCGAAGTATTTATCTGCTATATAAGAAAGAGAGAATGCTAAAAATAAACCTAGAATTGGAATTCTTCTTGTTTTTGGATGTCTCTCATCAATTATTTCCATAAGTCTAAAACATAAATATCCAAGTACCAATACTATCACAAAGAATAATACTGTCTTTAATGCCACCATTCCAATGCTGGTATTAGAGCTCTTGGTGCTGATAACTGCCGTGAGAACTATGATACCAATTACATCATCAATAATAGCCGCACTCATAATAGTCGTACCAACCTCAGTAGAAATCTTTCCTAACTCTTTAAGAGCCTGAACTGTAATTGATACTGATGTTGCCGTTAAAATACATCCTATAAATAATGCACTTGTATAGTGCTCTGTCCCTGGTTTTGAAAATCCATAAAAACAAGAATACAATAAAAATCCGCCAATAAATGGTACTACAACACCGACACAAGCTAAAATTGTTGCTTTAATTCCGGATTTTTTTAATTGGTTTATATTTGTATCAAGCCCCGCTGAAAACATAAGAAGTATTACACCGATTTCAGCCATTCCAGCTATAAAATCACCTTTTTGAACAAAATTGAAAACACTAGGTCCAATCAACAAACCCGCTATAATTTCACCTGCCACTTCCGGCGCCTTTATCTTTCTGGCACACAAGCCAAAAAACTTTGAGAAAATAATAATTATTGCTAAACTTCTTATGATTTCTAACGTATCCATTTTACTGCCTTCCTTTTTTTACTCTGTTCTAAGTGCTACTACAGGATCTTTCTTTGCCGCACTTCTTGAAGGAATAATTCCTGCAATAAGTGTAAGTAACATACTTATAAATACTAAAATAGCTCCAACTATAAATGGCAACGAAGCACTTAATTCATTAAGACCTGTTAAATGATGTATAAGCATATTTATTGGTATACAAAATAATACCGTTATAAGAACACCCATAAGACCAGATGTGAATCCTATAAGAACTGTTTCTGCATTAAACATACTAGAAACATTTTTCTTAGAAGCACCGATTGCTCTAAGAATACCGATTTCCTTTGTTCTCTCCTGAACAGAAATAAGAGTAATAACTCCAATCATAATAGAAGATACTATAAGAGAAATACTTACAAATGCTATAAGAACATATGTAATAGCATTTATAATAGTTGTTATTGAACTCATCATAAGTCCTATATAATCTGTATATTTAATCTTATCTTCATCCTTTTTGTCTTTATTATAATCAGCAATTACTTCTTCAATAACATCCTTGTCTTCAAAAGATGCTGCATAAAGATTAATCGTTGATGGCGAATCCAATTGAACATATCCCATTTTATTTAAATTGTCATTATAAGATGAAGAAGAAAATTCAATAACCTGATCATAATAAGATGCTAACTGTGATTCTGCTGTCTCATTAAGAAGAGTATCAAGGGCTGTTAACGTTGCTTTAGAATCCATTTGTTCCATACCTGCCATAACCTGAGCTGCGTACTGCTGCTTAATCTGTTCTGTAACAGCCTGTGTATAATATTCCGTAATCTGTTCATCTGTCATAGAAGCAAGATACTGTTCTACCTGTGTAGCATCCATACTCATTTGCTGAGTAAAAGCCTGAAGTAATGTCTGTTTCATTACATCAATGGTAACTCCATTCATTGCAGCATCTAACATTGCCTGAAGCTCTTCATCCTTTGGAATGGTTACAATCTTTGTATACATTACTATCTTCTCTGCATCTGTAAGAGAATCAATATATGTCTTTAAAGCCTGAGCTTTGTCTGCATCTGTCTGTTCATTAGTTGCTTTAAATGGAAGACCTGTTATAACATCCTTTTCAGGATTTTCTAACTGTGCCTTAATAACTTCGGAATCTTCATTCTTGTCAATGATAAACTCTGTAAGTCCCTTTGTATAGGCTATAGCACCTGTTAACATAGCGGATGTTGCATCTTCGCTTGGCTTAATAATACCTGTAACTTTCAATTTAATTCCATTATCATACAAATACGATAATCCTGTTTCAGTATCTCTCATATCTGTATAAAGGCCGGTTAACTCATCGTATGAATAACAATCCGAATTGAAAATAACTCTATAATCTCTGCTACATATTTCCTCGTATGTCCATGATTTCTTTCCTTTGTCTTCTATGCTGGTAGCATTGATTGCTGCATTCATAATCTTTCCCATATCTGTCTTAGATTCAAGTCCTAAAGAATATAATGCCATATCATTCAATTCATTATTTTCGTCTACTACAAGAACAACCTCATTATATTCATTTGGCCAATCACCATAGACAACATCGTACTGTTTCTTAATCAACGGATTGATAACTTCTCCATTTTCACCGGAGAGCATTTCCTGCCATAACGGAGTTGAACTTGTACCCATACTCATCATACCGCTTGATGAATAAGATGACATGGTAGACATATCAACGCCCATGTATTCTGAAATAAGATTGTTCATAACCTCATCTGCATCTGAGCGAATTATTGTACCATCAACATTTTTAGTATATACAAGAGGATTTAACGCATAGGAATACTGGATTCCATTTGTTGCCTTTGAAAGCTTAGAATCCTTATCCTCTAATTCTTTATCAAGATATGCCTTAAAACTCTTAAGGTCATTTTCTTTCTGGTTACTAGAAGCAAAAGCATTTATAATCTCGTACACTGATGACCTTTTGTATACTGCATCATTTTCATGCTTGCCTTCACCTTTATCTATATTCATAAATGTTTCCATTAATGATGTTAAATCTGTGTGATTTTGTTCTATTGTCAATGGATATGATGAAAGAGTATCCTCCTGCACCTCATCAATATAACCTGAGAATCCATTTGATATAGCGTAAATAAGGGCAATACCAATAATACCTATTGAACCTGCAAAGGATGTAAGAATTGTTCTACCCTTTTTGGTAAATAAGTTCTTAAATGAAAGTCCAAAGGATGTAGCGTAGGACATGGAAGGTTTTTTCTCCTTCTTTTTGCTAGCCTTTCTTTCCTCTATCATCTTATTATCCGCTGCCTTTTCGACTTTAACTTCTTCATCTGTAAGAGGCATGGAATCATCTGTGATTTTTCCATCTAACATACGAACTATTCTTGTTGAATATTTATTAGCCAAATCCGGATTATGGGTTACCATAATAACCAATCTGTCTTGTGAAACTTTTTTAAGAATATCCATAACCTGAACACTTGTCTCTGTGTCAAGGGCTCCTGTTGGTTCGTCTGCAAGTATAATATCAGGATCGTTTACCAAAGCTCTGGCAATGGCAACTCTTTGCATCTGACCACCTGATAATTCACTTGGTCTCTTTTTTATTTGGTCTCCCAAGCCTACACCTTCCAAAGCCTTAATAGCTCTGGCTTTTCTCTCTGCCTTTTTAACCCCTGAAAGAGTAAGGGCTAGTTCTACATTTTGCAAAACTGACTGATGAGGAATGAGATTGTAACTTTGAAATACAAATCCTATAGAATGATTTCTATAAGCATCCCAATCCCTATCTTTAAAATCTTTTGTTGATCTTCCATTAATAATAAGATCTCCTTCTGAATAATGATCAAGTCCACCAATGATATTTAACATTGTTGTCTTTCCACAACCAGAAGGTCCTAAAATAGAAACAAGTTCAGATTTTCTGAATTGTAATGAAATACCCTTTAATGCATGAACGGTATTCACACCAGCAAGATAATCCTTTTTAACCTCTTTTAACTCTAGCATAAAATCTCTCCATACTTCTTTATTATTTATAATATATAAGTTGCATGCCTGGGTTATCTAAAACTCTTTACCCAATTCACCAAAGAATCATGGTATACATTTTCCATAACCGTACGCCTCATTTCTTCTGTAACCTCCCCGTTGTTTCTCATTTTCCCTATTATGCAAGCCTGAAGTTCTTCAACCGTCATTTCTTCATATGATACATCTCTAACATTTTCCGGTAAAGACTTTAAAAGCTTTTTCTCTTGTTTTTCCTTACTCTTTATCTGTTTTTCTACGTCTTTTAATACTTTCGAATAATCCACAGGCTTATACTCTCCAGTAACATCATTAAGCGGTAAAAATATATCTCCACCACAGGCCTTTACATTTACATTAATGTTACCACCCTCTGCGCAAATACGTTCTCCTGACAAAGCTCCTACATATTCATCAACAGAATTAGCAGGAAGTGTCATCATACAATCGCTATCATCATTGTTAACAACCACAATAACATTTTCCCCGTTTACATTTCGTGAAAATGCATACTGTCTGTTTGTTAACTGCAGCTGAGTATAATCACCATAGGATAGTGCAAAAGACTTTGCTCTGATTTCTCCAAGAGCTGCAATTACCTTAGTCAACGGATTCTCGTTATTTGTATTTTTTAAATCTTTTAGATTTAACTGTGGTCTTAAAGATGCATCTGAACCATTTTCTTTATTTCCCTCAATACCAAATTCCGAACCATAGTAAATAGATGGAATTCCTGGCAATGTATATAACAAAATGTGTACAGGAATCATATGTGCTTTATTTGAAAGCTTTGAATATATTCTTGCCACATCATGATTGTCTACGAAATTATATAATCTAAGTCCTAACGGATTGCCTCCAGCCATATCATATAACCTTTTTACTGTATGTGCAATCTCAAAATAGTTGTGATCGTTATGTCCTGAATATAATGCCTTATGTAATGTATAATTGGTAACAGCATGAAGGGTATCATTATTAGCCCATCTGGTGTAATCTCCATGGATAACTTCTCCCATAAGGTAGAAATCCTCCTTAACTACATTGGCCAGACCTCTTATAGCCTTCATGTAATCAAAATCCAGAACATCTGCGGCATCTAATCTAATACCATCAACATCAAATTCCTTTACCCAAAATTTAATAACATCTAATATGTAATTTATAACCTCTGGATTTCTTTGATTCAACTTAACAAGAAGGTTATGTCCTCCCCAGTTTTCATAAGAAAATCCGTCATTGTATTCATTATTTCCAAAGAAATTAATATTGCAAAACCATCCCGTATATCTTGAGTTTTCACGATTTTGTTTAACATCTAAGAAAGCGAAGAAATCTCTACCAACATGATTAAAAACTCCGTCAAATATAACTTTGATACCTTCCTTATGACAGTCACTAACAAATTTTTTCAAATCATTGTTATCACCAAGTCTTGAATCTAAAAGTTTATAATCCGTTGTATCATATCCATGGGAACCCGATTGAAATAGCGGTCCTATATATATTGCATTACAACCAATTTCTTTTATATGCTTTATCCAAGGCGTTAATTCCTTCATTCTATTTACAGGCTCACCATAATCGTTATTCTGTGGTGCTCCCGTCAATCCCAGAGGATAAATGTGATAAAATCTTGCTTCATCGTACCATGCCATATCTATACCTTCTTTCCAAATATTTATAATAAAAATAGAAGATACCCCAAAATGCTTCAGGGTATCTCCTTAATATAATTAATTTAATTCTCAAATTATAGCTGTGGTCCTGCTGAAACTAAAGCCTTACCAGCTTCATTTGTCTCATATTTCTTGAAGTTCTTAGCAAATCTAGCAGCAAGATCTTTTGCTTTTGCTTCCCACTCAGAAGCATCTGCATATGTATCTCTTGGATCAAGGATTCCTGTATCAACTCCTGGAAGCTCTGTTGGAACTACGAAATTAAAGTAAGGAATTGTCTTTGTTGGAGCCTTAAGAACATCTCCACTAAGGATAGCATCGATGATTCCTCTTGTATCCTGAATTGAGATTCTCTTTCCTGTTCCATTCCATCCTGTATTAACAAGAAATGCCTTTGCTCCACTCTTCTCCATCTTCTTAACAAGTTCTTCAGCATATTTTGTAGGATGTAACTCAAGGAAAGCCTGTCCGAAGCATGCTGAGAATGTAGGTGTTGGCTCTGTAATTCCTCTTTCTGTTCCAGCAAGTTTTGCTGTAAATCCAGATAAGAAGTAATATTTTGTCTGCTCTGCATCAAGGATTGATACTGGAGGAAGTACTCCGAAAGCATCTGCTGAAAGGAAAATAACGTTTTCAGCTGCAGGTCCGTGTGAAACTCCGTTAACGTTTGCTGCAATTCCTTTAATATGATCAATTGGATAAGATACACGAGTATTCTCTGTAACTGACTTATCTGCAAAATCAATCTTTCCAGCTTCATCTACTGTTACGTTCTCAAGAAGAGCATCTCTCTTGATAGCGTTGTAGATGTCTGGCTCTGCCTCTGCATCAAGGTTAATAACCTTAGCATAGCATCCGCCTTCAAGGTTGAATACACCATTATCATCCCAACCATGCTCATCATCACCGATAAGTAATCTCTTAGGATCTGTAGAAAGTGTAGTCTTACCTGTTCCTGAAAGTCCGAAGAAAATAGCTGTATGCTTTCCATCCATATCTGTGTTAGCTGAGCAGTGCATTGAAGCCATTCCCTTAAGTGGAAGGAAGTAGTTCATCATTGAGAACATACCTTTCTTCATCTCTCCACCATACCAAGTATTAAGAATAACCTGTTCTTTGCTTGTGATATTGAATGCTACACATGTTTCTGAGTTAAGTCCTAACTCTTTATAGTTTTCAACAGCAGCTTTTGAAGCTGTATATACAATAAAATCTGGCTTGAAGTTTGCTTTTTCTTCTTCTGTTGGTTTAATAAACATATTTGTTACAAAATGTGCCTGCCAAGCTACTTCCATAATGAAACGAACAGCCATACGTGTATCTGCATTTGCTCCGCAGAATGCATCTACTACATAAAGTTTCTTTCCAGAAAGCTCTTTCTTAGCAAGATCCTTAACAACATTCCACTGCTCCTGTGTCATTGGGTGATTGTCATTTGGATATTCTTCAGTTGTCCACCAAACTGTATCTTTTGAATTCTCATCTACTACAAGATATTTATCTTTAGGAGAACGTCCTGTGAATATACCTGTCATAACGTTAACTGCGTCAAGTTCTGTAACCTGTCCTACTTCATAACCCTCAAGACCCTCTTTTGTTTCTTCAGCAAAAATAGTCTCGTATGAAGGATTGTAGATGATCTCTGTAACATCGTTAATGCCATACTGTGTTAAATTTAACTCTGCCATTTGTTTTACCTCATTCCTTTATTTTTTTTACTATGCAAATGATACATAGTGTGAATTTTTTATATAGAAATCCACTATCAATTTTATCCACATATAAGTATACATAAAAGATAAAAAAAATCAATATTGATAGCTGTGAAAAATTTCACAAAGATTACTGAACTTTCTGTGAATTAGCGACTAAAATCACAAAAATATAGTTTATTAACTCTTTATTGATAATTTATTCTCTATAACTTTTTTATTTTTCTTTATTTAATAACTTTTTATAACTACTGTCTATGGCTAATGCCCCTAAAGGTGCAGTTACAACTATTGCCAAAACTGCAACGCTTAAAACCATATCACCGCAGGCAAATCCCATAGCTAACGGCATTCCACCGATTGCAGCCTGCACTGTGGCTTTAGGAGTATATGCCATCATTGTAAATAATCTTTCTTTTACATTTAGTTTTGTTTTAAGCAAGCATATAAACACGCCCACCATTCTAAATACCAATGCCAGGAATATTACAATTAATGCTACTATTCCAACTTTTCCCAAATATTTGATATTAACGCTACAACCCACCAACACAAACAAGAATACTTCTGCAATAACCCACATTTTTCCAAACTTCAATGATATTCTTTTGGCTACATTTTCCCTATATTTACTTAAACTTATTCCTATAAACATTACAGCAATTAAAGATGCAAATGTTATGGACGTCTTCATATTATCTTCCAGAACCACCAGGAAAAATGAAATAGATAAAATTATACTCACTTTAACCGTATCTCTAATGTGGATTTTTTCAAAATATTTCGCTAGTAAAAAACCTATTCCATATCCAATTCCAATTCCTAACAATATTGAAACCGGTATATTTATAAAATTAATTACCGATACAGCTTCCCCCTTCATCATTCCAGTAAATGTGGTAAACAAAACTATTACATACACATCATCTACTGATGCGCCGGCTAGTATCAGCTGGGGTATTCCCTCTTTTGTTCCATATTTTTCATCCATAAGTTTTACCATTCTTGGCACTACAACAGCAGGAGAAACTGCTGCAAGAACCGCTCCCATTATTGCAGACTCTAATAATGTAAGCCCCAACAATCCCGGTCCTAGAATTAATATTCCTACCAATTCAAAACTTGCAGGTACAAAGCACATCAAAAATGCACTTCTTCCTATTTTCTTTAACCCTGACACATCAAGACCTAATCCTGCCCTGGTTAGTATTATAATTAATGCAATTTTTCTTAGTTCCGGAGATATATTTAGGATAGAAGCATCTATTACATCTAGAACATATGGTCCTAAGATAATTCCAGTAGCTATCATTCCTATAAGACTTGGTAATTTAATTTTTTTACAAATCCAACCTAAAAACATTCCTAAGGTTAGTATCAAAGCAACACTTAATAACATAGCTCTCTCCTTCTTCAATATGCCGTTGACGTTTATGGTAACGATGTATACCTATAAAAATCAGTTTTTATTCTATCATATAAAACACAAAAGTCACAGCCCATTTGGACTGTGACTTCATGACTTATATTTTTTTGAGAGAGGAGAATGAAGGAGGAATCATATAAAATGCCTATTCTTTTGATATGCTTCCTTCTACTGATTTCATATTAACATACCACTTATGACAAATTAATGACACCATCACATATTTTTCAATTTAAAATTATTGTCATGTATCCTTTTTAAATGCTATAATTATTTTGTAATGAGAGAAGGAGATATTATTATGTCTAAATATTATGTTTTATATCACAGACTTGATCGCAACGATTCAAGCAGATCAAAGGCTGACGGGGTTTCTAAGTTCCTACCAAACGATGAACTTATTTTCAAAGATGTACTCGAAATAAATGATTATCAATCATTTTTTGACAACCTTGAGGATGAGGACGGCATTATTGTTACTGGTGGCGATGGTAGCTTACATAAGTTCGTCAATAGAACAAATGGCATTATTCACAATCATCATATTTATTACTTTCCAACAGGAACGGGAAATGATTTTTACAAAGACATAGGTGGCAAGAAAAACCAAGGTCCTGTGGTTATCGATCAATACCTTAGGTTTTTACCTACTGTAACCGTCAATGGAAAATCTTACAAATATATAAATAACGTATCCTTTGGTATTGATGGATATTGTACTGCAGCAGCAGATGACCTTCGTGCTAAAGGTAAAAAAGTCAATTACACAACTATTGCTCTTGATGGACTTTTGGCAAAATATAAACCGTGCGATGCCATAATAGAAATTGACGGTGTTAAACAGCACTATAAAAAAGTATGGTTAGCTTCAACAATGAACGGTCGCTATTTAGGCGGAGGTATGATGGCAGCTCCGGGACAAAACAGATTAAACAAGGCGCACTTCCAATCAGTGCTTTTATACTATAACAAAGGGCGTTTACACAGCTTACTCAACTTTCCAAAAATATTCAAAGGAAAACATGTAGGAAAACCAAGTCTGGCCCAATTACTTCCTGGCAGAAGTATCCACGTAATCTTTAGCGAACCAAGAGCTATACAGATAGATGGCGAAACCATTAGAGATGTAACGGAATACACCGTAAGAGTCTAAATTTTCATAACTAAAAAGGCGATGACATATGCCATCGCCCTTTATTATTTATTATATTTTGTAATTATAGCTATTGCACATGGAATCTTGCCTTCAATCAGCTGAAATTTTATATCTTTATATCCCAATTCATAGAAATACTCCTGGTATGATTCATACGTAAAATATTTTTGGAATCCCACACCCATTTTATCCAATGCTACGGATAATTTACTTGGCTTGGCATCTTCATTTACGGAATCTATGTATGTTGGTATTATTATTTTTCCACCAACCTTACATACTCTGACAAGTTCGCTAATAGCTTCTTCTGCGTCATCATCCTCTAGTAAATGTATAACATTTCCTGCAACCACCTTGTCAAAAAAATTATCATGACAATTTAGATAAGTTATCTCTGCTCTTTTAAATCTAACATTATCCAATGTTTTGCATTTTTCCTTGGCCACGTCTAACATTTTTCTAGAAATATCTGTAGCCATAAGCTTGTGACATTTTATACCAATATAAGTTGTAATTATTCCTGTTCCACATGCGCATTCTAATACATCATCGCTGTGATTAATGTAACTTGTAACCGCCAAACACATTTTCTTATTTACATCAGCATTTACCCTATCTTCAAATTTGTCATATACATTTGCTACTCTGTCCCAAAACATTATTCCACCTCTTTCCCTATTTCAAAACTTTTATCCTTCAAAAGGAAATTTATACTGTGTTAATCCGCATTCATCCCTAAGTGCTATTAATTCCTTCTGAATTGATTCACCAACAGGCACGCCCTTATCTTTTCTATCAAGCCATGCCAGATATTCCTTTTCACCGGCAGTATAAATTCTCTCTTCTCCCGGTGCTTTATTAGATGCTCTCAACCCTCTACATATATCTCCTGCTGTTTTCTTAAACGTATCCAATCCCATGAAAAATTCCGGATTAATAACAAAAAAGAAATGACCAAGATGATACATTTGTGGTTTTCCATCTTCGCCGACTCCGCTTAAAGCCTTTAAAAATTGTCCTCCGGAAAGAGCTGCCGATAAGATTTCCACAACGGTTGTAAAACCATATCCCTTGTATCCTGCTGTTTCTTCTCCCATTCCCCCAAGAGGAAGAAGTGCCGCATTACCAGCTCTCATTTCCTTTAAAATGGTAGCTGAATCTGTCATCGTCTCACCATCTTTACTAATAACACAACCTTTAGGTGTTTGTTTTCCAGATCTCTCATAGAATTCGATTTTACCATTTTGAATAATACATGTAGCACAATCCAAATTAAAATCAAACTCTTCATCCGTTGGCATTGTAAATGTAAGTGGATTAGTTCCCATCATTGGCTCCACGCCAAATGTTGGAGCAACTGACGGTCTGGCATTCGTTCCACAAACCCCAATCATTCCTGCCTTTGCTGCCATGGTTGTCCAATAGCCTGCAATTCCAAAATGCGTGGAATTACAAATACTTCCACCTGCCATTCCGTATTTTTTTGCTTTTTCAATAAGCATTTCCATCATCTTATGGCTGGCTACCATACCCATTCCGTCATGAGCATCCATAACAACTGTAGTTGGCGTATCCTTTATAATCTCAATATTTGTCTTAGGAAGCAAAGTTCCTTTTTTAATTCTGTCCAAATAAATAGGTTTGAATCTATTACATCCATGACTTTCAATTCCTCTTCTATCACTTTCAAGAAGAACATCCGCACAAATCATAGCGTCTTCTCTGGGAACTCCATATTTTTCAAAAACATCCACCATGAAATTATTCATCAAATCCCATTCCACAAATGGTCTAGTCTCTACCATACAAACCTCCTGTATTTTATCATTTTTTATGTACTTAAAAATGTCATTTACAAACGGACAACCTTTATTAAATTATACAACGCAATCTATTTTCTATAAAGGAATTTTTATTTACTGATTCTTATAAAAAAAGGGACCAAAGCTTTTGCATCAAGCTTTAGTCCCATATTTTCATATTGGTTTAAATTAATTCTTTGTAAAGTTAAATGAACTTCCGTTTGCAAGGTACTCCCATGTTGAATCAATAACTTCTGCTGTTGCTGTTGTACCATCCGTTGAGAATAATATTGTAATTGGATTCTCAGATGGGTCAACTCCTTCTATCACAAGTCCATCTGCATTCTCTGTACCAACACCATCAATTGATGCTAATCTAAAGATTGATAAATTAACTGCAAATGTTCCATCTCCATTGTCAGAGATTGTTACAGAGTTATCATCTGCATCTGTATATGTTCCCGGATAAAGAGCTGTTGTTGAAAGATCATCATTCTCTTCTGTCTCCACCTGTGCAGCTGTTGTTTCTGCAGCCTGTGTCTCTAATGTTGCAACCTCTGTTGTGGTTGTCACTTCTTCATTTGCTGCGGTTGTCTCCTCTGCTGTTACTTTTTTTGTTGCCTTTGTAGTTGTCTTCGTATCTTTTTCATCTGAATTAGTACAGGCCATAAGTGCTAATGCCATATAGCTGGCGAATATTAAAATTCCCCATCTCTTCAATGAATATTTTGTCATTTTAAATTCTCCTCTTACGTGCAATTTGGTTTTCAAACCAACGCACTTATAATATCACTTATTGTTATATATTACAACAAAAGTTTTTACAAAACTAGAATTTTTGTGCAATATTTACATACATATCACTGAAGAGAGATTTCTGTTGTATTTTCATAATCCCCTATTGTACATTCGATGATTTTAACTCCCGGAATTACCACATAAAGTTCATCTTCTATTATGATTCCTCTTACATTTCTGTAATTGTTTTCGTATAGGCTCAAAACATCATCGCTAACTGTATTTTCCCCATTAACATTGTAGTACTCGTACAACGGTATGGATGCCAATTTTACAAATTCCCCATCCTGATACGTGAACACATCATAGGTTAAAATGTCCTCATCTAAATATACGTAGTGGTTACCCGGATCCTCAAGCTCCTTCAAATACTCTTGTAAATAAGTATCGTCTGTCTCATTTGTTTTGTACTTCTCTTTATAAACCGCTACTGTTTCATCTTTAACGGAATTCAAAAGCTCATCATCCGGATTTGTAATAACATGGTATACATATGTATTTACATCAAATCCAAAAATGTTATTTTCCGTATCAATCATCAACGCTCTGTGGTTATCTTCTGCAGTTGAGCTGGCATATGGAGATACATCCTCATCTTTTCTCTCTTCCCTGAAAAGATATTTTGCAACTTCTGTTTGCTTGCCATCCTCATCAGTTTCAAACATAGATAACTTAAGACTTCCTTCATCTCTTCCTATTCCTAAAAGAAGGTTATCTGCATATTTATGTAAGTAACTTGAGAAACCTGGCACCTCTAATTCATCTGTAATAACCGGATTGGTTGGATCTGAAAAGTCCACTGTAAACAACGGATCTATCTGTCTGTATGTTACAAAATATCCTGTATTTCCTTCGTATCTGGCAGAATATATCTTTTCATCTTTAGCAATTCCATCAATTACTCCCACAGCATCCATGGTATCGCACTTAAGAACGCTAACCTTATTAATCTCATTACCCTCTGAATACCAATAATCTCCATCTATAGGCTCTTCGTACTCATATCTTGTAGAAACCACTCTTAGATATCCATCATATTCATCCATTGCAAATTGGTTATATAAATATCCCTCAACAATACCTCTTACAGGCTCTTCCATTTTGCCATCTTTATAGCCAAATCTCCAAATAACCGTTGAACCGCCATTTAAATATGAATCTTCATCAATGGTGTAGGTTGATACAAATATATTATTGTCTGACATGTAAAGGAAATCATACCAACCATCTTCCATGGTAAGAGCTTTCTTGTCGCAAATATTTCCATCGTTGCTAAGGTCCATACTTACTATAAATACATATTCAGAAGAATAGATAACCTCAGGTAAATATACACATTCAGGTTCTATTTGCTTTCCATCAATTCTTGGAACACAATTGTCCTCGTCAATATCTCCGTAAATGTATGTATTAGTTATCACAAAAAGTTTATCGTCTACAAGACGAATTTCCTTAACATTACCTTCCTGATTAAAGGCATTTATTAGTTGTGGTTTGCTGCGATCAGATATGTCATATACCTCAATCCTGCTATATTTTTCCGTGTCTGTATCTATGGCTTCATCCAAAACTAAAACCAACTTATCTTCTAGTAAAAGCATTTGATTATTGGCACTGCTATCATATCCATAATAGTAATACTCATAGTCAAAATCATACTCTTGCTCTTTTATCTCTATCTCCGGATTGATAGTTGCAACCTTTTCTTTTTTATCTGTGCTTACAATACTAACCTGACCCTGTGTTGCCATAGCATAGATATAATCTCCATCAGTTTTAACAATATCTCCCTCATCAATTCCTTCAACCTGGACGTTTGTTCCGGTATATTCTTTAGAATCAGTACCTTCACCTGCATTTACACTATCATCGGTTGCAGTTTTCACCTTTTCATCTGACTCCACTGCACTTTCATAATCAATTTCATCTTCAACTATTCCGCCATTAATGTAACGCGAATAAGCATATCTATCCTGGACATTACTTAGAACCTTGGCAATTTCCTTATAATCCTTGCAGCCTTCTTTCTTTCCAAGACCATCTTTAGAATTCTCTATAACTTTCTTTCCATTGTTATCTTTTGTTTTGGTATTCCACTTAATTAAACCTGTTTTAGAAGCGCCATATACGCCACCTGTAACCAATGCAACACTGGCTGCCACTGCAAGTACTCTCATAAGTATTTTCTTGCCAGACTTCTTTTTCTTACCACCATTTTCCGGGGGCAGGTTTTGGTTATTAATCACATTATTTTCCATAGTATCCTCCTCTTTTCCACTCTCAAAAGTTTCCTTAGACTCTCGTTCCTCTATAGTTTTCATCATGTTTTCTGGACTTAAGACCTCTGGAATCTCAATTTCTTCATCGCTAATATTTTTAATCTTTTTCATAAGTTCTATATCCTTTTCATCAAAACTCATGCACGATTCCACCTTTCTAATAACAAATTCCGGTTTTAAATAACTTCTAGATATTTTCCCATTTTTGATAAAGCTCTGCTTAATTTGGACCTGATAGTCGTGGCCTTCATATTCATGTATTCTCCGATTTCATTACTTTTAAAACCGCCGTACATAGCCAGGACAACCACCTGTCTTTCTTCCTCTTCAAGCATTTCCATGGCTTTTTCTACATCGTATTTTTGTTCCAAGTCCTGTGTCTTATCCGGAATATCCTCGGATAAAGCCTGAGCTTGCTCTGTATACCATTTTCGTTTCATCTTACATTTGTTAGCCAAAATGGTTACTATCCAATTACAGAATTTATCATCATCCTTTAGATTTCTCAGTCCTTTGTAGGCATCATAAACAGTATCTGCCACGACATCCTTAGCATCTTCCGGGTTGTTCAGCATATAGTACGCATATTTATAAAGATCTTTATAAATATGTTCATACATCTGTGCAAATGCATCCTTATCCCCAGCCTTTGCCTTAGCTACTAGTTGTGGATTCATTTCCATAAAAAACTCCATTTCTTATTGTTTTCACTTATATGTGTATTAATATTCCTAAAGTGTTGCAAACTTTTTTATTTTTTTATAAAAAAAGGTCGATGCATTAGGCAACGACCCTTTATAAGACATTTTATTTATTATCTAAGCAAAACAAGCTGAATGTTGAATCAAATACAATTCGCTCTTTTTCATCATATATCCTTGACTCAACAACGCATATAGATTTTCCACGTTTAACTACCTTAGCCTTACTATGTAGCACTCCTGCCTTTGTAGCTTTAAGAAAATACATATTCCCCTGGTTTGTCACATACATTTTTCCATCACTTCTTGCTGCAAACGCCGCCGTAACATCAGCTAATGTGAAGTAAACTCCTCCGTGAGCTATCCCATATGGATTCATGGATTTTTCTGTTAATGTTAAACGTCCCTCTGCACAATCATTTCCAACATATGTAATCTCTACACCATTGTGCAACGCAAAGGTATTTTTCCCCATTATTTCTTTTTCAAGTTCCACGAAATATTTGCTCATTTCTCTTTCGCTCATTTTTTTACCGTTCCTCTTTTATCATTCTGCATTAGAATATTGTCCAAGATAAAGTGATCCATTTTCACCACTTAACTGGATTGCATAATAAACAGTGCTACCATTTTCATCTACATAAGATATTCCTACTGTTGGAATAGTCTCCACCAATGGTATATCCAGCACCAATGGAACATCTGATGTAATTGTTCCAAAATCATAATTAAGTGTCGATTTAAAAACAGGTAATTCCCCTTCTGCATCTACCAATTCAATATTGTATATTTTTAATTTTTTTATCTCCCCATCTGTTGATAACATAGCATATGTAAGTGGTTCCTCTGTACTTACTGTATACTCACTGTAATCATCATATAATGATAAATCTGTTACTTCCTGGATGCTTAGTGAACCTGTTGATACATTTGCATCAATATCCGGTGTATCCACATTAAGTTCTCCATCATATTTATCAAATGTCCTGATATCCAATGGCATTGCTTCTCCGTACTGTGTCTGATAATCAAAAAAATATTCACTATCCCAATCTAGTTCTTCTGATTTATCAATATCCCAATCTCCAGATGTATTGTGATAATATCTTATATCATCGTAATTTTCATCATATGCACAGCTAAAATAAAAATCTTTACAATTGAGCGCTGTTGCATCCTCTGTTAATTCGTATTTTCCATAACATGATGAATCTGCTCCTGCAGAACCTGAATTCATAAATATTCCATCTCCTGCATATGTGTAGGAATTTCTTGACCATCCTTCAAATACAAACTGGGGACTTCCATTTACACATGTATATACTGCATAGATATCTGTTGTTGTCGTTCCTTCATTTTCTTCTGTATAACCTGTTACTCTTCCGATGTACAGTTCAGGAATTCCATCTCCACTTAAGTCTTCAACTCCAAATCCCACTAATTCAGGTGGTGCCTCTGCTCCTTCTGAATGGACGGTCTCCATAATTGCTGTATAGCCTGTTTCTCCTTCATAATCATCGCCACCTGTTGTGAGATATGTATCATACTGTTGCAGTATTTTGTCATATCCATACTCTTCTAAGTCATAAGTTGTCTTTTCTTCTTTTTTAGTTGTTTCCTCTGTAGTCTCTTCTATAGTCTCTTCTTCTTTTTTTGTTGTTTTCTTTGTCTCTGTATTCTTTGTTGTTTCTTTTGAATCCTCATTCTTATCACAAGCAGTTAAACTCATTGCAAATACTGTTGTCATAAGAGCTATTGCTAAAACTTTTTTTCTCATTTCTCCTCTCCTTGTCCTAAATTCATACTTTTAACTTTGTTTTTTAAATTTTACCATATTACTATTATTATGTCATTTCCATGTCATGATAATTTTTTTATAATTTCTTTATTTTCAACTTATCTATCCTTGTGATATAATTTTCATCGGAAAATATTTATAAATGGAGGAATATTATGAGTATCAGACTTGGAATTATTGGATACGGTAACCTTGGTAAAGGTGTTGAAGTTGTCGTTAAAGATGCACCTGACATGGATTTAGTTGCTGTATTTACAAGAAGAGATCCTTCAACAGTTAAGATTCAGACTGCTGGAGTACCAGTATTAAATGTTTCAGAATTAGCAAATTGGACAGACAAAATTGATGTTATGATTCTTTGTGGAGGTAGTGCAACAGACCTTCCTACTATGACACCTGAGTACGCAAAACTTTTCAACGTTGTTGATAGTTTTGACACACATGCCAGAATTCCAGAGCATTTTGCCAATGTTGACAAAGCAGCTAAGGAAGCTAACAAAATTGGTGTTATTTCTTGTGGATGGGATCCAGGTATGTTCTCTCTTATGAGAGTATATGCTAACTCTATCCTTCCTGACGGAAATGATTATACATTCTGGGGCAAAGGTGTATCTCAGGGACACTCAGATGCTATTAGACGTATCGAAGGCGTTAAAAATGCAAAGCAGTATACAGTTCCTGTAGAAAGTGCTCTTGAAGCTGTTCGTAACGGTGAAAACCCAGAACTTACTACAAGACAGAAACACACAAGAGAATGTTTTGTTGTTCTTGAAGAAGGCGCAGACGCAGCAAAGGTTGAAAAAGAAATCAAAGAAATGCCAAACTATTTCGCAGATTACGATACAACTGTTAACTTCATAAGTGAAGAAGAATTCAACGAAAAACACCAGGGCTTAGCACATGGTGGATTCGTATTCCGTTCCGGAAAAACAGGAGCAAACAAAGAACACAATCACATTATTGAATACAGCTTAAAGCTTGATTCAAATCCAGAATTCACCACTAGCGTACTTGTTTGCGTTGCAAGAGCAGCATACCGTATGCACCAGGAAGGCCAGACAGGATGCAAGACAATCTTAGACATCCCACCAGCATACTTCTCACCAGAAAGTGGCGAAACCCTCAGAGCAAAAATGTTATAATTTGTCATCACTAAAGGTTGACGACATATGTTAACCCCCGTTGCCAAGGCAACGGGGGTTTTTCTTTAGTATTCTGTTTTCTAATCACAATTTTATTACCTGCTGTGACCACCGCCGCCGTGAGAGCCTCCTCCTCCGGAAATGTGGTGTCCTCCTCCGCCGCCACCGCCACTAGAAGAACTTTTATTAGGTGGATCGTATCTTTTAGTAACTGTTTTCCTAATAAATCTATCTTCTTTAACGTCGAATATTGGTTTTCCATTTTCAAGGTAAGTTGTATTTTTTACAGTATTTTTTCCCTTACTTTCTCCCTTGTGTTTAAAGTAGTATATGATCATAAAAATAACTGAACAAAATATAGCAAAACCTGAGTTCTTAAAAAGACTGAATTTATAATTTTGTTTATACTGTATTTCCTTAACATCTTCAACGATGTGATCAACAAAAGCCTTACAAGCTTCACGGTATTCTTTAGAGTACTTTTCAAAATCAGATTTTTTCAAATCCTCATCAGGAATCTTATAATAGAAGCTATCTAAAGCTCTGTCAATCATATCAGAAGAATACATCTCTTCTGCTTTTCCAGTTGTACCCATCCAGGTATAAATTTTGCCGTTGAATTCTCTGTAGGTATTATCTACAAGAATTACTCCGTCACCAGTATCTGTACTACCATCAAGGACCTGGGCACAATCATACCCGAAACCATAATTTTCCCAAACACTGTCGGCAACCAACATAACCTTTTTATCAATAGTAACATCATTAGACTTGGCATTATCATAAGGAGCAAAATTCACAAGAGATTCTTCTAAAGTAAAAACTACAATATCTAAAGTAGTCTTTTTTTCAGCCTCGTTAATATATTCTTCCAGCCATGCCTCATCCTCTTCTGTCATCTGATCACCACCGTCAAAAACTCTTTGGTCACCATATACACGATCATCATTGGTACTTTCATAGTAGTCAAAATTTAAATGACTACTTGGTTTACTAACAAGTCTGACGCCTAAATATAAAACAGTTAAAACTAAAATAATGATAAATGGGACTTTGAAATATTTTAAAAACTGACGTATCATCACAATCCCACCTCCAATATAGCGCAGAGTAATTTAACCCCTAAATATACAAATCCACCAGAAACCAACGTGTACAATAGAACCTTTAATTTGGATACAGGAGCTGTTCCAACAACTTTACCAGATTGACCATTCACATAAAATCTATACACCTTGCCACCCCAGCTGTAATCATATATCCAAACAGGAAGGAGAGCAAAATCGGTATTTTTATTTTTAATATCGTTGGTATATTCTTTTTTTCTTACAGTGGAAAAACCCTGTATACTTTCCTGAATAAGGGAATAGGAACTTTCCTTAACCTTATCATTAGCCCTATTTTCATAAGCTTCAGCCGGTTTGTTATAAACCTCTCCAAGAAAACCGGATAAATACATAGAATCAAAATCCATTAACCCGGAATAACTATAAGGTTCAATTAAATCCATAACATCATCTGGCATGCCCTCTGATGCATCTGCCGGAACATTGTCATAAGAAGCACTCATCTTTCTAACAACCTCATAGTAGGATGTTTCCGTATATCTATAATCACCTGTTCTCCAAGTTCTAACCTTGGTAGCATCTGCTACAAATGTAGACTTTACGTCATAGTCGTAAAGAAAAAATGGAACATAGTAACCTTCAATCTTTTCCAGAGTTTTAGTGCTAAGAAATGACATTGGTGTAAAAATATTTTTCTTAAAAGCTTGCTCTAAGATTTTACCAGCACTTCTCTTCCAGATTCTAAAAGGAATTATCATGTTAGGCTTTTTGTCACCCTCCACTCTCTCATCAAGAATCAAATAGTTTCCACAGCTTTTACACTTTGTTGCGCTAGTAAATTCACCGGTTTCAATAGGGGTACCACAGGAAGGACACAACATAGTAGTGGATTCGCTTTTGTTAATTTCATAGCAATCCTCTCCCCCACAGTTTGGACAAACCATTTTCCTAGCTTCCAAAGAATACAGCATATTGCCGCCACACTGCATACATTCAAATTTCATAAATAAAATCCTTTCTGTTGTTGTAGGCTCCTCCCACTTGCTTTAGCAGGTGGGAGGAGCCTTGTAAATTCGTAGCCATTAACCTTGGCTCTCAATGTATTTTTGTATAGTAGCCAACGATACTTCGCCTATACTACAAGCAAAGTACCCATCATACCAAAAGATTTTCTTCTTCCAATACTGTTTAGATAAAAAGTTTGGATATTTCTGCCAAAGATAGTATGTGCGTCTGTTATGACGGTTATATCTATTATCCATATCGAATCCCTCAAATATATTGACCATCACTAATGAATAACATAATATATATTTAGTGAAATGTCTATGAGGTGAATTTATGGAA
>JAEIGA010000887.1_pt1 | contig 44483 bp, 69 predicted proteins | sample 9270691 | NCBI WGS metagenome assembly JAEIGA01 (sample SAMN17057246, study PRJNA624740) | gut metagenome | biome: biome; isolation source: fecal sample | host: Bos grunniens | place: China: Xizang | collected 2019
AGGCTTCCACGGAGTATTCACCATTTCCGGGTGTTTCTGTGTCATTTCGATTGCCCACAAGAGATTCCAAGCTGCTGCCAAAAGGTGATCTTCGTCCGTCCACCCGTCAAGATATTTTGCAAGATGCCTTGCAGCACTATCGCAAAGGCTGTTTGTAGGTATGCCCTTATCAACATTGTGTTCACCATACTTTTTAGCTCCGTTCTCACAATGCTTTGAAACCTCAATTATGGCATCCCAAGGCAGTAAATCCATTCTGCCCTTACCCTCTGCCATATCCCTTACAGCACCCGTATTAAATTCTCTGCGATTTCCTGAATCTTTAATCACCGCATTCAACCACCTTTCCATCAATAAGGCTATAGTATGTATCAGCTTTGATATTAACTCCGTCAACCTCTACCATTGTTGCACCTATAAAGGGGTATTTGTTGCCGTCCCAACTACCCCACTCGGAAAGAACAAGGAAGCTGCCGACAGAGCCTTTGCACTTGTTATTTTTGCCCCAAGCAACACAGATGTTTCTCTCACCCTCTCCATTGTTGCTACTATCTGAACCTGTTGTGACATTTGCAGACCCATAACCTGTAGCAGAGTTTGCAGACCCATAACCTGTAGCAGAGTTTGCAGACCCATCACCTGTAGCAGAGTTTGCAGACCAATCACCTGTAGCAGAGTTTGCAGACCTTGAACCTGTAGCAGAGTTTGCAGACCCATAACCTGTAGCAGAGTTTGCAGACCCATAACCTGTAGCAGAGTTTGCAGACCCATCACCTGTAGCAGAGTTTGCAGACCCATCACCTGTAGCAGAGTTTGCAGACCAATCACCTGTAGCAGAGTTTGCAGACCTTGAACCTGTAGCAGAGTTTGCAGACCCATAACCTGTAGCAGAGTTTGCAGACCAATCACCTGTAGCAGAGTTTGCAGACCCATAACCTGTAGCAGAGTTTGCAGACCCATAACCTGTAGCAGAGTTTGCAGACCTTGAACCTTTTGTATGATGTCTATTGCTCGGCTTTGCTCTTTCGGTTACATATTCAATAGCAGCTTTAACAAGTCCGGGAATGCCGATCTCTGCCCCTATTTTTATTCTTGTGCCACAAACCTTTGAGTCATCAGAATTTCTTTCTCCGTTGTCCTCAAGCTCTACTTCACAGAAACGGCTTTTTGCGGGGGAATAATAAAAGAAACAATCAAGAGGATATTCACAAGCGTGGAATCCATTATTACAAAGGGATGCAGTTTTTTCTTCGTATTCTTTGCCGATTTCGTACTGAAAATCACGGCACTTCAAATTTTCATCAAAGCCTTTATATGCTTTCATTTCTATTATCCTTCTTTCGTTAAATTATGTTTTATCTGATTGCAGATTCGTGTTTTGTTATAGTTAAAATAGCCTTTACAGGCAGGAGTATCTTCTGTGACATACATTCTGCATCTTACACACATCTTTGTCCCGGTTGCTGTTTTTAAGGCATATTCACAATTTCCACAGAGGTTGGTTTCCATTATATGCCCTCTCTTTCTTCTGCATATACTCTGCCTTCATCAAACTTGATGCCGTAGGTTTCCCATATATCGTCCCTTGCTTCTTGCAAAGTTGTATATCCCTCTGCAATAGCTTCTGCATGGTTTATGCAATATTTGATGGCTTCACAAATTGACTTCTGTTTCCAACCTCTTTTGTCCCCAAGAAATTGCACAAAGGCAATAATCATATATTCAACTGTTTGGTTAATTGCTTCAGATTTAATTTGTTTTTTTTCTTTAACCTTAATGCCCTTAAGACAGTTCATTTGTTGCCACCTGCTTTCTTTAATTGCTCTGCAACAACCCTCTTTGCAACAGTTAAATATATAACACCTGTAACACAACCTACTTCCTTGTAAGTGTCAATCAAAGAAGAAAGTTCTATATCCACTTTTTTAGCAAAGTCTTTAACATCACAATCAGACTTTTCAAGCAGCTCATTTAGGATCTTTTTAACTTCGGAATTATTCATCTGTTCCACCTTCTCTTTTTATAATTTTCTCTTTCGTAATCATCTAAATTTCTTTCTGTGTCAAGATGCTCTTTAATTTCACTTAATTCTCTCTTGTATGCCTTGTATTCATCACAATCACAATGGCAATATAAGTGTCTGTTTTCACAGTTTTTACAGCAAGTGCGGGGATATGTCATTCTATTTCGCTCCAATCCAAACGCTGACCGCAATACGCACAGTATTTTTGAGGAAACTGAACAGGCTCGTTACAGTTAGCACAACCAAAAATAAAGTTTCTTGTGTACTTTTCATTTTTAATTTTGTTCTTCTTCGGGATCTGCTTCTCAAGAGCCTTAATTGCCTCTTCAAAAGCAACGGCATAGTTCATATCGTAGTTCCATTCAACTTCTGCTATTGCGACCTTTATGATGTCTATAGCTTCCTGTGGTGTCATATTAATTCCTCTCCATTCTGTTTTTATAAATTGCAGCTGCAAATACGCAAGAAATACACAGTATGCTTAATATCAAATATTTCATTATGGTCTTACCTCGATATCAGGGAGTATTTCTGTGTGGAAGTAGAACTTATAGTGATAAGGGTCTGTAACTGAATCGGTAATATCCTCAACCACATAAATTACATACTCGTTAAGATAGATATAGTTCTTCTTATATGTGTTCGCACCTGTCTTGCAAGTGACCACCAATTCACTATGAGAGTTGTTTGAAATACTCATATAACCTTCTAACTCACAGACAATCAAGTCTGTTCGAGCATTGTAGACAGTAATCTTTCTTACACACTCGAAGTAGTCCGCTTCTTTCGACATGTTGTAATTAACCCTATCAGCTTCTGTTCCATAAAATTCATCGGAACATCCTGCAAATACTGTCATTATTGCTATGATACAAAGTGCGATTGCTATTATTTTTTTCATTATTTTTTCACTCCTATAATTTTCAGAGCATCCGAAGCGGAACGGGCAATTCCTGCCCTTATTCCGTATCGGTGCATAATGTTTATGAATTTTTCCTGTTTCTCTCTTATAGTGCCTTTATCGTCTTTACATTCAATAAAAGCAACATTGTTATTCTCACCGAGAAACAACAGATCAGAAGTTCCTTCCGGGCATCCTTGCACAGGTCTTAAATTAATCAATACATATTGATTAAACTCGTTGCTCCAAACTCTTTTGCCCTGCCAAAATTTGCCCGAGTTCAATCGTAGGATGATGCCGTGTTCGGATAACGAAAGACGGATGGAATCCTGAATGTAATGCTCTGAATGGCTCAATTATTCCACCTCCGACTTTTTAACCACAAACCCTTCCTTCTTAAGGCACTTTACACAAAGACCTATCTTTATGGCTCTTATATCACGCTTTATTGCTTTTCTGATTTTATCCTCAAACTGCACCAACTTATCCTTGTGCATAATGCCATATACGATTAAGAGAGTGCTTATAATTTCACAAATAATTATTGCGATTAACATTTTTAATCATCCCTTTCTTGCTCTACAATAACCATCCCCGTTACCGAAGCGTATAAATACTCAAGTCTTGCTCCACGGCTTTCTTCCCATCCGTCAAGCATATAAATGCCGTCACATTTCATCAGTTCACATAAACCCATATCAATATAGTCTTTATAATCAAAGCCTTTATTTTTAACAGGATTCAGAACTGTATGCCCGGATGCCTTTAATTCTTCTTCTGCTTTGGCAAACTGATTAATATAATTAGGGTTATTCGTGATTTTGCCTGCTATGTAGACTTTCATTGTTTACCTCCTTAAAGCATCTGCTTAAAGATGTAACACAGAACATCAACTACAATAGAATTACCTGCCTGCTTATATAACTGTGTGTTGCTGTTATACTGTGCAGCCTTATCAAAATCTGCATCATCAAATCCCATCAAACGCCAACATTCTTTGGGAGTGAGCTTACGGATTCTTATTCCAGAAAGATTATCATTTGAAGTAATTTGCGATCCGTCATTAAGATTTATTTTTGTAGGCTCTGTGCTACCGATAGTTGAGGACTTTTCAAGGCTTTCAATGTCAGGTGAAACGAAAGAACCCGTCCAATTTGCTTGACCTTTTGCAGTTAAAGGTTGACACACATCGGCATTAACATCTGTTGTCATACCACGTTTAGGACTACAAATAAAACGGACACCTTTTTCACTTACATAGCAGTTTTCAACAACCACCTGTGATGTTGCTGTGTTCAAGGTCTGTGCAACTCCGTGTCCGACCCTACCTCGTCTTGTTTTGCTCCCCGGTTGTTCAAGGTTTATTGTGTCACCCTCAACAGCTTCGTCATAACCCTTTTTATTGTTAGCAGGGATAATCACCCTATTATTATGTTTAGGTGAACTTCCGTCAGTTGTGAGAGTTCCAACGGTGCCGTCTTTTCTTATGTAGCCGTTCTGCTCGTCATAGGCTAAAGGCTCTGCTACCGCAGTAACAGTTCCGTGATTCTCTTTAACAGTTGGAGCAATACCCTTGCTGTCAACAATTCTTGATGCATCGTGTCCGCTTGGGGAATAGTTGCCTATGACATCTATAATAGGTTCTGCTACCTTTAAGCCTGTTCTTTCACTTCTTAAAGTGGGAGCAACATCCCCATAAACTCTTTCGCCACGATTCTTATAAAAATCTTCCACAATCATAGGCTGCCTATTTTCACCCTGCATCGTGTCAACTGTAGGTGCAACTGCACCCTTATCCCATATAGCACCTGCCTGATGTCTGCTTGTTTCGGTGTCATAAAGGCCGCCAAGTCTTACGGGTTCTACCTCAACACATTTGGGGTCTTTATAATCTCTTGCAAGGAGAGTTCCGCACACATCGGTTTTCTGTATCATTGTTTTTTCCTGTGCGAATGTTGAGTTTGCAATTTTATTGATTTTTTCGTTGCTGATATAAAACTTTTCATCAACACTATCCTCAAGCATATCTTTAAGTCTTAATGCCAAAGGAAATTCCTCCGGGAACTCATAAGAATATCCACCAAGCACCGACACCATAAAGCATCTGTTTCTGTTCTGTGGGATGCCGAAATTTTTAGCATTAAGGTCTTTCCAATAATTCTTGTAGCCTTTGCTCTCTAAAAATGCTAACCATTCATCAAAATGCTCTTTGTTCTTCGTGCCGTGTACCTGTGTCACGTTTTCCATAAGCAGAATCTGTGGTAGTTCAGTACATTCATTCAAGAGCCTTTCAACTTCCCATAACATACTACTGCTTGTATTTGAGCCTTTTGCCATACCCTTTTGTTTACCCGCTAAACTTAAATCAGTACAGGGGAAAGAGTAACAACAAATATATGTGTACTTATCTGTATCAACAATTCCTAAATCTTCTGCATCAACATTTACTATCGAGCCAATATTATTTGTAGCTTTGAAGTTGTTGAATACGGTCCTATGCCAATCCTCGTTCTTTCGGGCAATTTCTGTCTTTGTCATAGGCTTTTTGCCGTCTGATGAAATACCCAAACCAAAAAGAATTTCTGTTAATTCGTCCTTGGTGAACTCTGCACTATAATCTGTGCTATCGTTTTCCTTATGTATAGCCTTGTAGGATGCTACTGCATTCCATTCCCATTCAGATGTTCTGTAATGCTCAAAGTTTACTCCGAGCCTTTCAAGTGCTTTTGCCTGCGCACCTATGCCCGAAAATAATTCGATAAGTCTTATAGGCTTGTCTATTTTTAACTTTTCCATTTTTCTTACCTCACAATATGTTTAATTCTTGCCATCTGCCAAACCCAAGCCTGCTTATAACCACGCTCTTTAGCAATTTTCTGTAAATCTGCTATAGTTTGGCATTGACCTACTTCCATTCGTGCTATTTTCTTTTGTTTTTCTTGTTCTTCTTTTTCAACTGCTTGTATTTGCTTTAATTCCACATCTTTTATTGCTTTTAGCTCTCTGCCCTTAACTTGATATTCATAACCACAATAGGGGCATTTAGGGGCGGTTTTGAAACATCTGAAACATTCGCTGCATTGTCTTATTGATAAAGTTCCGTCCTCGTTGTGCTGCTTTCGTTTTTCAACTGTCTGTGCCAAAGTCCATTCGTGGTTGTCGGTAGGTAAGCCGTGTCTTTGAACATTGTTTACATAGTCAATTATCACGGCTTTTTTACCTTCAACCGGGGTCAGCACCCTACAAGCCTGTTGTATGAATAACGGCAAACTGCAAGTTGGTCTTAACAGTAAAGCTACACTTGCATTGGGTAATGTAACGCCCTCTGATATGAGATTGCAGTTGCAGAGAATCTGCACCTTACCGCTACGAAACATATCCATTCTTTTGTTGCGTTCCTTGATGCTCATACCACCGTCAATACTTACAGCCGTTATGCCATTTTCATTGAACATTTCTGCGGTCTGCTCACTATGTTTAACCGATGTGCAATATGCGATTGCCTGTCGGTTTTCACCCAATAATCGGTAGTATTTAAGAATGTCACCATAGATTGCACTTTGGCACATCAGATCACTTAACTGTCCGTTGTTATATTCACCTGCAACCATATCAACATTGTCGGTGTCTATATTCAAATCGGGGGCATAGTAGTCATATTCACTAATAGCACCCATTCCGATTAACTCATTAGCCGTTATTCCTATAACCAATGTGTCTGCAAGTGTTAAAGGTTTTCCGTCAAGTCTTGCAGGTGTTGCAGTAAATAAAACTCTGCGACAGTTATAAAATTCACAAACCTTTTTGTAAGACTTTGCTTCCGAAAGGTGAGCTTCATCAATGATGATTAAGTCAACATCTGTAGGCTTACGCTCTTTCAGCCTACTTGCTTCTGTGAACACCGATTCAACTCTCACCTTTTCGGTAAGCACGCCTAAACTCTCAAGCAGCTCTTTATGCTGATTTATAAGTGTGTGTCTGTGAGCCAATACAAGAACATTACCTTTAGCACCTTGTATCATCCGTGCCATTATGTAGGATTTTCCGCTTCGACACGGAAGGACACAGCAGATGCCTTTAGAGCCGTTTGCAAATGCTTTTATGGAATCATCAAATACTTGTTGTTGATACCCACGAAGCGTAATCATTAGTTGAAGGGAAGATCGTCAGGAACATCAACGGGAGTAAAGTCATTGTTTCCCCCACCTGTAACTGCTGCCTTATTTGAAGGCTCTACCCAAGCAGGAAGTTTGTCCTGTCTGTCCTTGCCGATGAAGTAAGCAATCTTTGCGATATCTTCACCTTCGTACTGTTCGTGCTTAACCTTTGCAGCACCTACCCTACCTATCCAAGTGTTAATGTTGAGATTGCCCGGCTGAATACCGAAAGAACTGAACAATTCACCAAGTTTCTGATTGGTAAGTTTCTGATTGTCAGGCATAAACACAATCCAATGCCAAATTGTTGAATTGTAGCCTGAAACATCAAGAACAAGCTTTATCATCTGATTACCTGACTTGCTGCTTGTCTGTTCCTCTGCTGCTGCAATTCTTACTCTGTGTTCTCCGATAGGAATAGGCTTAAAGCTCTGTTCCTCATACTGTGAATTATCAAAAGTCCAATTAATTGCCATAATTATTTACCTCCAAAATTTATTTATTGCCACCTGTAAAAATATCTTCAGGCATACAGTATTTTCTGCAAAAGAGTTGGTCTTTGGCATACATTGTGGGATTGCCCTCAAGCACATACCACCAAAGCTTCTTGCCTTCTTTTTCACCTGTGTTGACATAGGCACAGATGTTGCACATGCCGATGAAATCATCCATAATCTTCATAGGAAGTTTCGGTGTAACTCTCTTTGCCATAGAGCCGTCAGGTGCAGGGAAGTCCTCTGCGTTGTGCCAAGCTGTAAAAATTACATTTGTTTTTGCTTGTGCAGCTTCCCACACAAGTCTGCGAAGTCCGTTGTAAATCACGCTGTAAGCTTGACGCATGTCCTTGAATTTACCTGAATCATCAAGTTCGATAATTGCATTGTTAAAAATGCTTGTAATGTTATCGACAATGATTGTGTCATAAGCATTACTGTCAACAGCTCTGCGAAACTGCATATTAAAACACTCTTGTTCTTTGCCGAACTTGTCCTTATCAAGCCAATTCCACGTAGCTTCAATGTCAAGGTTCGGTCTGTCAAAATTACTTAACACAATAGATGAATTATCTGAACACAGCAGTTTAACTCTGCCTTTTTCCTTGTACTGTTTAAGTTTGCCGTTTTCAATTCCCACATAACCTCCTTTCACTAAAGTTGAGTTGGTAGTTTTGCCGCTACCTGCGGGACCGTAAATAAGTGCTACTGCCATAATCACTCTTCCTTTCTGTTGTTTGATATAACCCAATTATTTTAATGTAATTTAGGGTAAAACCCTATTTACAAAGTAAAAAAAATTACGCATCAATTTTACGAGCCATACCAAGCATATTGCTATCAATTGGCTCTGTTAAAATTCTTGTTGCCGTACAATACGGACAATCGTATTCCTCGCATCTTTCAGGTGCAATTTCTCCGTTTTTGATAGCCTGAAAACGGGGAGCTTTCTTCCTTACTTCTTCAAGCTTTTCATCCAAGTCATACTGTTTGACTTCGGCATCATCTAAATGTGGGATAGTTTCTTTGGTTGCCATAACAAGGAAGAATGGTAATCTTTTGCCTATATTCTGACGGACTACTTCTTGATATACTGCCCCCTGAATGTCATATCCCCAATACTTTACGATGCTCTCAAATAAGTTAGGGGAACGCAGACTTGACATATATTTTAGGTCTGCTATAAACTCATTCTTTTTGTAGCTATCCATTTTGATTTTGAACGGAACACCTGCTATAGTACCCACCATAATTTTCTGCTTTAACCCGGACAAATGTTTCATCATCAAAGGCTGAAGCTTAACCTTTTCCGCAGTTTCAAATGCCTGTGCCACATCTGCGTAGGGTTCACCATTCTTTTTGAGCAACTCTTGCTTATTTTCTTCCACAAACTCTTCCAATGATTTTGTAGTACCTGTAAGCAGTTCGTCAAACAGAGATCCAAGCAATAACGCTCTTGAATCAGGCTGCTTATATTCGCCTTTGATTTTTGCTAAAGCCAATGCTTCACATTTACAAAAATCTTTGTACTGCGATACCGACATGAAGCTTCGATTTGCTTCAGCCGAATAATAAGACTTCTGTGTCAGGTTCATCATCCCTCACCCCCAAGAACTTCGTGCGGCTCTTTTATTTCGGCACAGTTCTCACAGCCTATTACTTCGCCATTACAGCTACTTACAAAAACAGTTTCAAAAACCTCTGAATCACAAATAGGACAAAAATAATGTTCTTCAGGTTGACAAGCACCACAGCCATCACACTCCTTGCTGCCACCTTTTCTACACATATAACCCATTCTTCTTTACCTCACTTTCGCATACCCGAACTGTTCCATAAGCCTTTGCTTGTCTATATGCCAAGTCTTGCCTATTTTTGTCGCAGGTAATTCATTATTAACACAATGTTTCCTTACGGCATCAATACCGATGCCAAGCAGAATGGATGCTTGTTCCAAACTAATAAGCACAGGAACTTCATCCCATGTTAAAAACACTTTCTGTTGAAACATTCTTCTCACCTCTCATGCAAGGGTAAAACCCTATTTGTTTCGTAAAAAAATAATATTGTTTAATGTTACGGTAAAACCCTTGCTTTCAAAAAATTCTAACAGTTTCTGCATATTGAGAGCAGATGGTATATATTTGCCGCTTTCCCAATTATATACAGAATCTTCTTTGACACCAACGTACTCTGCAACCTCTTTTGCAGTTGCGTTGACGTTTACTCTACACGCCTTTAATGTCAATTTCACTCGTTTTCACCACCTTTCATACACTATATTACAAGGGTTTTACCCTATTTGTCAACACATTTTTTGAACAATTTTTATCTTTTAGCAGTTTTTCACAAACTAAAAGTGCATCTTTTTTGCATTTTTCATAGAAAAAATCTTGACAAAACTTCGGATATACCCTATTATAATAAGAAAGGAGTGAAAAATAATGAGTAAATCATATTTAGGTGACAAAGATGTTTTTTCTGCAAACTTAACTTACTATATAGAAAAAAGCCAACTTACTCAAAAGGAAGTGGCTAAAAGAATTAAGGTTACAGAAAGCAGTATAACAGATTGGGTTACAAAAAGGCATTATCCACGATTGGATAAGATTCAGTTACTTGCAGAGGTTTTGGGAGTACAAATGACCGATTTAGTAGAACCAAGAAATACCGAAGAAAAAATAACAGCAGAAAAGGAACAGGAATTATTAGATCTGTTCCACAAAGTGCCTGATGAGAAGAAGGAATTTTTGCTCAAGATGATTCAAGCTGCGATAGATACTCTGTAATTATTTTAATTACAATATCTATATTATCCCCATTAATCATTTTTAATAAAATTTCGTCATAATTCTCCATTGAGCAACCCTCCTATTTTAAGTAAAACCGAACAAATGTTCTGTTTTAATAATAATACATCGTTTACATCTTGTCAAATATTTTTTTACACACAGTACCAAGAATGGTACACTATGAGAGGAAGTGAAAGAAATGGCTAAAAAGAAAAACACACAAAGAGAAGATGGCAGATATGCCGTTCAAGTATATATAGGTATGGTTGACGGCAAAAGAAAATATAAAACTGTCTATGGAAAAACACAAAAGGAAGCAGATATAAAGGCTGATGAATTAAAGGTATCATTAAGAAAAGGTATTGACATATCGGCATCCAATGATTCTTTCAAAAGGTGGGCGGAATATTGGTTGACTTCAAAGAGGTATGAGGTATCGGCAGACCGATACAGCACTTTACAATCAAGGTCTGCAATATGGATAGATGCCCTAAAACACGCTCAAATTACCCAAATAAAACCCTTTGAATTACAGACGATACTTTTCTCGATTGCTGCAAAAAATCCTTATACAAATGCCCCTATGGCTAAAAAAACCATAAGGGAGTACATTCAAGTTATTAACGCAATATTTGATTTTGCTATAGACAACAGAGTTATAGAATATAACCCTGCGAATAAATTAAAAGCACCGCAAAATGCCGCACCTGCCGAAACACGCAGAGCCTTAACGGCAACAGAAAGACAAAGAGTAATGGAATTTGAACATAGAGCAAAGCCGTCTGCTATGCTTATGATGTTCTCCGGGTTAAGGCGTGGTGAAGCTACTGCATTACAATGGAATGACATTGATTTTGCAAATAACAGAATATCCGTTACAAAGTCATATAATTTTAAGCAGAAAGAATTTAAGTCACCTAAAAACGGAAAGGCAAGAGTTGTTTCGGTGCCGCAGATTCTGATAGATTATCTACAGACATTACCAAGAATCTCCCCTTATGTTTTGACAAATGCAAAAGGCGGCATGATGACAGAGGACAGTTGGAAAAGATTGTATCAAAGCTATATGACGGACATGAATATTCAGTACGGCTTTGGCGGTCAGGATATAAGCAAATTTTCGCCGATAAAATTACCTATGATAATAGCTACGTTCACTCCCCACGAATTAAGACACACATTCTGTACCATTATGTTTGAAGCAGGTATAGATGCTATGACAGCAAAGGAACAAATGGGGCATTCAGATATACAAACAACACTCTCAATTTACACTCATTTATCGGCTCAACATAAGGAAACACAAGTTGATAAATTGGATGCATTTTTGAATAATGCAAGTCAGATGCAAGTCAGACAACTTCCTTAACTCTTGATACACAAGGGATTTCAGCCAAATCACGATACTCTCATAACCCGGAGGTCGTTGGTTCAAGTCCTTCTCCCGCAACCATTACGAAAAGCCTTGAAAACCCTTGATATATAAGGGATTCAAGGCTTTTTTCTTTGCCATTTTTAGAGTTGCATTTTCCGTGAAAATCGGTAAAAATCGGTGAAAGTCTATGAAAAATGCAAGTCAAAATGCAAGTCAAACTTTTTATAAGGTTGCAGAGAATTTTTTATGATGTCCGTCAAGGTGAATTATAGGTGATGTGGAATTTGCAGGTTTGAACTTATATGCTTGTCCGTAGCCACCATATTCTAATGAAGCAGCAGAATTTATGAAGAGTTTTTCTACCTCTGCAACAAAGGAATTTGCTGTGTCGATACGGAAGAAGTTTTCTTTAATCACCATAGGAAGATGTGTATGAGCGTGAATGTAGATGTCGGCATCAACTATGGATGCCAAATCGCAAAGTCCGTTTGCCTTGCCGCCCTCTTTTTTACCTCCACCCGAACCATGGGTGATGTAAAATGTGTAGCACATTCTTCGATGTGTTTGGCGGTGTTCTCCAAAGCGTAAGAATAATACTCCACCCTCACGGGCATATTTATCGTAGATGCCTAACTGTTTTGCCATAAGTGCCGTAAGGTCAATGCCGTCAGCTTTATAGGTTCTTGCTTCGTGATTGCCTTGTGAGATAAACAACACCTTGTCCCTTATTGGCTCTATCAGGTCACATAATGTTTGCAACTGTTCTTGTGGCTTCATCTGCTCTGAATAACAATCCGATACAGATGTTTTTGTGGCATTGTTCATTAAGTCACCGTTTAATATAGCATAGGCATAAGGTGTGTCCTGAATGTGTTTCAGGACCGCCTTAATTTCATTCATCTTACAGCCTTTTTCACCTATATGCCAATCGGCTAATGTATGTATCTCTAATTTATCCAAATCGGTGCTTAAATTAACTTTTATAGCCTTCATAGGCAATCACCTACTGTACTTCATTTTTTGCACTCTGCGTACCGAAATAAAACGCTATAATTGTTGTAAAGATTGTTAAAAACTGTCCTGCATCAATTTCCCCCATGGCAGAAAGAACACAGAAAACAATAGTTGTAGCAATAGTTACAATAGATTTTACGCAAAGTAATTTAGCAAGTCTTTCCTTCATAATGAACACTCCTTTATACTAAAATAAGGTCTTTTACATTAACAGCAGCAACTACGATACCGAGATATGTTACAACGGCTCTGTTGCCATTCAGCTCTTTTACTTTGTGCTTTCTTGTGTAAACAAACTTCGCAAGAGAGCCGCCCGTATATGACTTTGCACCTGCTTTAATCTTAACTGTGCTGCCTACGCCGATTGAATAAACAACTGTATGTTGCTTTGCAGCAGTAAGATTTGCAATATTTACAGGACTATTGATAGCATACTTGCCATCCTCACTCTTGTTTATAACAGCTCTGTCACCTTTTATAGAAGAAACATACCATTTAAGGCTTGATACCCAAGTAGGTATTGAACCGCCATTGTAATACTTTGAGCCGGGAATGATGCTTACAAGGTCACCTGCTTTAATTGCAGACACAGTTGTTGCAGATTTATAAGCAATTCCAATTGTCTTAAGAATGCCCTTTGCAATTGCAATACCCATTTTCTTTCTTTCCTCAAGAGTGTCAACAATCTGCACATCTGTAGAATGATCCATAAATGCACATTCAACAAGCACAGCAGGGCATTTAATCTGACGAATAAAACCGAAATAATCTGTACCGTTGCTTGCAAGTTTTGTCTTAAGACCTCTGCTGTTCTGACCGATTGCAACAATTTCATTAAGGATATTCTGTGCAAGGGCATCATCTGTTTTGTCTGCTTTAGAATGGAACACTTCTGCTCCGTCACCACCACCTGCATTAAGGTGAATGTCAATTGCCACATCGGGAGCAAAGGCATTACACTCCTTGATTCTGTCTGTAAGGTCTTTTGTGATGTCTGTTTCACGGCTGATTTTAACTGTTACACCGTGTCTGACAAGCTCGTCCCTACAAGCCTTTGCAATATCAAGCGCAAGGTCTTTTTCCTTTCTGCCAAAGGCTACTGCACCGGGGTCATAACCACCGTGACCTACGCCTATATAAACTTTCTTTGCCATAATTAATCACTCCTTATGTTCTTCTGAAAATCTCTGTAAGAGTTCCAAGTATTTTTGCTTTACACAGCCATTCTGATGCAGGGTATTGACATATTCATCCCCTGCTGCGATTCTTTCTGAAAGGGGCATTTCAGGCATCACAATCTTTATTCGCAGAATGTCTGCACGTTGTTCTTCATCGTGCTTGTCCTTCTTTTCTATCCACTTTTCGTACTTGCGAATAAATTTATAAACCTTAATCGCAGTTGCGATAATCACCCCTAAAGCGGATAAAACGGAAGCAACAAGCAATATTTTTTCAGCCATTGGTAAGACCACCTTTTCACAAACCGCATCTCTGCGGCTTTTTTGTGTTTTTGTGCAAATCACAACACAACCTGATTGTTATGTTAATGGGCGAATAATAAAATTAGTTGACTCTTCGGCTGCGAAAACATATGCGCCTAAATAAGCTGGTTGACCACCAAGGTCAATGGCTCGGGTGAATGAAGCAAAATTGCTTGCAAAATCAATCATACTCATTGGTATCGTTAAGAAACCATTCATTCCGAGGTGTGATAAATCCATATCAATATAAATATAATAACCGTTATCGTAAGCTTCTTTTATTTCTGCAAATGAAGAATTTGTAATTGTTAGTTTACCGCCCGTTTCTGACGTGGGTATAGCTATTGCAGTAACTCTTAAAATTTTATCCTCACCACCACTCGTCCCACCTTGGGGAACACTTCGTACAGTGTTTGCTAAATTATCACTATTTTGGTTTGTGGGTAGTGTTGCACCCTTTTCATTCAGTACAGAATATGTATTTGCTATGTTCTGATTAATGCGATTGATTTCATCCTGAATACTCATATCGCACCACCTTAAATAGCAGCAAGTGCATTTTCAATATCATCAGTTAATGTCACTATTCCGTTGCCGTTATGATAGCCTTTAGGAATAGTGAATGAAGTCTTGGAAAGACCATCTATCTGCCCTGATGCAGCACCATTATCGGGCATAGTACCGGGGGTTACAGTGCCTTCTTTATCGACAAACACATAAGGCGAAAGAACATACTCTGCGGGTACATTAACATCTGTAACATCCTGATACTGTGTAGGAATTGGCAATACAGTTACACTGGACAAACCATACCCGGCATCACCTGCTGTAATAACCTGTTCATTCTTTGTAGGTGTTACAGGATCTACTGTTACAAGATCATAATTACCACCACCTGCAACACCTGTAACAGTACCACCCTTGTAGTAACCTGCTTCAATTGTATATGCTTCGCCTTCTTTTACCTGTGCAGCAATAGTCCCCTTATTTGCGATGCTATTAACCTTTTCGGCACAAGCATCAAGCTTTTCTGTGCCATCACCAAGACCAAGCTCTGCAAGTTTAGTCCTGATAGTATTTCTATCATTTTGAATCCTTGTAATCTGTTCTGAAACACTCATAATAATTGCTCCTTTATATCGTATTTAATAAAACTTCTATATTTCCAACAGTAACCGCTACTGCGGCGGAAGTTATTGGCAAGGTATTGTCATTTGCAACTGTGTCAGTAGTATTCACGGAAAGAACACCGTCCTTAAGGCTCAATGTTTCATCTGTAGTAAATTGAAGTTCCTTAACATCTTTAATTAATTTTACGAGAATATCGTAGTTTTCATCTTCCGATATGCTATCATCATCACAAACAGCGCATTCAACTTCTATAACAAATGTCGAAGTGGTAAGCCTCCTGCCTTCTTCGTCTATGGCAGAAATATCACACTCAACAATCCCCTCAAGTTCAAGAATCCAAGAGGTCAATGGTACTGTGACAGTACCATCAGAATTTATCTCGCCTGCAAAACTTTTTGAAAGTCCGTCCCCTCGCAAGGCATTAATTATTGCCGTTGCAGAAAGGGGGATTTCTATTATTTTATTATCATTGGCAAATGTTACCTTGAGGAAACGAGAGCGATTATCACCCTGTTTTGCAACAATGACCTTAAGAGTATTCGGTTTTGACACTTCAAGTGCTATTTTTTTTGTAACCTGCACCATTAGTTATCATTCCTCCTTACTTCCATTTGCCTACAAGCCTTGCGTTTGCCTGCATCGTTGATTCGTTGACGGTATATTCATTTGCATGGGATGTGTAGGTAGTGAATCTACCCCACAGATTATTGTTTGAAACACCTGCCATATTGCCAAGAAAATGATAAGCACGGGCGCACAGTAAATAGTTTTCGACATTTGTTGTCAGCATACCTTCAGGGAATTTGCAGTTTCCTACAATTTGATGCAACCCTGATATACTCTCACTTAAATTGTATTTCTCAATCACATCAAGTGTCAGAAGCCCCCAAGCTTCCATTCTGCCCGAATTCCATTTACGGTAATTCCATTCTTTGCTTGTGCCTTCTTCGACAACATAGTCTGTAACCACTGCATTTGCCAAATCCTTTGTTGTTAAAGGATAATGCCAATCAAGCCATTTACGCGAATATAAAGGTCTGAATGCGGAAGAACCTGATGAACCATAACGATATGCTCTCTGAATTTTCTGTGAGGATGTGCTGTTTACACCAAAAACTTCAATAATACCTGCATTTTCAAAGGGTGCATTCGCAGGTCTTGAGCTTGTGTTATACATATACCAACCATCTTCAAATATACTGTCAAGATCATCTTCTGCCGTAAGCACTCTCTTGAACTGATTTACTGCTGCTGCAAGTTCTCCCTTGCTGACTACATCCTTTGCCTGAACAATGATAATATCGTTATCATCGGCATCAGAAACATCGTCACTACCGCAGGATGCCCTTTCGACCTCAACTGTGAATGTTGTTGATGTAAGTTTGCTTTCATCTGCACCGAAGATTGAAATATCACAATCCAATCTGCCGTTAAGCTCAAGCATCCAATATGTAAGGGGTACTGTTACTGTGCCGTCCTCATTTACCTCACCCTTAAATGATTTTTCAGCACCGTCATTTCTCTTTGCATTTATTGTTACTGTTGAAGTATTTGCCACATTTATTTTTTCGTTATCCTGAATTAAAGTTGCCTTCAGGTATCGAGAATTGCTATCGTACTGCTTTGCTACGATAGCCTGAAAAAAGTTCGGCTTTGATACCTCAACACTTATTTTTTGAATTATCTGTATCATAGTGAATCACTCCTTATTTCCATTTTCCGTATGCGTATATGCCAAATCTGCCATTAACATTTGTTTGTGCAACAGGTCTGTATAAATATACTTGTCCTGCTTTTGTTGATTCTCTTTTTCCAACACCATCTATAATTGCAGAGAAATCACTTTCCCAACTTACGTGAACATCAGGACTACCCGAAAATGTAAATGGGAATGATGGTAATGCGATTACAGTTGAAGAATACCAACTACCCCAAGCCGTACTAATATTCAAGCCACTTACTGTATGATAGCCGTGACATTCTGCAAAACCACTATTCCACTTGCGATAAGTCCACACACCACTTGTGCCTTGCTCAACAATGTAGTCTTTTGTATTGCCTGTGTCTAAAACGGTGTAAGAACTCGATGCATCGTGAGTCCATCTAATCAAACCACTATTTGCATTGTTTGACATTCCCGCATAACCCAACACGCCGTTTTGGTTTGAAAATTTGATTGCTGCACCATTACCACTATCTGTTCTTGTTATTGAAAGTGATTCAAGAGCAGGTCTTTTTATGTTTACTGCCTTGTTAAATTGAGCCTCCCACGCAACATCAAGCAGATTTTCTGTTTCTGCAACCTTACCAAAAGCAACACCCTTGCCACTTGAATGAAAGTCCATTGTTACGGCTACTGTGGGCAATACATAGTCCCTTGTTACATTTGTGTAACTGTCTTGCAGTCTTGCCGTACCTGTTAAAGTGTTGTCTGTGGAAACGCCTGTAAATGTTGTAGTACCATTTATGGTATAGCTGCTTGATGTTATGGTTTGTGTTTTACCATTTAATGTTACTGTTATTGTCTTTGCATTTTTGCTGTTTACGGATGCTATGCTACCTTTAACAGTTGCTATAACTGTTGTTCCGTCAGATTGCCTTACAAGAGTAAATTCAGTAATTGTTGGTACAGAATACGCATATACTGTAAATGCACTTGATGTATAAGTTGCAGTTTTTCCTCTTGTGTCTGTAACCGTTACAACAACTGTTTTACTACCATTCGATAAGGCAGATGATGTAATTCGCTGTCCCGAATATGTTTTGCCGTCAACCGCTACAGAATAGCTTTTGATAGATGCCCCATAACTCGCCACGGCTGATGATGTTACTGTAACCGTAGATTTGCCTTGCACATACACACCATCTAAAAGCCCATTGCCTGCAAGAACTGAAATGACATTAATTGTGTAACTCGGCACATTTATAGTTATATTAACTGTTTCTGTGCCTACGTGCGTTCCGTCACTTCTGTAGGTATATATAATCAGCTTTGCAGTTCCGCTATTGGCACTCGGTATCTGATTTCCTAATGATGTAGGTGGTGTAAAATCGTGGTATGTTGTACCTTGTGATGTAAAGTCCACACCGCTTGTCATACCCTCTACCTGACTTACCAATGAGCCAAATTCATATCTTATTTTGTGCTTAAAGCTACTGTCGGCAGGTGTAAGAGTAATTCTTGTGGTGCTTCCCATTGTGACAGTAGTTGCTGATAAGGTAGGCTTTGTTGCTCTCGGTATTGTTGTAAGGCTTACATTTGCCGTTGTTTTCGGAACTGTGAAACTGTTTCCCGCTACACCACTTACATTGTTGCTCATTGAGAAACCGAGAGTTATGCTCTTTGTTCCGTCTGCATTATGAGCAATTTCTTTACTTGCTGTATAAACCTGAACATAAGTACCACCACCTGAACTTGTGTTACCGGGTATGCTCATATCTGTAACAACTGTAGTGCCTACTGTTTCAGAATCAAAAAATGCAGTTCTTGTTACTGTGCCACTATAGAAATATGTTTCACCGCTATATATATTTGTTCGATGAAGATATGCGGTCTGTGTTACAAGTGATTTGTTTGCAACAACATCGTATTTTTCTTCCCATTTAACATAACCACTTATGGGAGCATTGTTTGTGGATATGTTATATGTTCCGCTTTTTCCATTTACCCAAGCCATTTATCCACACTCCTTTAAGTTAATTTTGTAAATGTTAAGTTGCCTGACTTTCGGAGTATATAACCAAAATCACCGAAACGAACTTTGCCATTATCAAGGTTTTCTATTTCAAAACTGTTGTTGGTAAAATAAGCAATTCTATCTTCTCCGCTGAAGAATGCCAACTGATAACTTTTTGTGCCATCAACCTCAACATTACCAAGGCGCAAACTCATTGGGTTAGAATCATCACCAAACTTGATTACGCCATCCTTTATTTCGATATAATCACCAAATTTTTCTTCGCCTACAAATATCACATCGGAATTTAACCTACCTGATGTAATAAAATCTGCAACAATATGTCCATCAGCAGTAATTGCCGTTGTGAAGGGACCGTTATAGCCGCTACTTGAATATCCGAAGCCTTCTTTATTCCAACGCCATACATTTCTTGCGGTTGTTTTATCTTGAGTATCCATTACAAGAATTTCCGTAGTCTGCCCGGTGACTTCATCAGTATTAAAAACAACATAACCACCATCACTACCTGTAATGGCTTCCGTTGCTTTTATGATCTGCTGCTCCAATGACCTGTAAACTCTGTCGATTTTCTGACTTGTGCTTTCAAAGCTATTGGAAAACTTGCTTACATTTTCACTCTTGCCAAAACAATCTATAACCTGATGCAATCCACCACCGATTTTAATACTTTGGCTCATAACCAATACATTGTGGGATTCACCATTACTGTCGATTGCGTGAACTATATCACCTGCCTGTATCGCAGGATTTCCACGCCATTTTAACTGACAAGGGGTATATGTAAAATCATTAAAATCTGCATACACGGCATCTGCCATTGTTTCAGTTATATAAGGATTTTCAAAGTTTATTGAAATTCCACTTGCACCGTCACCTCGGACAATTGCATTATCCTTTGTCCCGGTAGAAACAGATGTGATTGAAAGCGGAGCATCAGTTAATTTCTTAAATCCACTCATATACTGCTCTTCACGGGGAACAGTAATATTTGTATCGGTGTATGTTGCAATCTCAAGTTCTCCGTTTCTGTCAAACCTTGCAAATCCGCCCAAACAACCTGCTACATATCCTATAGCCTGCTGATATGTTATCCCCTCTACATAAGGGAAGTTTTCAATGCTGTATTCGGGCAAAATTGCCGTCTTTAAGACTATTCCACATTCCTCATCTAAATGTGCTTTCATATCATCATAAACGGCTTGTAAAGTGGTTTTTGCGGTCACTTTTGCATTATATAAACCTGTCATTTTACAGAACCCGTCATAGGCAGTTATTGTTACATTCTTGAAGTCATTTGTTGTCTGAACCTCTGTAACATAGAACTTTCCTAAAGGTACATCCTCATATCTTGTCGGCATTTCTCCAAGTTTTAAGCCAAGCCTTGCCGTGAATGATGAATTTTTGTAATCAATCTCTTTAGGAGCATCAATTAAATTAATCGTAGCCTTATGAGAACAGGCACAACCTAAAGTCAGAACATCGGTAGAATTTACAACTTCCTCTACTGAAATTTTCTGAATGGTTGTGCCTGTTAATTCAGTAGATGAATCAAATGTAAGTGCTACGGAAAATTCTCTATTATCTGCTTTTATCTGTTTTGAAAATTCTTCGGAAACTACATACATTTAATACACCTACCTTTCTATAAAGTTTGCTGATAAGCCTTCCCACAGATACTTCTGTTTTGCTTCATTCCATACATACAATGGGGTAGACCTATCACCTACATAGAATGTGCCTTCTCGATACCCACCGTCATGAGCATCGGGAAAACGGACAGTAAAAAACACATCATCCATTGACTTGAGAAGAACCGACATCTCATAGGGTTCAAGCGGTCCCCAAGTGCAGTTAAGTTTTCTCTTAACTGCAACTCGGTCACGATGCATAAGACCATCTTGTGTTCTTCCTGCACCGTCCTCACCGTCTAAATCGTATATATCCCAAGTAAAGGTTTTGGGGTCAGCTATATCAATTTTATTAATTTGTAAAATCGCCATAAAACCAACCCCCTTATACTAACAACGGACTTACGCCTGTCTGTAAGACCTTGCCATTGTGATACTGTATAACCTTTTCTCCGACTACATCACCATCAATTTCGTTGATTATGCGGATTGTTTGTGTGCCACCTGTGTTTCTGTTTGCATTGGCAGCAACCATAGCACGATACACACCATTTTCAATACCTGCAACAATCTGATCGTTATTTGCAACGGCAGTTTTATTGCCGATTGTGCCGACAAGTTCGGGACCGCCCTCACGGGCAATAAACATTTCACCCATTGAAGGGAAACCACCACTTGCATACCAAGAAACATTGAGTTTAGGCAAGGACGTAGGCAAACCAATGGCAGAAAGAATGTCAGCCATCCAACCACTTGCAGGAGTTGAAGTCCATGTGAAATGTGGCATTTTTATGGACGGTGAACGAAGTGACAAGCCTTCCCACCATGATTTCAAACCATTCCATGCAGATATTAAGCCGTTCTTCAAGCCTTGAATAATGTTGCCGCCATAACGAGAAAACAGCCTTGAAGGGGAATGTATTTCATTTTCCTCTTCAAAGGATTTTCCAAACCAACCGCAGATTGTTTCCCAAAAGCCTTTTTTCTTTTCGTGTTCTAACTCTATGCCTTGGAAAATGCCGTCCGTAAGATTAATGCCCATGTCCTTCATATTTTCAATCAATGTAGGCGTTATTTCATAGGTTTTGCTTCCTATTTCATCACCAATAATGGTGATTGTGTTTTCTGCCGCATTCTTTACAAATTGGAGGTTTGACATAAGACCTCTTGCGGTTTCTTCATTGATGCCTTTACCTGCTCCCTCTGCTGTAGCAAGTAAGTTGACGAAAGATGCATCTGTTGAAAGCATTTCACCAATTAAGTATGATTGTGCAGCCGCTGAGTCTTTCAATGCTTCAAGTTGAGCAATATCCCTTAAACCTTGTGCAACATTTTCAGGTACCGCTTCACCTGCTTTATAATATTCTTCTGCCACGGCTCTTAATTGCTCTTTTGACGGTGTTAATTCCTCAAGCATTTTGTCAAGATTTTTTTTTGCAGCAGAGGATAGATTCAACCCATCCATTTTTTCTTCATATGCTTTTTGCAAATCCAAAACAAGCATTTCAACATCCCCGGCATATACCTCATCGAGATTTCTTGCACCTCTTATAAAACCTTCAGAAAAAGCATCTGATACTGTTGTGCCAAAAACAGGTATTGCATTTTCAAGTTCTGTCGCAAACTTCTCTTGCAACATATCAATACCAAAATTAACAGTACCGAGGTTTAGCTCTAATATTCCATTTGCAAACTCTTCCTGTATCGCAGTAACAGAGCTGTTATAAATAGCAGCCGCCTGTTCATATGTCATTCCGTTTAAGAGGTTTTGGTCGAACTGCATCTGTGCAACCTTTAAGCCTTCAAGCCTTACGCCTTCCAAGTTTTTCACTTGTTCTTCAATTGCTATTTCGGCATCTTCCAATATTTTTTGGAAACTCGCAGCATCCATATCAGTTGAATTAACATCAAGCTTCAAGGCTTGTAGCTGTGCTTTGAACTCAACCTGTGAAACATATGCTAATACTTCCTGAATTTCCGATTGCAGGTCTATGGCTTCTTGCAGTTTATCCTCTATCCATTCGCCATCCACAAAGCTTTCGGACACAACCTTCTTGAGCTTTTCACCCAATTCCGCCAATACTCCTTGCTGCTCCGCAAAAAACGATGTTGCAAAGACAGTCAATCTGCCCGCATCTCTGTGACTTTCACCAAATAATATGTCAATAGCCATTGTTGCCGTGATTTGTTTTTGAGATAAATAAGCCGATGCCTGTGCAATATAATCGTCAACAACAGCAGCGTAACTCTCTTGAGTTACTTCAAAGCCTAACTTCAACTTAAAGTTGTATTTTTGAAGCTCCTTTAATGCTGTTTCTAAATTCCCTTTTATTTGTTCAAGTTCTTTATTTGCATCAACATACAAGCCTAATTTTATTGTAAAATCAGTAGTTGTGAGCTTTTCAACATATTGCTTTATTTCTTCGGCTGTCAGAGCAACTTCGCCAAAACGAGCTTCTAAATCCTCTCGCATTTTTTTCTTGTTATAGCCAACAGCATAGCCTGTCAAGAATATGGTAAGTGCCGCAGCAATACCTATGCCCCAGCCTACAGGTCCTGTACCAAATGTTATCAAAGCACCTAATATACCAAGAGCAGCACCTAAAGCCGTTTTGAGATAGTCCCAAAGTCCTGCGGTTCCGTTTCCTATTTCTTTTGCTCCGCTGAACTCCAAAGAAAAACCTGCAACAGATATTGTTATACCTGCTAATTTTGTTAAAAAAGTTCCAATTGACGGTGCATAGTTCTTCACCTGATTGGCAAATTTAAGAATATCCCAACCTGCTATAGCTAAACCGATATTTGCGGCATCCTGTAATATCTGACCGAGAGTATCTTTGATTTTATCAAGGTTTTCTGTCTTGATGCCCTTAAGGAAGTCATACTCTATAGGCTCAAGATTTAACCCTGAACCACCACCGCCTGAAGCTCCACCTGAAGCTCCACCGCTACTGCCGTTATCGGGATTGTTGATTATGTTAAGCTCATCAAATCCCATAAGCTGTTTTTTGATTTCTTTTAACTTGTCCGAAGCTCCTTCAAGGCTTTCTTCAGCATCCTCAACTTCGTCTGCAAAACCTCCCGTTTGTAACCCGGAATAGTCTATTTCAGGCAATTCAAAGCCAAATAAACGTGCTAAAGCATTTGCTGCATCGGTAATAACCTGCACCATAGCCTGAACAAACGGAATAAACTTTGCAACTAACACACTTACAATATTACCCAAGGCTCGTTTCATCTGTGTAAGCTGTGCATTTAATATTCTTAATGCATTAGCAGGTGTAACGATTGTTCGTGCCATATCACCCTGCATAATGATTGATCGTTCCATTATGTAGTTATAACGGAGCATAGATTTTTCTGCCTGCGACATTGAACGGACACTTGCATCTATTCCCTTCGACAAGGCATATTCCTGTAACGATGCAACTGTTGTATCAATACCGAACTCACGAAGTCCCTTAACCTGTCCCGACATAGCAGATGATAATTTATCAAACGCAGTTTCAACATCGGTATTGAAGAACGATGCCAAATCATAAGATAACTGTGTAAGGTTTTGTGACATTATGTCAGCGTGTTCATTTACAACGCCAAAGCCTGCTGTCAAGTTCTTAAAAACACCCTGATACTGCATCCACTCTTTAGGGTCAATGCCTGTAAGTGCAGATACATTTTCAGCAAATGCCTTGGCTTTTTCTGCACCCTCACCCATGGTTACATTAAAAAGATTAAGTGTTTCTATATATTCGTTGCTTTCATTAAATGCATCAGCCATTTTATTGGCAGCATTTTGAAATACACTCACAAGAGTTCTTGTGGTGGATATTTTTTGCGCCATCCTCTGTGCAAAAGATTGAGAAGATTTACTTGCTTTATTTGCTGATGCAGCAAGTTTATCGTGGCTTTTTGAAAGTTTATCGGAAGCGTTTTTAGCCTGTGAAAGTTTGCCTTTATTGGATGATAATTCGTCAGACAACTCTCTTATTTTTTGTTCAAGCTCTTTTGCTGCTCTGCTGCTTTTTTGACCGCTTAAAACATAGCTTGAGTAGTCACTTTTGAGCTTTGCAAGTTCATTTTCTTGCCCTTTTATTTTTGCTGTCAATTCCTCAAATGCATTACCCGAAGAATTAGCCGCACCTGCAATTGAATTAACTTTGCTTCCAAAGCCACCAAGAGAGCTGTTTATTTTCTGTAATGCACCTGTAACAGGAGAAAGAGCCGTTTCAAAGCGTTTTAGTGATTCTGCAAGTGCATCTATTGCCGATGATGCCGTTTGACTATTAGCCGTCAACTCAATATTAAGTTGGTCTATAGTTAAAGCCACAGCCTTACCCCCTTTGTTTTTTCTTTTGGCTCTGACTCAACGGTTCTCGGCTCTTTTGATTTATTCGTACAAAATTCTCCATCCAAGCCAAGGCTTTCTGTTGTTCAATTTCAACCTCTTTTGCCTTTTCAAGCTCGGACTTCTCTTTATTTTCAAAATTATACGGTTGCCTTGCATATTCTCTTGCCTGTGAATTTTTGCCCCTTAAGGCATTGTATAGAGCTGTTGAAATGGCATCGTAAATATACAAACCTTGCAACCAAGCATTGTTATTAACTTCTTCTTGCTTCATCTTATAAGCCTTGCGGTAGTATCGGGCAAGTGACGGATCACCTTCCCAATACTCCGCAGAGGACATACCGATAGCAAGGTAAAATGGGAAACTTTCTTCAAAAATTTCCGCATATGTTTTCTGCTGTGTGGTCTGCGTTTCCTCGGTTAGAAATTCGCATCCCACTCGATTGCGTTTTTTTCGTCAGCACAATCATCCATAAGAGTTTCCATAGGTTCTGCATACATTTCTGCAAGTTTTTCAACTAATGCAGGTTTGTTCTTAAAACCATCAAAAATTTCCTCAATAACTTTCTGCTTTGCATCATATCTATGATGTGCCTTAAATGCACCTGCAAAAAGTTTAGGAAGTGTACTCATAGGCTTTGTGAGAATATCTCCCGAAACAAAACCTTCTCTTTCCATCTGCTTTACTGTTTCTCTTGTGTATTCAAGGCAATATTCCTTGCCTTCGTGTTCAAATCTTAACTGTTTTGCCATATCGGTATGTCCTCCTAAAATTATTAATTAGTCTGTTGACTTTGTTTCCCAAGTGGGAGCGTTTGTAGGCGTAATGTAAAGGTTAGTTTCAAGAACTGCACCTACACCCATTCCGGGAAGTCCCATAGCGGAAGGCTGTCCCGTGAAAAAAACTGACTTTTCAAGCTTGGGATGTTTTACTTCAAACCAAGTGGCAAGACCACTTGCAATAGATGTCTTGTATGTTTCAACAAGCTCACTCCAAACTTCCTCAAGCTCTTCTGTGAAGTTTGCAAGGAATGAAAGCGCACCGCCAAGGTCTTTAAGACCTTCAATGTATGTCTTAAACTCTGTTTCCGAAAGTGTGGTTGTTTCAAGTGTTTCGGGTTCGGGATTCATTTCAGGAATCTCCTTCACATCAGGGATGAGAGTATATCCCGAAGTAGGTCTTGTGCCTTTGGTTGTTTCAACTGCATAACCGAAAGTTACACCTGCTGTATTTACTGCAATACCCATAATATTTACCTCCGTTAAATTACATTTCGATTTGTGTATCTTGACATTCTGCGATGTATCGTTGCATCAGCATTGGGGATAGGCTCACAGAATGTTCTTTCATAATAAAACTCGCACATAACGTCCGAAATTACTTCCGTAATTTCCTTTGTCTGTGCTTCTTTTCCTGTTGTGAGGTTGCTGTAAACCTCTGCCTTATAATCTTCTTTCACCACATTTTCAAGGCTACTGAATGTGGAATACTGCGCCTGAATAGCATTATTTGTCTGCACAAGAGAAACAGCCGGGAAGTGCGGAGGTGCATCAGCAATCAGTTCAGCGCCGACAACATAAATGTCATGGAATTTTTCACGCAATCTTTTTGCAACTGCTTTGAAAATTGCCGTTTCGTTATCTATCATTTTCTACCGAATACCTCCTTTGCTACCTTCGCATACTGTCTTTCAAGTTCAAGTGCCGTTTCATACATAAAAGGTCTGCTTGGCATACCTTCAGTAAAACGGAAACCGCCATCATCGGTAGGATATATCCAACCTACTCTGCCACTTTTGGTAGTAAATATCTTTCTGCCTGTTGCATATCCCCAAGATGCCAAAGATAAATATTCTCCGTTTTTGTGTGGGTTCTGCTGACCTACAACACCTGTACCAAATTCGACAAAAGCAACGTGGTCGCTTGTTACTCTGATAAAACCTGCATTAAGGGTAGGCGAAAAATATCCATCTACTCCTGAAAGCAACTCACCTGTCGCATAAGCACCCATCCCAACGATTTTTATTCGCACAATTTCTGCACCTAAATCCGTTAATCTCTGTGCTAAAGTGACAGTTTTTTGTTCTACTTCTTGCTTATACTCATTAAGCTCTTTAATGGCTCTTTCAACGCTTTTCGGGTCAAATATGTTTACTTTTATGTTCCTCACGATACCTCAACCCTCTTTATGGCATACCTTATGCAGTTAAGTGATTTGCTCACAGCAACCACTTCATAATTGTGTGGCTCTGTGATTTTTCTGCCGTCTAACCACAATCGGGTATATTCATCAATAGGACATCTCATATCGTGTGTTGACATTTCTCTGTCATAGTTAAGTTCCGTTCCAAAAGCCTGTGCTGTTGCATTACCTTTGTTTGCGGAAATACTCATATAGGTCATAACAGGTGTCCCATAATCTTTAATATCAATTGTGTTGCCCCATTCGTCTGTGTCCTTATGAACATTTCGCAAAGCATATCGGATAAGCTGCTGATTTTTCCTTATATCCCTCATACAACACCTGCTTTCGGTGTTATTTCCCGTAACAGTTCTTCAGAAACACTTGCACTTGAATAACTGCGGCTTACTCCGTTTTCGCTGTGTGAGGTCTGTCCCTCAACACCACGCTTGTTATACATTTCAACTGCTATTCTTAACTGCAAGTCAAAGTATCTCTTTTCGATTTCGTCAGGCTGTTCACCAAAAGGGAAACGCCTTGACAGAATGACTGCTTTGGCACTCTCTAATAGCTCTTCCAGCTCTGTATCTGAATTGTTTTCCGGGATTCTTATCTTCAAGCGTTCAAGCTGTGTCATTCTGTCAAGACCTCCTTAAACTACTTTAAGCATTTTTGGTGAGCTTAACTGCCTGTGTAGCATCTGTGAATGCAAAAATACCAATCTGACGATGCCATACCTGATTCTTACGAGTATCGGGATTTCTGTCCTGCTCAACCTCTGTACCCTTCTTACGGAAGTAAGTAACAGCCTTCTTTGTTGCAAGAATAATTGTGCCTTCGGTTGCTTCGTTTGAAATGTAGATAGACACACCATTAACTGTGCCGATATAGCCTGTTCTCACATAGCCTTCTACATACTGAAGAGAATCCTTGAGATTCTTTCTGATTTCCTTAACATCATTCTTGTGACAAAGAGCGAATACAGAAACATCTTCACCCTCAAAGGGAATAAGTGCGGCACCGTCAACAAATGCGTTGAAGTCAAATGCTGTAATATTGGGAACTGTAAGAGTTGCCTTATTAAACTCTGCCATAGCCTTTGAATTTGCCGTGTTGAACATATCAACAACACCGTGATTGATGCCCTTTTCAACTACAAGAGGGTCACGCATCGCTTCTTCGTCATAGTAAGTAAATCTGTTCTGAAGAAGCTCAATTGTGTATTCCTTTGCTTCATAGGAAACTTCGATGTCCTTTGTATTGCCTTCACCCATAGCAAGGACTTCAGTACCGTCAGTTGCGGTATATGTGTTAATTACCTTCTTGTCGCCTGCAACGCCAAAAAGTGAATCATCTACAGTACAAAACTTCATAAGGTCAAGTTTTGAGTTGTATTGATCTTCAAATCTGTTCTCAAGAACCTGATTAGGATAAGTCTTATTTGCCATAATTCTTTACACTCCTGTTATTTCTTTGTAAATTCTTCGTACAGTTCAGGTGTTTTTTCAAACACTTCCAACTGCTCATTAATGTTCATTTTTTTGAACTGTTCTTTTGTAAGAACTTTTCCGCCGTCATTACCTACGGGAGGACGTGGTGTTTCTTTTACTGCTTCGGCAACCACAGCCTTTTTCTGCGCTTCCACAAATTTTGCCTGTGCATTAATCACAGCAGCAAAGTCACCATTCAAAAATGCGGTTGCAACTTCATTGGCTGTCTTTTCGTCATAACCAATTGCAACAAGTCCTTTTGAATTTTCAACGATTGTTTTTTCTGTTCTTAACTGTGTAAGCTCATCTTCAAGAGCTTTCAGTTTTTCGGCATCAGCCATAGCTTTCTGTTCTGCTTCCGACATATTTGCTCTCAACTGCTTTTTGTAAGTTGCAGTATCGGATGCCGCTTTGTCATACAACTCTTTTGATACATATTTGCTTGTATCAATCTTCGGTTCTTCGACTTCAAGAGCCATAAGCTCGTCAATCGTCATACCTTCTTTGTACTTGTCACCAAGTAATGTTTTTAAGTCTGCCATAATAAAAGTTACCTCCTGCGTTTATACAGTTCTCTCTGTTTTTGTTTATTTGCGTTTTAAGGACTTCTCTGTCCGTTTATCTATCCCTTACCGGGCGTAAATAACATCTACAATTGTGGTGCTGTTTTTGCGGTGCCTTGTCTAAATCAAATATCTGATTATCCAACTCTCGGCACACAGAACAAGTCTTGCTATCATCTTCTGCTATCCATTGAACCCTCTTAACACCTGCTGCCTTGAAAGCTGCTTTTGCCACAGCATCATACAAATCAATGCCGTATTGCTTAACTTGCTTCACCAAACTTTTTTCTGCTTTGGCATAGCTTTGTAGCTTTGCCTTCGGGTCCGCAATCAAGGATTCAAAGAGATATGCTTTTTTTCTTTCAAGCTCGTTCTTAAATACATACTTTGTCACCGGGTTATATTCATCAAAAAATTCTTCTATCCATCCCTCGTCCAAGTCCTCAAAATCTCCGCTGTAACCCAATGCAGCAGCTTCGTCATAGACTTCTTCATAAATAGGATTCAGAACGCCAAAGAATTCATTTTTAATGATTTTGTACGCATCTTTGTATAGCTTGTTAATGTGTTTTCGCACACCAGCAATGTTCATTTCATCAAACAAAGCAAGACGGTTATGCCTGAACTCTCGGCTCAATTTCTTCGTTATCCTCTCCACCGCTTTGTCTGATGTTTGATACGGATTCTTCGACATCTGCATCTACCTCCTCCGCATCATATAGCCACTTACCCATATAGGGTTTACTGTCATTCCATACACCCTGCGGATCTGAATAAAGACCACAAGTAGTAATAGCAACAAGAGGATGAATACCTGCCTGAAGCTGATTTGCAAGAGCCTGTGTCTTAACAAGCAAACTGTCAGTTCTGTTACGGCTGAACTTAATATCAATGTCGGATATTTTCAGCTTTGACACAGCACTAACCTCTGTGTCATTACAAATTTTCAAAACAACCTTGAGCATTTCTCTTTCACTCTCGGTAAATATTTGCTCAACATTCTTTGCCTGTGTTTCAGCTATCTGCCAACCGTTGCTTAACAGAATTGCCTGTCCTGTGTTGCCACCTGTACTCTGCTCTCTGCCGGGAACTCCTGCTATCTGTAAAATCTGTTCATACAAATAATCAATCAAGGTCTGTGTCTGTGATTGATCTAATGTAGCCGTAAGATACTGAACACTTGCAGGATTGCCCGGTTCACTCTTTGTAAGTAAACCTAATTTGTCCTTAAGCTCATCCATTTGAGCCTTATCTATATCACAGTTATTCATCCAAAGGATTGCCTGAACAAACTGTGCAAGACCATTAAGCCTATCGGAAGTTGCCATATTGAGAGCATCCAAAAGGGGTATTACTCTCTCAAAGCTTCCCATTCTTTCTTCATCGTTTATGTATTCAATAATGGGGATTCCTATATGTGTCTTTGTGACACTTTTAATTTCAAATCCCGCTGTATTCTTTTCCAATTCGTAATAGGCATCCTCTGTGTAAGCACCCATTTTTACAACATCGTCTTGAGTTGTTACATAAGAAGCACCTATCAGCTTTGTTTTGTAAATGTCATTTGCTTTCACTACAAATGCGTTTTTAGGGTTAAGGCGAAGTATATCTACAGCAGATATGCCTGTTTTATTTCTCTTCGGCAGCACAATCCTGTAACTAACACCACAAACAGCCAAATCCTTACCCAAATGCTTATCCTTTGATGCTTTACCTTCTTCAAACATCATTTCATTGAGAATGCCAATTGCCTTATCGTCAGCCTTTGCACTTTCACCACTTGAATCAATACTTGCCCTCTGCACATAAGTAATTGGAGAACCAAAAACATATCCAACCTTAAATGAGGTAATTTCGTGTGCATGATTCTCTACTGCTTTAATATTGATTTCGGGTCTTACTTCCTTAACTCGGTCAAGAATAGGCTGCTTACCTTTTTCGTAATTCTGCAAATACTCAATTTCAGAAGCATTTTTAAGATGTGTTTCAAAGGCTTCGTCCATTATCTTGCAAATATTCTCTTGTGTAATTTCCGTAGCATCTGTAAAGATTTCTATACGTCCTCTTAAATCCATCTGTTCAACTCCTGAAAAAACTAAAAGCCATTAAACGCAGCAGATTTGCTCACGCTTAATGGCTCAAAGGCTCTAATTTTATTTTTATTTCATCTTTGCATTGTCTGCACCATACTAAAACAATGCCATTCGCCCCCGGCTCTATTGAAAACAACCATTTTCCACAACGAGGGCAACATATTTTTTTTATCATACAATACCCTCCTTCTTTGAGAAAGGCTGCCGATATTAATACCGCCTCGGCAGAGGGCGGCTATGAAAGGAAGGAAAAATGAGAAGAATGTGTCTATGTGCCTTTATAATATCACATTGTTTTGTATTTTAATAGGCTTATATATACTATATATAGTACATCAGAATAATCTGTTGAATATCTCTACCTTGTTACCTACAAGGCTCTGTGCATATTCAGAAAGCATCGCCATACCGTCAGGCACATCATCGTGCTTGTTCTTACCTGTTACTGTGTATGAGCAAAGGAAATCTATCATTTTGCCGTAATCATCCTTTTTCTTATAAAGAGAATTATCCTTAAACAGGAAATGCTCCTTAACATAGGCACTATTTACAATAATCTTTGTTTCTTTATTGCTCGTTGTGAATTTCGTTGTGATCTTCGTAATTCCACCGAGCCTTTTTAATTCTGCCTGAATATCTTTTGCAATTCTGCCACCTGCATTATTATGTTCAAACCTTGCCATTTGAACCTTATTTTTAAGTAAGCAGCTCACTATTCTCGGCTCTACGATATTTGGCAAGCTGTTATCACATATGCAATCCTCTATATAATAATCTTTACCATATATATAAGCTACAGGCATAAACGCATAGTCTTTACCTTTATCCTTTGTATCGCAAATGCTGATGATTCCGTCAGGTTCTCTATCGGGTAGCTCAAAATATCTTCTCAATTCACTCTCTGCATACAGCAAGCCTTCTCTTTCAATAGGCTGATTCATATACAATGCTCTCCACGAAACATCATCCATAATCTCTCTCTGCTCGTGATAGAACTGTGTTGAGAATCCGATATCACCGCCATAATCAAAGTTACTGTTTTCGTTTTCATCTAAAGCAGGAATAACAATAAACTTTGCTCTGTCACTTTCACCATACTGTTGCTCTAATCTACCAATAACATCGTGAACACTCCAACGTGTTGCGATGTGCAGCTCCTTACAATTACCGATTTTTCTCTGTCTTAAGTCCGTTGTGTACTGCTGCCATAACTTGTCAAGTCTTTCTTTTGACATAGCAGTTTCGATACCGTCTACCAAGTCATCGCAATATAACAATGTACCTGCTCTTACCTTACCTGCATTACCACTGCCAATACTACTGAACTCAAAGGTTTCAAATCTCTGTGACTTATCAAGGTCAATTCTCATATCCTTTGCATTGGTATTGCAAATCTCAATGTTCGGAAATACATCGTGCCACAGATATTCTCCGTCTTTATCAAGAACTCTTAATATTTCATCATATACACCACGAAGGAACGAATTGCTGTGGCTACCACCAAGCATAGGAAGATTCGGAACTCTGCCACCCATCCATGCAAGGAAGAATATTGCTATTGTGGTCTTACCTACACCGGGCGGCATACTGATTGCCAACAAATCCAACTTATCATCAGCCAATTCCTGAAGAGCATCTACTACCACCTTGAGCTGTTTTCTTCTCGGCAGATAAAATCTCTTGCTCGGTTCTCTGTTCCACTCTATGTACCTGCAAAAACTATCAAAATCCACAGGTGCCGCATACAACAATGTATTTTTATATAACTGTCTATACTGCTCTGCGTGTTCAGGGCGGCTTTTTTTATATTTTTGAGATTTTTCCGCACAGATACTTCTGACCTTATAATTCAGTTCCATGTCATTTGTAGCATATGCCAAATCCCACAAAGCCTGAACATTCTTAAAAATATCATGGGACTTTTTCTGCAACAGGTCTTTTTTTAATTTTGCAATCTCTTTTTTATCCATTCTAACCTCCTGACAAAATAAAAAAGAGCCAATAATAACCGAAATTAATCAGTTACTATTGGCTCAAAGGCTCTTTTTATATTTATTTGTTACTTACTTGCCACCAAATCAAGCAGCTTATCGCAGGTCTGTCGCATATCTTCTATGCGCTTATCGCAGCATTCGTGAGCATCAGAAATCCTCAACTCACAAAACTTCATTATCTCTGCAATTCGTATTTCATAAGATTCTTTAATTGAAACAATGCTGTTTACTTCAACTTCTTTGTGCTTTTCATATCCCACGGCTTCATTTAAGTCACCGCCTAACGATATGATAATTCTTGCAATAGTTGCAAACCCTGCATTCTTTGATGTCTTGCCTGTTAAAATATTCTTTACTGTTTCTAACGGCACTCCACTCATATCCGCTATATCTTTGCTTGAAAACTTGCTAATCTCTTTAAGCTTTAAGATATATTGGCGCACATTATCCATTACAACTTCCATTTTTTATCACCCTATGTCAAATTTAACGCTTTAATACGGCAAAGTAGCACAGTATTAAATCATTTTCGACCGATGTAACATCATTTTTAACATCACAAAAGTCAATTTTGCATACTATTTTTTTTGATAATTGTACCTTATAATCCAATCAGAAAATACATTTTCAAAGGAGTTTTTTACAATGACAATCAAAGAATTAAAATCAATCATCAATTTTCTCCCCGATGAAACCTATGTTTTAATAGACCTTGAAGATAAATACAACGATATCGAAACTGTCATTGTCGAACATCACTCTGATGGAAGAACTCATATCGTGTTCTCTTCGGTGGAATAACTTGTCCTTATGCTACCATATATCCCCTGCATTTGCAAGGGGATTTTTTAATATGCTTATCCGGGGATGCCAAAGTTGATGACATACTGTTCATACATCAAATTGTAATCACACGGCAACTTATAGGGATGCATTTTTAATTTTGCCTGTATAACTGTTAATTGGTTATGTTCTTTTTGCATAAGCCTTGCGAACTTACCCACACGCCTATCAGCCTGTTTTTCATCAACAGACCGATGGTAATTATTATCCCAATTAGCCAAGACATAACCATTGTAGCTTAAATAATGCGATAAGCAAAATTCTGCTTCACGACTTTCCTCTGCACTTAACCCATCAATGACCTTACAAACAAGAGTATCAAGTTTTTTTGTTTCTTCAAAAAATCTTTCGTTTCTTGCAATAGAGTTTTTCCAACGGTCACCCTTACCTCTGCCGACATAAAAGGGGGTTCCGTCTGCGTGAAGCCACATATAAACACAATATTCCCCCGAACCATAAAGCAAACAGTCAGAATCTCTCTTAAAGGCTCTGTCATAACGCATCCGAGAAGCAAACACATACGCTTCTATCTGCTTATTTATTTCTTCAAGCCTTGTATAGAGTTCATTCTTTTCATCCTCTGTCATCTTTTCCACGGCATTGAGGAATTCATCAAATGTATTTCTTAACACTTATTACGCTCCTTTACATAATCTATACCATTGTGTCCTACTGATTCCTAAATGCTTACAACACTCAACTACCGTTAATTCACCTTTTTTTGTTTTTTCGAGAAATTTCGGAAAGTCAGGGTAGTCATTTGCAGGTCTGCCCATAGCATTACCTGTCAACATCGACACTCTCTTGCCGTCAACAATCGGCATAGCTGCGATACCCTCTTTTTGCCTTTTTTCTCTTTTTTCGATTTCATCTTGTGCAAGTGTAGTCCACACTTCAATGAGAATGTTGTTTATCATTTCCATTAATAGTGTTTGACCTTGAAAGTCAATTAAGGTTGTTGGCAGATTTAATATCCTAACGATTATACCGTTATCTTTTAACCAATCCAACTCTTCTTTAACCATTTTCTTGTTTCTGCCTAATCGGTCAAGTTCCTTGATTATAAGCTCGTCACCCGGCTTCAACTTCTTTTTCAATTCCTCATAAGCAGGTCTTTTGAAGTTCTTTCCTGATTGCTTGTCGCTATATATGTTTTCATCAAGTAGCTCTGCACGATACTCTTTTACAGCAATCAACTGTCTTTCAAGGTTCTGTTCCTTTGTTGACACTCGGAGATAAGCGTAAATCATCTTCATTCCTCCTCAACCATATCAATAACCCACTCTTTTTTACTTCCCATTTTATCACGAACAACTATTTCACAACCCATGGCTTTAAGCATCTTGTATAAGTTGTCAATTCTTATGCCATTCTTATTATTGTTCAGCAATCCTGTTATATTTGATTGACTTTTGAATCCTGCTTCAACAGCAAGTTGAGGTTGTTTCCACCCTCTCATTTTCATTACATCTCTTACAACTTCCTTTTCTGTCATTATAAACACCTTCCTTTTGTTCTTGATACAAGAATAACATAGAGAAATCTATTTGTCAATAGATTTTTCTGTTTTTTAATTTTTCGGACATTGAGAGCAGTAAGTGGGTGGGGTGGGCGGTCCATTCTGCACCCCTCCCCGGTGCTGCTGTTCCGGGCGTTTATTTGAAACGCTACTATATAATGTAATTAATATATATATATAGTGTAACAAAAAGTAGAAATTTTGAAACAACTAAAAACAAATAGAAAAAAATATTTGTTTAATTTCAAAAAAAATAGATTTTTCTATTGACAAATAGATTTTTCTATTGTATAGTATAGACAAATAGAAAAACCTATTTAACAATTAACAATTTTCGGAGGAAAAACAAAATGACAATCTTTAACACAAACATTATCACAAACATTATCAACACAATTAAGAACCGTAAAACAAACATTAAAAACATAATATCATTTTACAATTGTTACAACAGCTTAACAAAAATTCCCGGCTCTGAAGATGCTGCTAAAAATCATAGAGTAAATACAAGCAAGCTTTATGATTATAAAGTTAATTTATTTTAATCAATTTATAAAATAAGGGAGGATTTACAAAATGTTAAAAACGAATAGCAAAAAAGTAAGGGAAAACATACAACAATATATTATAAACAATTTCACCCCTGAAAATTACACCGATGAAAAAATAGAAGGCTTTGAAAATGTAGCAGCCTTTATATTAAAGACTTTCAGATCCGAAAAGTACAGCACTAAAGAGGACTTCAAATATTATAAAGGTGTTGAAGCGTTAGCCTTTAAGGATTGGGCACAGGGTCTGCCGTCCGTGTTAGATACTTGTTATTTTTATAATAGATCGGCTGTTAATGATTTAGGGGACATATTAGAAGAAACACAAGAAGAACGAAACAAACACAACGAGAGCGATGCAGAGCAATGTTTGACACGCTTAATATATAAAGTATTAATAATGGAGGTAAGCAAAAAATGATTTTAAGAATATCAGAAAAAACAAATATAAACGGGTGGCGTAGACAATTAACAATTGATTTTAATAATAAGACAATTAAGTCGGGCGCTTTTCAATTTCACGGGGGCGACGTGGAAGGGATAACACACAAGCAATATTTACAATTTATAGAAGCGTTTGAAAATATCGGGTTTACGGTCATGGAGGTATAAAACAATGACATACGAAGAAAAATACAACAAACTTGTTAGCGCCATTTACAAAGATTATGAATACGCACAATCGAAAATAAATAGCAAAGACACACACAGCGACTTTGCTTTGATTCAAGGCGGGCGTATATTGGCGCTAAACTGTTTAATATTTGAAATAAAAAAGATGGAGAATAAAAAACGATGAAATATTATAACATTGAATTAAAGCCAACGGCAGCCGAGAAGCTGCAACGGTTTTTATATAATCTATCTGTCAATTTTGAAATATCCGCCGCCGGTTCTCTGATACACTTTGAAATATTAACGGATGCAGCGGGGGCGGATAAGATAAATAATTTTCTTGATGCTAAGACAATATGGTGTGCGGGGGTGAAATAATGATATATATAATATTAGTTTTTCTTTTACCAATAATGATAGTTTTTGCGGCTTGTAAATAAAATAATAACCGGGTTTTTCCCGGTTTTTTACGTTCTTAAATTTATTATAAAGGGGTTTATAAAATGAATATTGACGAATATATAAAGGGACTTGAAAATTGCATAAATGACTTATTAGATAAAAATTATGAATATTTCTATATTCAACCTTATCGAGGGGCGGGGTTCGTTATTAGCGGCGATAAATACGGTGTTAACCTGAACGGCGAAATTATAGCAATCGCAAACAATCTACAAGAGTTAGAACACATCACAACAGCCGTTTGTTTTGTTTTGCGGAGGTATAAAAAATGATTCATCTAATGTTATTTTATATAATTATTTTTGAGCTTATTGCAACGGTTGCGATTGTTTACGGCTTTATGCATGAGAAAAAAATAATTGAATTTGAGGATCGGATAATAAAAAAGATATTAAAAAAATAACAAAAAGCCCCGGAGCTGTTCCGGGGTTTATTTTTTTGCTATTCCGAGCGGCTATATATATTGCCGTTTTTTATTTTGCTTAAAATTGCCCTTTAAGCGGCTTTTATGCTTTAATGACAAATTACACTACTTAAATATTAAAATTGATTTTAAGGGTATTTTTACGCATTTTAAGGACATTATAACATAGATATACATATCAGGCTACACCCGAAAAAGAACGCCTGTTCGCTTTAATACACTAAAGTACTAAAGCATTTCTGCCCTTCCTGCGCCTTATATATGCGATTTTCCGTCAAAATTAGGGTAAAAATTGCAAAAATTTGTTATTATAGGGTAAAAAATGTGCAATTTCTGTGATAAAAATATCAAAAATTTGCTCTTTTTTATTGGGCGTGGCTGTCAAAACTTTTACATATATGCAATTTCCCATCAAAAATAGACACCCTTTCGAGTGTCTATCGTATCATATATGCAATTTTCTGTCAAATATTAGTCCTCAATAATATCCGCATCAATATAATCTGCAATTTCCTCAACAGTTTTCGGAGTACCGAGCAAGGATTCAGAAGGCTCAATAATGTGTTTCGTTGTTTCCACATAATCATATTGAGATTTCAGAATAAACATAGCAGAAATATTATTAACTGCATTTACAAGAGCTGCTTGTTCAAGATTATCCTTAATAGCATCCTTAATTTGGTCGAGATATATTCCTTCAGGGGTCTGCTTATTAATAATTCTGTAAAGCTGTTTATAAGAATAACCAAACCAATTAGAAAGTCTACGGAACGAAGGCATTATACCTCGCTCACGGCAAAACTCAAAATAACCTTTGGTTGAGAGAACAAGCTCATCAATATTATGCACATTGGTTTTAGGTCTGTCAAGGCTCTCAAAAAGCAGAGCATTGGATTGTTCAAGAATAGCAGATATTTTTTTAGCAGATTCAGTTTTATCAGGCACATCATAAAGAGCATTTTTTGCACCTGTCTGTTTTGGAACAATAGACTTATCGTCTTTTCCCATAAAATCACCTCTTTAATAAAATTTTGCGGACAGAACTAAAGAGCAAAAATGTTTAGTTCTGCCTTAAAGCATTGATACATAAGGGTTTGTGGCACTTTCAGAACTAAAGAGAGTGTTTCTCAACTTATTTATATATATTAATTTTACACCCTATTTTTAGGTTATTTTTTTATAGCTATTATTTTTTATTTCTTTAGTTCTTTAGTTCTAAAAGTAATAAAATATAAGGAATATCAAGGGTTTGCAGGCAGAACTAAAGGATTTTTCTTTAGTTCTCCTTTAGTTCTTTAGTTCTGCCCGAAGGCTCAAACCAACGCTGCCCGTTTGACATAACCTGCTTAATATCCTTACGGAATGTTTTAATATGCTTTCCGATACTGCGAAGAGCCGTTCTTGAGGGTTCAGGCTTATAGCCGTTATCCTCACACCAATACTTATACTTGTCATATACCCCGGAATAAGTAGTCCTTCCGATAAGGTCAAGCTCCTTAACAAAAGTAATAGTCGGGTCAGAATCTTCCTTAAAGTCCGTCAGTACACTTGAATGCTCATAGGTTTCTGTGAGATAACCGCACCTGCGAACCATAATGTAGCCGTCAAGCACCCAATTGAATATCCCTGATAAATGCGAATTTTCGGCAAATTTTGATTCAAGGGTTCGGTCAATAAGGCGTTCATTGGGTTCTTTAGGAACTTCCACAAATTTAAGGGGAAATTCGCAGAAAGCAAATCTACGGGCAATAGCATCCGATTTGTCGGAAAATTTAGGATAGTTGTTCAATGATGCTATAAGTTTTGTTCGGGGTTTGAAGTCAACGAAAGGTTTACCCTTCTGACAAGCTGAAACAACATCCCCTGCGATAACATTTTTAAGGGTATCTTCGGCAGCAGAAATGTCATTCTTAATTTCACCCGAAATATTAAGCATAGCCGTCTGCATATTAACAAGCTGAAACTTATCCCCAATCTGCGACAATTCAATGTGGGTAATGTTCTTACGGCTGAACACATTAGCAAGTGTATTAAAGTATATGGATTTTCCGTTTGAGCCTTCACCTACAAGAGCTGCTGCTTTCTGTAAGCGGTTGTCCGGGAATAAGATATACCCCGCAAATTCCTGAAGGAAAGATGCTCGTCTGCCGTCACCATCGGTGACAGAATCTATAAAGTGCTGCCAATCATCGGAAACGGCATCAGGCAGGAACGGATAATCAAGACAGTAGGTGCATAAATCCGATGCAGAATGCTCACGGAAATGGTAATAAGGTTCGGTTTCCGTCAGTTCAAGCGTACCGTTGATAAAGTTTACAACAGGGTTCATATTAAACAGTTGGTCTGTAACCACAAGGGATTTAATAACACGGAGTATTGAGGATAATCGTGTACCCGTTGAATATGCACCGAGGTTGTGCGAAATATACTGTTCAATCTGTGTGTCGAATCGTGCGGTCCAACACTTGCCGTCATACTCATAGAATGATAAGAACGGATGATAAAGTAATTTATGCTCTGAAATTATTTCTTTAGCAACAAGATCATCAGGCGGTGCCTTCTTACATTCTTTGCAGAGAGTTTTCAAGAAATCGGCAGGAAGTTCCGTGTCGAGTTTGCTGAAGAAAACATCAACCTGCGGAGCCGACATATAACGGCATACCTTACGGGCAAAAGTTTCAAATTCCGTGGGGTCAGTAATTTTATCTGCAAGGAACGTAACACCGTCAACAGCAGAATTAATAAGGTCTGTGAGTGAGTTGCCGTCTGCATAATAATCTGATACATCCTTGTATTTATGTGCGAATGGTACAGTACCTACCAAACAGGATATGCGATTCTCGGTCAAAATCTTTGCCATTTTCTCGGTGAATTTTTCACCTGCTTTAGTTTCGGTATCATTGTCATACACAAGGAATACCTGCTTGTATGACTTTGCAATGCCTATTGCTGTCGGTAATTGGTCTTTGGAAAAGAAACCCGTAATAGCTGATATTACAGAATAGCCTTCCTGCTCAAATGATAGGGCATCAAAAGCACCCTCTGCAATAATAAGAATGTCACGGTTCGGATTGCGGTCAAGTGTGTGAAGTCCCCATATTGTATGCTCGTTAAATTCATCAATCGGCATTTTTCTGTATTTCGATTCGGGATATTTACAGCCGGGCATACTGCGTGTAGCATAGTAACAGATGTAGCCATTTTTCCAATAAGGGAACGAAAGTCTGCCCTCTGAATTTCTGCCGATTTTTACACGGTCTATGGTTTCATCGGTGATACCACGTTTGTGGAGGTAACCTCTGTCCTGCTCCGTAAGATTTTCGTGCCAATGCTGAATCTGATTGCAGAGGTTTTGTGTGTAAGACACCCATTCAGCAGCGTTGCTGTTTGATGTATCTACCCCGGTAAGTTTAGCAAGTTCTCTGATAGCGGAGCCTTTATTCCCGTCATATAAGAGATATGCAGCAAAGTCAATAACATCACCCGATTGTCCCGAACCGAAGTCCGTCCAATGGTCGGAGAAACACCAAAAGGATGTTTTATTTTTAGCACCTGTGCGGAACGGAGAAACACATCTGTCACCTGAATAACGGATAGGGATATTATTTCGTTGAGCAAACTCCACACAGGATATACGGGATTTGATTTCTGATAGGTCAATCATTAGTATCACCGCCAAAAAGTTCAGGGTTATCGTGTATGTTGCCGATGATTTCTGCGGCAACTCTCCACCTGTTCGGATTTCTTTGTTCGGGTGATGTTTTTTTGCCGTCAATTGATTTAATATACGAGCAATCCCAACAGCCGCAATATTCGTGCCAATGCACATATGCCAACCTGTCGCTAAAAGCAAGCATATCTCCTTCAAAAATCTGCTTGCCGTTCTTATCGGTTAAGCCTGTGTACTGACCTATGGTTTCGGGGTTTACCTTGACAAAGCAATTTTCGTTTGATATATGAATTGATTTGTCTGTGGTATGTGATAAATCTCCAAATACCCACATTCTTTCAGCTGTGCTATATCCTCTGAATAAAATTTCTCTCATTATTTATCACCTTCCTTTTTTAATCATACGGATACATCAGCTTGTTCAAATCATTCAGCTCTCTACGTAACCTTATGATGTCATTACTTATTTGAGAGTGGTTGCGAATGCCCCACCAAGACGAATCCATATTAATGTTTTCGTTAATGGATTTTGCAAGTCTATCCATCAACTCCTTGCAAAAATCACTCTGCTTTTTCGCCTGTTTTCTTTTGTCACCCATTATTTATTCCTCACTTTCATATATCTTCCACAAGTACAAAGTCCCTCTGTTTCCTGTTCACGGAATTCCTTACAAGGGCATTTTGTATCATCTGATTTTTCGATTGCACAGGGACAGAATCCGCTATTTTCAAAAACTGCAACTGTCACTTCTGCATATTTATCTGTGTCGGGGTTAGGGAGGATTTTTAGGTTAGACATTGGTATCACGCTCCGTAGCAAGGTATTTTATTATATGTGCAACAGCATTTTCAAAAACATCTGCTCTCACCTTGTAATTAACACCCAGTATTTCTGCGACTTCTTCAGCATTCTTTTTCTTTATTCTTGCAAGAAAACACGCAAGTGTTTCAATATCCATATTTTTAATATATTCAAAGTTTGTCATTTTCCCTACCTCTTTCTTTTGGTGTGCGTTTAGCGAGATAACAATATCCATTGTCTGCTGTCATATATGGGTGAGCATCTAACGGACAACCTTCTTCGTGTAATATGCAATCCTTACACCTTACCGCTTCCACAACATCTGCGGTGGGTATCTCTGCAACATCATCTAAAATTCTGTCGGCAATATCTTGTCCTGCTGAATCGTTTGAATTAAAGCAATGTTCAGAATAACTTTCACAGATTTTCATTACATCTGTTCGGTTTATATATTCAGCCATCACCCCTCACCGCCTTTCAATTCATCTACAATAACAAAAGCATCTCCGTGTGTAACTTCAATTTCTTCTATTGTCAAACTTGTTACACAATCTTCATAGCTTTTGCACAGTATTTTGTTAACTATAAAATATACATACCCTATATTTTCAGCAAAAACTATTAAATCTTTATCTTCAATAGTCGCTCCATTGTCAAATCCTGCTTTACATCTGAACACTTTCATTCCTGCTCACCGCCTTTCTCGGTTGGGTGGTCTATTCTGCCACGAATAACCTCATTAAAAATAATATCTGCCGCAAACTGTGAAGGTGCATTAAATTCAAAATACTGTCCGCAATGATTACACTTGTATCTGTATCTTGCATTTTCTTCATAAGTGGCAAACACTTTGTTTTTGTCGCACATAGGGCACGATTTTAACGGATTTATATTGCTTGGTTTCATTTCCCCTCATCATCCTTTCAGTAAATCACCATTATCAAAAATATTACCCACGATATTAATACTATCTGCTTCAGAGCCGTCCATAGCAAAGCATTTATTCTGCTTGTTCTTTATATGCCAACCATACATAGCTTTATTGGTAACGGCATCTGTGAAATACCCAAGCAGCACAACATAATAATTGCCCTTGTTTTTGTGTATATCGCCTTCGTGGATTTTCTTTGCGTTCTTATCGGGATAACCCCGATACATACCTACAGTATCGGGATTTACCTCATGAAAAGTCCAATTATAGATAAAGTGCCTGCCGTCAAGAACAATATAGTAACCTTCAACCCATTCATAGGGACTATCTTTTGCAACTGTTTTACCTCTGAACATCAGTAATCACCTTCTTTTGGTCTACCCTGTTTTATTTTTTTTGCTGCATCAGTTATGTTGCGGATATGCTCTTTATCCGGGGTATCTAAAAAGTCCAACACAAGAGCATTGATTAATGCCGATGTGCTTATTCTTTCCCTTTGGCAAAAGTCTGTTAATTCCTCATAATCATCAGAATTTATAAGTGCTTGTATTCTCATCGGTTCACCACCCTTCAAATATTATTATTTACAAGGGAACATTTCATGGCATTTGCCATTGTGATATTTGCACATTGGAACAAGCAAAGATTCAAATTCGGGGCAAACTTCAAGAACTTCAAGGCACATCAACTGCACCGCCTGACGGGTTTCTTTACTTGCCTGATTGCAGAGCCTTTTATTTGCAATAATCATAAGTTCCTCTGCATTCATAGACCATATCATTCTGACAGGCGCATCCTGTGGAGCAGAATTTCTGTCATAATCTGTCTGTCTGTCATTTCTCTGCGATTTTACATAAGGCTGTGCGTGAATATGTCTGCAAAGATGAACCGAAACCCAATAGGGGATTTCAAGTTCAAACACGAATTTGAGTTCTCTGATAGGCGAATGTCTTGCTTCTAATATAGAATGCTTCCACCTTATATCGGGTTCTTTTATGGCATCCTTGCCGATAGTAACCAAAGCACATTTTTTACATAACATCCAATCTTCTGCGGAGGGATATTTAATCAGTTCTACTTTCACGGCAAAAAAAACTCCTTTACTGCATTTGCAAATTTTCTCATATTTTCTATAGCCTGTTTCATAGGAATCCTACCATCATCAGGCTTCCACGGAGTATTCACCATTTCCGGGTGTTTCTGTGTCATTTCGATTGCCCACAAGAGATTCCAAGCTGCTGCCAAAAGGTGATCTTCGTCCGTCCACCCGTCAAGATATTTTGCAAGATGCCTTGCAGCACTATC
>JAEIGA010000888.1_pt1 | contig 44481 bp, 47 predicted proteins | sample 9270691 | NCBI WGS metagenome assembly JAEIGA01 (sample SAMN17057246, study PRJNA624740) | gut metagenome | biome: biome; isolation source: fecal sample | host: Bos grunniens | place: China: Xizang | collected 2019
CGACGATCTCGAGAGCTGCCAGCGCTGTATGATCTATCAGGCGCTCGATCGCAAATATGAGGGTAAAGAGGGGGGCTGAAAAAGCCTCCTTCTTTTTTTGCATTTTTGCAGGGGGGGAGGGGTTTAGATTTCGATAGTACGGGTGATATAATTAAGTCATAATGCAGAAAGGAGTATTTCCTGTGTGGCGGATTGGAATGCTATTCGACAAGAATATATCACGGACGAGTCTTCCTCATACAGGAAGCTCGCGCAGAAATACGGCGTAGGTATGACTGCCCTATACAATCACGCAAAGAGTGAGGATTGGGTGGGGCAGAGGAAACAGCTCAAAGACAAATCAATAACAAAAAGCATTGAAACTATCTCCAAAAAGAGGGCGGATAAGCTATCCCGCGTTATGGATATTACCGACAAACTCCTTGATAAATTGGAGCGAGCGGTAGACGAGCTTGATATCCATTTGGTAACGAAGGCAACGAAGGTAAAGGAGATCGAGTACAACAACGATCTTCGCCCGGATAAGCCTACCAAAGAGACGATAACGGAGACGGAGGAAATCCTTGAATCGCGTATGATCGTTGACCGTGCGGGACTTAAGGCGATTGCTTCCTCGCTTCGCGATATCAAGGAAATACAGATGTTGAAGTCCGAACTCGACAAGCAAGAGCAGGAAGCGCGTATTGCTAACCTCAGGCGGCAGGCGGAGAAAGATGATATTGATAATGCGCCTACTCTTGTGGTAGAGGGATTGCCGGAGGAGTTTAAGGTATGAGCACTATTGATTTAAGTCGTATCAGCGACAAACAGTATAAGTTTTTATCTGCTTCTCAAAAGCACGTCGGCTTTGGCGGTGCCCGAGGCGGCGGGAAAAGCTGGTCGGTGCGTACAAAGGCGAAGATACTCGCGGTGTCATACAAGGGTATTAAGATCCTGATCGTGCGCCGTACATATCCCGAGCTGGTAAACAACCATATCAATCAGCTTTGCGAGGAGCTTCACGGGCTTGCAAGATACAACAAGTCGGAGAAGATCTTCACCTTTCCAAACGGCAGCAGCATCAAATTCGGCTACTGCAACAACGACAAGGACCTTGACCAATATCAGGGCGCCGAGTATGACGTTGTTTTTCTCGACGAGGCGACACAGCTTCAGGAGATGTGGATCAAGAAAATAACGGCGTGTGTGCGTGGTGTTAATGACTTCCCGAAGCGTATTTACTATACGTGCAACCCGGGCGGCGCGTCACACGGTTATTTCAAGCGGTTATTCATAGACAAGCAGTATGAAGGCGCCGAGGTTCCAGACGATTACTGTTTCATTCAGGCTCTTGTGACCGACAACAAGGCACTTATGGAGAGCCAACCGGACTACATAAAGCAACTCGAGGCGCTGCCTCCAAAGCTCCGTGAGGCGTGGCTATACGGGCGCTGGGACATATTCGAAGGGCAGTTCTTTGAGGACTTCCGACCTACACCCGATATTGAGCTATGCGCGAAGGCGGGCATCACTCCCGAGGAAGCGCTGGCACAGAGGCGGTTTACTCACGTTATCGAGCCTTTTGACCTCAACAGCGGCGAGTGCCGAGGCTGGAAGATAATGCGGTCCTACGACTTCGGCTACAACAAGCCCTTCTCCCTTGGCTACTGGGCGGTTGACTATGACGGGGTATTATATCGCATTATGGAGATGTACGGCTGCACACAGACGCCTGACGAGGGCGTGAAGTGGTCTCCCGACGAGCAGTTCCGACGTATAAGCGAGTTTGAGAGGGAACACCCGTGGCTGAAGAACCGCAAGATCGTTGACAGTATTGCAGACCCTGCGATATGGGACGCAAGCCGAGGCGAGAGCATTGCAGAGACCGCCGAGAGGTACGGTATATACTTCTCGCCGGGCGATCATGAGCGCATACCGGGGTGGATGCAGGTGCATTACCGCTTCCAGTTCGATGAAAACGGCTATCCGCGTATGTACGTGTTCAACAACTGCAAGGCGTTCATACGCACGATCCCTCTGATGATGTACTCGGAAACGCACCCCGAGGACATTGACACGAAGCTTGAGGACCACTGTCCCGACGAGGTGCGCTATATGTGTATGTCGCGCCCGGTAACGCCTATTGTGCCGGAGAAGCGCGAGCCTATCGTTACAGACCCGCTGAATCAGTTCAGCGAGAGGCAGATCAGACGTGGCTATATTTGAGAGAGGAGAAATCCATGGAAATAGAACAGAAACCTACTACTCCCGCCGGAGGTGCGGCTGTGATCGGTCCCGAACAGCTTAAAAACTTCCTCAAGGTTCTTGAAGAATACAAGTCGGGCAAGGTAAAGACCGAGTCGCGCATTGTGGCTTCGGAGAACTGGTGGAAGCTCCGCAACTCTGTTGAAGAGGAAAAGGAGACCAATATCGGCAAAGACGGCGGATATAAGAGCGTATCGGGCTGGCTTCATAACGTGCTGGTATCAAAGCACGCTGACGCTATGGAAGCCTACCCCGAGCCTAACATACTCCCGCGCGAGAGCGGCGACAGAGGCGAGGCGCGTATGCTGTCCTCGATCATACCGTGTGTACTTGAACAGAACCACTTTGAGGACACCTATTCCGACGTTATGTGGCAGAAGGTCAAGCAGGGCACGGGCGTATATAAGGCGGTATGGGATAAGTCGAAGCTGAACGGACTCGGCGATATCAGCGTTGAGAAGGTAAACATTCTCAATGTATATTGGGAGCCGGGCGTTACCGACATTCAGCACAGCCGTTACTTCTTCCATACCGAGCTTTATGACAAGGACGTACTCGAGGGGAGATACCCCGAGCTTGATGGCAAGCTGAAAGGTCAGTCCTTTGTTAGCACCAAGTTCCTTTATGATGATCACGTAAACACCGAGAACAAGCACACGGTTATCGACGTTTACTATCACAAGTACGTGCAGGGCAGAAAGACTCTGCAGTATTGCAAGTTCGTCGGTGACGTTGTCCTGTATGCTACCGAGAACGACCCCGAAATGGCTATGCGCGGTCTTTACGATCACGGTATGTACCCTTACGTATTCGACGCGCTGTTCCCGATCGAGGGCTCGCCTTGCGGTTACGGCTACGTTGATCTGTGCCGCAAGCCGCAGACAACCATTGACCTGCTTAACACGAGCTTTGTCAAGAACGCTATGGTGGGCGCGACTCCCCGCTATTTCTCGCGTGGTGAGGGCTCGGTGAACGAAGAGGAGTTCCTTGATCTTTCCAAGCCTCTCGTACACGTTACAAACGCCTCCGAGGACGCTCTGCGACGCATAGAGCATAACAACCTCGACGGTGTATATGTCAACGTGCTTGACCGCACTATTCAGGAGCTGCGCGAGACCTCGGGCAACACCGAGACCAGCACGGGTAATATCAGCTCGGGTGTAACCGCTGCTTCTGCTATTGCCGCACTCCAGCAGGCAAGTGGCAAGGGCAGCCGTGACAGCACGCAGGAGTCTTACAGAGCTTTCTCAAAGATCGTTGAGCTGTGTATAGAGCTTATTCGTCAGTTCTACGATATGCCGCGTCAGTTCCGCATACTCGGTCAGTACGGCGCGGAGGAATACATAACCTACGTAAACGACGGCTTGCAGCTTCAGGCAGCGGGTGCATCGTTCGATGATAAGCAGAATTTCCGCCTTCCCGTGTTCGATATCAAGGTATCGGCGCAGAAGAAGAACGTATACACCAAGGTGACGCAGAATGAGCTTGCGCTTCAGTTCTTCCAGCTCGGATTCTTCAATCCGCAGATGACAGATCAGACGCTTATGTGCCTTGATATGATGGAGTTTGACGGCAAGGACGGCATTATGCAGAAGGTATCGCAGAACGGAACTATGTTCCAGAAGCTCCTCCAGTATATGCAGCTTGCGCTGTCATTCGCGCAGAGGTTCGATCCTATGTCGGCAGAGGCTATCGCGCAGGATATCCTTGTGACTACCGGTGGTGCCGGTGTTTCGGCTTCGGGCGGTGCAGGACTTGCACAGAGCCGAGCTATGGCGGGTGATCGCGGAGGCGCTAACGCCAAGATGGCTAATGCGAGAGCGACATCGGCAGAGGCTGCACAGCCGAGTGGCAGCAGAGTGACAAGAAAGGCAGGGAGCAAATGATAAAGGCAGTTTATGAGAGAAGCAAAAACAAGCTGACCGTGGAAGGTCACGCATACGCGGGTGAGCCCGGACACGATCTGATATGTGCCTCGGCGTCAATTCTCGTCTACACGCTTGCCTCGTTCGCCAAGAACACGCATAAGGCAAGGCAGAACAAAAAGCTCGTGATCAAGCTTGACGAGGGTCACGCAGAGGTATCATTCAAGGCTAAACCGCGTTTCAAGGTGGCGCTTACACTTGTATGTGACGCGATCTGCGCGGGATTTGAGCTTCTTGCAAGGAATTACCCCGAAAATATCTCTTATGAGATCAAATTTTAATATAAGGAGTACATTCAATGAGATACGAAGCAGTAATCAACGCCTATGCCTTTGAGGATCTCCCCAAAAAGATCAAGCTTGAAGATGGCGCGAGATTTATCATTGAAAAGGCAGAAATCATTATCAATGAGGTTGATAACACCAAAGAACCCTTATGTCCCGCGAGCATTGAGAAGGGCTATTCGGTAGCTCTTAAGTTAAGCGGTGTACGGAGAACCATCAATAAAACGGACGAGCTTAAATTTAGTGTCATTAATGAGCCGGACCAATACGGCGAATTTGTGTATTTGGGCGAAGATGCCAAGCTCAAGGACGTTATTGATGCCGTAAACGGTTTCATTCAGAACGTCAAAACTAAAAGTATATAAGCCGTGAACGGCTTGATATAGGACTCGCCAACCTAATTGGCAGAATATATCGGAGGATTTACTCTATGACAAACTTCAAATGGCTTAATCTTCAGCTTTTTGCCGGTGAAGGTGCAGGTGCAACCGGAGGCGAAGGTGGAGAGGGTGCCGCTACGGGCGATAATGTTGCGATTGCCGACGCCGGGCAGAGGTTAAGGGATAAGGGTGTTCCCGAACACTTGATTCGCAGACGGGCGCAGTATACTGCCAAAGCTCCCGAAACTCAGGCAAAGACCGAGGTGGAGCCGAAAGCAGAAGAAAACACGGAGCAGGTCGCCGCTGCCGAGAACCCCACGGAAGAAAAGACCGATAATAAACCCGCTCGTATGAGTTGGGACGAGATTATGGCAGACCCCGAGTACAACAAGCAGATGCAGGCTGTTGTGCAGTCCCGCCTTAAGTCCGCAAAGGGAGCAGAGGAGGCGCTGGCAAAACTTACTCCCGCACTCGAGCTTCTTGCACGTAAGCACAAGCTCGATCCCTCCAATATGGACTATGAAGCGCTTACAAAGGCGATCAGCGACGATGACTCTTACTATGAGGACAAAGCCCTTCAGATGGGTACCTCCGTTGAGACCGCGAAGAAGATCGACCAGCAGGAGCGCGACACCGCGAGACAGAAGAAGGCAGAGGAGCTTTCAATACAGGAGCAGAAGATCAGAAATCACTTCACCGGGCTTGAACAGCAGGCGCTGGAAATGAAGAAGATTATTCCTAACTTTGATCTTCAGACCGAACTGAAAAACCCCGCTTTCTTGCGTATGACCTCTCCTAACGTCGGTATCAGCGTAAGAGACGCATATTATGCCGTACATCACGACGAGATGCAGGCAGCGGCTATGCAGGCAACTGCAAAAGCAACCGCGCAGAATATCTCTAACAATATTCAGGCAAGACAGCGACGCCCCGACGAGAACGGTATTTCCGGTCAGGCACCTTCCGCGACCACATTCAACTACGACAAAGCCAGCCGCGATCAGAGAGAAGCCTTTAAGAAGGATCTCCGCGAACGGTGGGCACGTGGGGAGAAAGTGTATCCCGGACAGAGATAATACCAGCACTTCTCCCTCCAAAAATCTCAAAATTTTTAATTCGGAAGGAGAATTACCTATGAAGAAACTTTTCAATCTTCTCTTTGCGCAGATCTTTGCTTTCCTGCGCATCAATCTTCAGCTTTTTGCTGACGCCGGCACTCTTGTAAACGCGACCGGCAACTACGTTAACGCTTACGACGGCACCACTCAGGCTTTCGACGCTGCCAACTCTATGGACGGCGAGCTTAAGACCTTCTATGACACCGAGCTTCTCGAGAACGCTCGCGTTGAGCTTTTCTACGCACAGTTTGCAAAGAAGCAGACTCTTCCCAAGAAGCACGGCAAGACCGTTGAGTGGAGAAAGTGGAACACCTTTGCAAAGGCATCGAAGCTCGTTGAGGGCGTTATTCCTACCGGTCAGAAATTCGGTATGAGTTCCAAGACCGGCTCTATCGATCAGTACGGTACCTATGCTGCCGTTACCGATCAGCTTGAGCTTCACGCTTACGATGACGTCATTCTCGGCGCTACCGAGGAAATGGGCGCATCTGCGGCAGAGACTCAGGAGACCCTTATCCGCGACGCTCTTCTCGTTAATACCAACGTTCTTTACTGTGACAACGTGACCCTTGAGACCGGCGCTATCGCAGGTACTCCCACCGCTCCCGGCGAAATGGAGGCAAGCGCTACCGTTATGAGTGTATTCACTCCCGATATGGTTGCAAAGGCTATCACCATCATGAAGAAGAACCGCGTTCCTACCATCAACGGCAAGTATTACGCTGTTATTCACCCCTCTGTTGCTTACGACCTCCGCAAGTCCAAGGACTGGATCGAGGCTCACAAGTATGCGAAGCCCGACGAGATCTACAACGGCGAGATCGGTGAGATCCACGGCTGCCGCTTCATTGAGAACGTATTCGCTCCTATCCTTGACGGCGAGTATGCCAACAAGGCAGGCGGCGTAACCTACGCTACCTATATGTTCGGTAAGGACGCATTCGGTATCATCGACCCCGAGGGCGGCGCACTTGAAATGATCGTTAAGGACAAGTCTCAGGTAGGCGGTCCTCTCAATCAGTTCAGCACCATCGGCTATAAGTTTGAGACCAACGGCGCGACTATGCTCTATTCCGAGCGTCTGCTCCGTATCATGAGCTGTTCTTCTTACAGCGCAACCGACGAAGCAAACTAATCAGTCACTTTTGGGGGCGGGGCTTGTCCCTTGCCCCCTTAACAATTAAAAAATAATTTCACAAAGGAGAAAGAAAATGGCTCACACAGCAGAAACTCTCCGCACCAAGTCGGAGAACCTTAAAAGCGGCATTCGCCAGTTCGTCACAGAGCTTCGCAAAACCAATGCCGAGATCGTTATGCAGATCAAAGCTAACACAGAATCTGTCGATCAGCTCAATGCACAGCACGAGATGACCATTGCACAGCTCCGCGCGGACAACGAGGCGCTTGAGGCGCTTATCAATGAAAACGAGAAGTTCGCAGCAAAGGTCGAGGAAATCCTCGGCGAATAAAAGAAAGGTAAAAGGTGATTACAATGGCTACAACCAATGAAAAGCGCGTTGATCTTTACATTCCTAAAGGCGCGGCAAACGATGAACCCAATCTCTTTATCAGCGTGAACGGCGTAGGTTATCTGCTCCCCAAGGGCAAGACAAGCAAGGTGCCGCCTCACGTCAAGGCAGAGTACGAGAGATCTGTTGCCGCGCAGAACAAGATGGACGAGCACGTGGACGAGCTGCTCGAAGCGGCTAATAGGCCCCTGCCCGGAACCGTATAACAGAGGGGGACATCGTGTCCCCTTTTTTTACAGGAGGACTACACAATGACAATTATTGAAGCTATCAACCGCATCGACCACTTAAAGCCGAACGCATACAGCCAGCAGGACAAGGTGCGTTGGCTTTCTAATCTTGACGGCGTGGTAAAGAAGGAGATCATTGACACCCACGAGGGCGGCGAGGACGTGATATTCGAGGGGTACAATGACAATACGCTTCTGACAACCGAGCTTCTTATCCCCGCACCTTATGACGAGGTGTACGTGCGCTATCTCGAAATGCAGATAGATTACGCGAACGGGGAATACGCGAAGTACAACAACAGCACAGTCGAATATAACACGGCGTTTTCGGCTTTCGAGAAGTATTATAACCGAGACCATAAGCCGAGGAGCCACGGCAGTCGCTTTCTCTTTTGACGGGAGGGATAAACAATGAAGTATTATCCGCGTCTTTCCGAGCTTCCGACCACTCGGGAAATGGTTGATGTATTCAGGGGATATAACCACAATCTCCGCATAGGGGACGGCGAGTTTTACGACATGAAGAACTTAAGCTCGGTCAATTATCCCGTTCTCTCGCCCCGCCCGAAACGAGGCGTTTATGCTTCCCCCGCCACTATCGGCGGTCTGATAGGCAAGGACTCGCTTTGCTACGTGGACGGCGGCGACTTTGTTATCAATGAAAATAGGATAAATATGGGGCTGACGGTAGAAAATGCTCCCAAAACGCTGATCTCAATGGGTGCATACGTTATTATTATGCCCGACAAGAAATATATAAACACCGAAGATCTGAGCGACTACGGCGACATTGAGGCGAGCGTGACAACGACTTCGACCGTCACGTTTACGCTTTGCAAGAATGACGGTACAGCAATCGAGGGTGCTGCGGTGCAGGCTACGGCTCCCGTAAATCCGCAAAATATGGCTCTGTGGATAGATACCTCAAGCGTGCCTCATTCGCTGAAGCAGTATTCCGCCACAACCTCTATGTGGATAAGCATTGCCAGCACTTATATCAGGATATCCGCGACGGGTATTGGCGTGCCGTTTTCGGATAGTGACGGCGTGAGCATATCGGGTATTACAAGCCCCGAGCTTGCCGATCTGAACAGCACGCAGGTTTTGTGGTCGCGCGGTGACGATTACATAGTGGTGACGGGTATTCTCGATAAGGTGACAACGCAGGACGCACCGATCACGATCTCGAGAAAGATGCCCACAATGGACTTTATCATTGAATCAGGAAACCGCCTTTGGGGCTGCCGATACGGTGAGTCTGTAACCGGCGAGATAGTCAATGAGATCTACGCCTCGAAGCTGGGTGATTTCAAGAACTGGAACAGCTTTATGGGTATTTCGACCGACTCATACGCTGCGAGTGTGGGTACCGACGGACCGTTTACCGGTGCTGTCACGCACATGGGCTATCCGATCTTCTTCAAGGAAAGCTGTATGCACAAGGTCTACGGCAACTATCCCGCAAACTATCAGATACAGACAACGGCTTGCAGAGGCGTACAGAGGGGCTGTGCGCGCAGTCTTGCCATTGTAAACGAGGTGCTTTACTATAAGGCTCGCTCTGCGGTATGTGCCTACGACGGCTCGTTGCCGGTTGAAATATCTTCGGCTCTCGGCGACGTTCAGTACAGCGCAGCCACGGCGGGAGCACTTGGCAACAAATACTATATCTCCATGCAAGATATGAATGGAAAACACCACCTATTCGTATATGACACTCTCAAGGGTATGTGGCACCGAGAGGACAACACAAACGCGCTTACCTTCTGCAACTTCCGCGGCGATCTTTACTATATCGACGGGGCGGACAAGAAGATCAAGAGCGTTCTCGGCTCGGGAACTCCCGACACCTCACCCGTAAAGTGGATGGCGGAGACCGGTATTATCGGTACCGACTCGCCCGACAAGAAGTATATTTCACGCCTTGACGTGCGAATGTACCTTGATATGGGCACAAGAGTATTCTTCTACATTCAGTATGACTCAAGCGGTGCTTGGGAACATCTCTTTACTATGAACGGTAACAGGCTTCGCAGTTTTGCGGTACCTATCCGTCCGAGACGGTGTGACCACCTGCGGCTTCGCATTGAGGGCGAGGGCGGCGCGAATATTTATTCCATTTGCAAGACTATCGAGCAGGGGAGTGATATTTAATGAGCCAAAACATTCGTAAACCGATGATAACGGCTCCGACGGCAGAGGGACAGATTACGCAGATCAAGAGCTATCTCATTCAGCTTGTGGAGCAGCTTAATTTTGCTTTGCAAACGCTTGAGAGTGGCGCGGGAAACGTTTCTCCTGCCGCGGGCGAAGCTCCGCTAAAGCTCACGCAGGGTCTTTTTAGCGAGATAAAGAGCCTTATTATGAAGTCAAGCGACATTGTTAATGCGTATTTTCCGCAGATGGAGCCGCTGATCTGTGAATCGGAGAAACTCTTTGACAAGATCGGCAAGGAAATAGAGGGGCATGACACGGCGGAAGCCTCTCACGCTGATATCAGAGTGCTTATTGAGGAGCTGACAGATAAGGTCAATTCGCTTGAGGGTGGCACGGGCGGCGAGGACGGCGTGAGTCCTACGGTCGAAGTCAGTAAAACGGGAACTGTAACCACTATCACTATTACAGACGTCAACGGTACCAAAACGGCTACCATTAACGACGGTGAAAAAGGCGAAACCGGCGCGACAGGACCTCAAGGACCTAAAGGTGATACGGGTGATATCGGACCGGCAGGACCTACGGGTGCTACGGGCGCGACCGGTCCGCAGGGTCCAAAGGGCGATACCGGACCCGCAGGTGCGGACGGAAAAACGCCCGTTAAGGGCACCGACTATTACACCGAGGCGGACATAGCGGATATGGTTGATCGTGTTCTTGCTGCACTTCCTACTTGGAATGGCGGCAGCTACTAATGAATTTAACAACTTTAATCTTAAACGGAGGTTAAAATGGCAACAGTCAAAGCAATTAAATACGGTATGAAGGGCGATGACGTTAAGAACCTTCAGACCACACTCAACAATTTAGGCTACAACCTTGATGTTGACGGCTCGTTCGGTCCGCAGACGCTTTCGGCGGTAAAGCAGTATCAGCAGAAGTCCGGTCTTGACGTTGACGGTATGGTGGGACCGCAGACGCAGGCGAAGCTTTTCGGTGGAGGTTCAACCGGCACGAGTGCACCGAGCCCTGCGGTAGCTCCGTCACAGCCGGAGATACTGTCTCCAAGTGCACCGGATAAAACTCCTTCGCCTTCGGCTCCTCTTGGGTCAGAGCCTGCGCCGACTCCCGTGGCAGAGCCTGCGAGCGGTGTTAAGAACAAGAATAACGCGAATATCTATTATCCCGACGAGTTCTCTTACGACGATTTTTCTTACGGCGATTATGCCGAGAGCGAAACGGTGCAGCAGGCAAATGCGGCGCTCCAAGCTATACTTGCCGCACAGCCGGGCGCGTATGAGTCGAAGTGGCAGGGGCAGATAAACGAGATGATAGACCGCATTCTCAACCGTGAGAAGTTCACCTATGACATCAACAGCGACGCGCTTTATCAGCAGTATGCCGATCAGTACAAGAACCTCGGCAAGCTTGCTATGCAGGACACTATGGGTCAGGCGGCGGCTATGACGGGCGGTTACGGCAGCTCTTATGCGCAGAGCGTCGGTCAGCAGGCATATCAAGGCTACCTCTCACAGCTTAATGAGATGGTACCCGAGCTTTACGGAATGGCTCTTGACCAGTACAACCGCGAGGGTCAGGAGATGTATAATCAGTACGGACTTCTCAGCGATCAGGAGCAGCAGGACTACGGACGCTACCGTGATTCTTACAATCAGTGGCTTGCCGAGAGAGATTATGCTACCGGCAGATACGATAGCGAGCGCGATTATGATTACGGCAAGTACGTTGATGACCGTAATTTTGACTACGGCGTATATGCCGATGACAGAAATCAGGCTTACAACGAGTATCTTAACGCGGTACAACAGGCGCAGTGGGACGCAAGCTTCGCGGAAACGCAGAAACAGAATGCTATCGGCAACGAGCAGTGGGAGAAGAGCTTCGGCGAGACACAGAAGCAGAATGCTATCTCAAACAGCCAGTGGGAAACCTCGCGTCAGGACGGACTCAATTCCGAGGCGAAAGCGTATGCAAGAGATGACGTTATGTCTGTTATCTCCTCCGGAGGCACTCCTACCGACGCACAGCTTAAGGCTGCAGGTATGTCGAAGGAAACTGTGACGGCTTTGAACAATGCTTATCAAAAAGCGGCAAGCAGTAATATCGGTTCCGGCTCCGGCTCCGGCTCCGGCAAGTCTGACGAGGGCTCGAGCTACATTACAGAAGTGAAACAAATTGAAGAATGGAGCGCAGCGGTTCTTGATGCTGAAACCGAAGAAGAGGCTATACGATATCTTGAGCGTCTTGAACAGTTAGATTCCGGTTTGGCGGATAGCCTGTATAAAGACTGGCAGAAGGCGCACGGTCTCGGTCATAAGATTACCGATACTACCGTGGCGACACCGCCGAGAGGTTCGACAGGCAGCGGCAGAGGCCTCTCAGGACTCGCAGGGGTCAATAATATGGTCAAGTAAACAATCGACAAAAGGAGGCAGGATATGTCAACTTATAAAGAGAGATACGAAGAACGCAAAAAGAAACGCGAGAGCGGAGAAAGCGGTCCTTCTTACAAAGATCGCTATATAGCAAGAAAGATCGAAAGCGGCGAGCTTGATCTTGAGGCTGCTGGCAAAGATATCTCCAACCGCATAAATACGTGGTTCAAGAATAACGAGAACTTTGTTTCTAACTACAATTACCGTTTTAAGGGGTTCACGGGGTCATATAATGACCCCTACGACTCCACCATAAACGACTGGATATCCAGCGTCACTCCGCAGAAGTCAAACTTCGATCAAGAGGCAAACAACATTATTTCTTGGCTCGACACCTACGGTGATTACGTCGGCGGTCGTGAATGGGCGGACTCTGTAAAGAATGCGCTCCGTTCTGCCGGCACACAGCAGTCGGAAATATTGAAGAATGCTTCCGAGTATAGCAAATACTGGTCTCAATGGGAGAGTCCGGACGCATATAAACGTTATCAGACAATATCTTCGATAGCGGATATGACCTCCGAGCAGATCAAGAAATATCTCGGCAAAAACGATCCCGTAGCTTATATTGACGATGAGGGCAAGGAGATTACTTGGGATAGCCTTTACAAGTCGAAGTATTACAAGGAATTTACGGGCAAAGAGGACTTTGCGGATAAGAGTAAGTCGGGATATGCTGCTTATGAAGCAGATATTCAGTCGGCTGCGGAACGCGAGGAAGCGAAAAAGAAAGACGAGAAGTGGTATGAAAAGCTCGGTCGTTATCTTGGCGACGCGGGTCCCGATACCACCTTGCCGAACGCCGGATTTATTCAGGCTACCAATGACATACGCAAGGACACTTCTTACATGAAGCCGTCCGACAGTTGGAGCGAGGAACAGAAGGGCATTTACGGCTACTTATACTCCACGGATAAGGGTGCGGCGGCAGAATACGCGCAGTATGCCAACGAACTGAACAACAAGGCGAGCAACGAGAAAAAGACCGCTGCTATCGAGGATTGGGCAACCAAAAACGGACTTACCGGCACGCTCGCTACGCTTGGATCTATTGCTATGATGCCTATGAGCCTTGTGGATTCGCTTGGGGCAATGATAGAATACGGCGAAAGAGGTTTTATTTCAACTTCCGCTGAGCCCCTTCCCGGTCAGGTTTCGGGCGCAATCACCAGCGCAATATCAAAAACGCTTAATCAGAAGTATGGCACATTGAACGAGAATGCACCCGTTGTAGGCGGCAAGGGCTGGGGTGACGTGTATCAGCTTGGTACGAGTATTGCCAACAGTATGATTTCCGCTTATACTCAGGGCAGCGTTGGTACTTTTATGGTTTTCTTCGGCTCTGCTTCCGCAAGTGGTATGTACGAGGCGAAGGAGCGCGGAGCAACAGACGAGCAGGCAATTACTTACGGTGTTCTTTCCGGCTTGGCAGAGGCAGCAGGCGAAGCCTTCTCGGTTGACAAACTGCTTGGTCTTGCAGGTGTTGATGAGCTTAAGAGCTTTTTCGGGAACGTTCTTTTGCAGGCAGGCATAGAAGCGTCCGAGGAAGGAGTTACCACACTTCTCAATAACTTCTCCGATCAGCTCGTTATGGGCGACAAGAGTAATTTCAACGTTCTTGTCAACTATTATATGACCGAAAAGAAGCTCTCCGAGGAAGAAGCAAAGAAAAAAGCGTGGGCGGATATGGCAAACGACCTCGCCTTTGATATGCTTGGCGGAGCTATCTCCGGTGGCGTTAGCTCTGGACTTCAGACCGGTGTTCAAACAGTAATTCAGAACGGCACAGAGAACGCGGAAGCAAAGAAGCTTTACGGCTCCGATGCAGGTGCACTTGTGGGTGAAGCTTTGGAGATCGACCCGAACAATTCTTTTGCGCAGAGAATGCAGACAAAAGTGGATAGCGGGCAGACCCTTTCCGGTGCGCAGATCAACCGTCTTGTAAAGCAGAACGAGTCTGCTATGTATAAGAACGACTCTGCGACTATCAAGAATGCGACTGTAAACCGACTTAATGAGCTTGGCGAGCGTGGCAACGTTGACGTTATTGCTACCGCGCTTACGAAGCAGGTGACGGGCGAGAGGCTGACTTTCACCGAGAGAGAGGCTATCAAGAGCAGTCAGTACGGCGAGCGCGTTGCAAACGAGCTTAACACCGAGAATATCAGGGGCGGCGGTTATTCCTCCGCTTGGGCTGAAAAGCTCGGCACCGACAGGATCAATGCTGACGTATACGGCAGAATGGTCGCGGAGATGGAGAACGAGGATTCCTCTGCAACTGCTCCCAAAACCGAAGCTGACACCCAGCAAGTTACCGGCAAGTTACCGGCAAGTAAGACTGATCTTGAGACCGACACAAATGTCGGTGGCAAAGTGGCGCAGGAGCCTGCGGTGGCAAGCGAGGGCTTGACAGAAGCGCGTGAGGAAAAGGGCGCGACTTATGAGACACCCGAAGTGAAAGACGCGCAGACGGGCAAGGTGGAGGCTCCCGAGAGTGACCATATTGCCGACGCCGACAAAATGGTTGATGCTTCCGAGGGAAAACGTGTTGCTGACACCGGAGAGAAGATCACCGAGGCAGAGGAAGAAAGCACCGTTACCCTTGAAGCGGCTTCCGCGAAATACGGAGCGCAGGCGGGTGCTATGGTTCACACCTACACCGAAGGTCAGGACGTTGCGAAGTATGACGCTGCATACGGCGTGGCTTACGATATGGGCAGAAGCGGCGTTAGCCTTTCCTACGCTATGCAGAGCGAGGCGACGGCGTATCTTACCGAAAATCAGCGCCAGCTTGCGTATGAAGCGGGTACGGCGGCTTCAAAGGGAGCAGCCGAGGCACAGGACGCGAAGAACAAGGCAGCTATAAACGGCAAGACCGGACGCAGACGCGGCACCGTGAGAGGTGATGGCGTTAGCATTGACGATCTCAAAAAGACTTTCAATGACACGCAGGGTACTGCTTACAAGCTCCTTTCTACCTATGCAGAGGCTACCGGCGTTGATATCGTTCTTTGCAAATCCGAGGCAAACGCAGACGGCAAGTTTGAGGGAGCGCAGGGACGCTTCAAGTGGAGCGAGGACACCATTTATATTGATATCAACGCGGGACTTGCGGATATCGAGAGTGTAAATGACCTTGCAAAATACACTATGATGCGAACTTTTTCACACGAATTTACGCATTTTATTGAAAAATGGAACCCGATATGGTATAATGAACTGCGAAAGGTAGTATTTGATACCATTACCGAGCACGGTGAGAACGTTGACGAGCTTATTGCCGTTAAAATGGAGCAGACCGGTCTCGACTACGAGAAGGCGAGCCGCGAGGTGGTTGCCGAGGCTTTGACGGATATTCTTCCCGACGCAAACTTCGTGGAAGAGCTTGCGACAAAGCACAAGAACATCTTCGAGAAGCTTCTTGCGAAGCTGAAAGAGTTCCTTGCCGATCTCAAGGCATACTTCAACACCATCGGTCACAATTCTTCTACGAGAGAAGCGAAAGCCCTCAAGGAGCAGGTGGGCGATACTGTAAAGTATGTTGAGAGTGTTGTCAAGCTCTTTGACCGCGTGGCGGTTGAAGCGGTTGAAAACTACCAAAGAACGGTTGCTACCGAGGAAGTAGCAGAAAAAACGGAAAAGATTGAAAGTACAGATACAGTTTCCGCACAAGGGAATGCAGGTTTGCTCAACGAAGCGGAAGAAGCGGCTCTTCTTATCTACAAGAGCGGCGGCAGTTATACTCTGAACGCGAAATTGCGCGAGCAAGTAGTGCTTGACGAGCAGGAAGAAACTATCGTTCTTGCCCTTGACAGTGCGCTTGAAAAGCTGCCTACATACAAGGGTACGGTTTACCGTAATATTCAGTTTGACGGATTTGGCGATCAAAAAGCAAGGGACGCTTTTATAGCAGAACACGGCGTAGGCGGAAGAGTTTTGTATTCGGCATTTTCTTCATTTTCTACTGCCGCAGACGGTTATCCTTTGGACGGTGATTATGTTGTCCACATAGTAATGGAAAGTGTGACCGGCAGAAATCTTGAAGGCTACGGAAACAACTTTGAGAGCGAAGTTTTATTCAAGCGCGACAGCTTTTTCACGCCTACAAAAATTGAGTACGATAAAAAAGGAACACCAACAATTTATTTAACGGAGGTTGCAAATGAACAGCAAGAAAACGAACCTCAGACCGCCGACGGACGAGGAAATGAAGCAAATGTTTCACGGAATCATCAGGGAGAACAGAGATCACCCGCCGATGGCGACACGAGTCAAGTGCGGGGCGTGTCAGCACATTCTTCCGAACAGTATGAAGTGCAAGCTGTATCCCGAGGGGATACCGATGGAGATTTGCAAGAACAAGGTGACTTGCAAGGAGTTCCTGCAGAAGTAACAGAGGAGGTAAATACAAATGGCGAAGAAACCGGAACAGTATTACCACATCGGAGTGATGGGGAGAGAGCTTCACGACTACTGGCAGAATCACAAACCGAAGATGTACAGGGAGATGGAGCAGAACGGAACCCTGTGGACAACGCTGGAGAGCGAGGGGGAGAGGCTCGACGAGATGATAATCGAGCTGATGAGACAGGGACTCGCGGAAGATCAGGCGAAGGAGATCGCGAGAGCGGAGATCTACGACGAGATGATGTCGTAACCGAGGAATCCTCGGTAACTGATGAAAAGCTTCACGAAGAGGTAGTTGAGCAGATTGCGCAGCAGTCTACCGAACAGCCGAAGGGCAGAAACTTTGTTATTGGCGACTCTCTTGACCTCCCGAACGGAGAAAAGGCGAGATACAAGGCAAACGTTGAGGCTATACGCCTTGTAAAACAGCTTGAGGCTGAGGGCAGATATGCGACCGAGGCGGAGCAGGTCATTCTTTCCAAGTACGTTGGTTGGGGCGGTCTTGCAAACGCTTTCGATCAGAGAAAATCCGAGTGGGCGAAGGAATACACCGAGCTGAAAGAGCTTCTTTCTGACGAGGAATACGCTTCCGCGCGCGGATCTACTCTTAACGCGCACTTTACCGATATATCGGTTATCAAGGCTATGTATGACGGGCTGGCGGCTCTCGGCTTTGATGGCGGCAGACTTCTTGAACCTTCCTCGGGTGTTGGTAACTTTGTGGGCGCTATGCCTACGGAAATGAGCGCAAAGGTCAAGAGCTGGACCATGGTAGAGCTTGACGGCATTACCGGTCTTATTGCAAAGTACCTTTATCCTAACGCTGACGTTCGTATTCAGGGCTTTGAGAAGGCTAACATTCCCGATAACTATATGGACGTGGCGATCAGCAACGTTCCTTTCGGAAATTACGCTATTACCGACAAGGCATATCCGAAGAAGGTAACGAGCGCTATTCATAACTACTTCTTTGCGAAGTCGCTTGACAAGGTTCGTCCGGGCGGTATTGTGATGTTTATCACTTCCTCCTACACGATGAACAGCAAGGACGAAACTGTGCGCCGCTATATCATGCAGCGAGCTGACCTTCTCGGCGCTATCCGTTTGCCCGACAACGCTTTCAAGGGTAATGCGGGTACAGAGGTAGTAACCGACATTCTCGTTCTCAAAAAGAGGGCGGCGAACACCGCTTATGCGGGCGAGGACTTCCTTGAGGCACCGTGGACGAGACTCCAAAACGAGAGTTACAACGGCGCTTATATCAACAGCTATTTTGAGGCTCACCCCGAAATGGTGCTTGGTACTGCTACAATGGACGGCGGTATGTACCGTGGCGGCTCTCTTACCTATAAGGCGCTTGAGGGCAAGGGCAGCCTTGGCGATCAGATCAGAGAAGCATTTAAGTCTATCAAGGGCAAGATGGAATATCCCGCGACGATCAGCCGCGAGAAAACCAACTTTGCCGTTGAGAGGGCAAGCAAGAAAACCAAAGAGAACGGTCTTGTTGTCAAGGACGGAAAGGTTTATCAGAACAAGGGCGGCGAGCTTATTGAGCAGACGGTTGCCAAAGGCGCCGCAGAACGTATTTCGGGTATGCTTGAGATCCGCGACGCTGCAAAGGAGCTTATGACCTACCAGCAGCAGGGTCTTAATGACAGCGAGATCAAGAAGGCGAGAACAAAGCTTAATAAGGCTTACGACGCTTTCGTAAAGAAATACGGATATATCAATACTCAGTCGAACAAGAATGCTATCAAGGACGATCCCGACAAATTCTCTATCTTCGCTCTTGAAAACTACGACCCCGACACCAAAAAGGCGACAAAGGCGGATATCTTCTCGAAGAACACTATCGCGCCGAATCGCACCGTAACGAGTGCAAAGGACGTGGCGGAGGGCTTGATCGTTTCGGTAAATCAGACCGGCGGTGTAGACACGGCATTGATCGCTCGCTTGACCGGAAAGACAGAAGCGGACGTAACACGCGAGCTTATCGACGGTCGAAAGGCATTCAAGAACAGAAACGGCGCACTTGAAGCGGCAGAGGTTTACCTTTCGGGTAACGTTCGTGCGAAGCTCCGCGACGCGGAGGCGCTTGTTCCGCTTGACGCCGACTACAAAAACAACGTTGAGGCTCTTAAATCGGTTATTCCCGCAGACGTGGGATATCAGGATATCTTCGTAAACGCCGGTACGCCTTGGATTCCTAACAGCGTATATTCCGATTTTGCGGCTTATATGCTCGGAGGACGCAACACCGAGTGGCGACAGGACGTTGACGTAACGAGAAACGCCGAGACGGGCAACTTCACCGTGGAGCTGAAGAGCCGTTATCTCAAAACAAACGCGGCTAACACGCAGAAGTGGGGAACCGCGCGCCGTTCCTTCCTTGATCTCTTTGACGCTATGCTCAACTCAAAGAGCGTGGTTATCAAGGACAAGCTTGACGATGGCTCTTTCGTTATCAACAAGGACGCGACTGCGGCGGCTAATGAGAAGATCGAGAACATTCAGAAAGAATTTCAGGATTGGCTGTGGAAGGACGAAGCAAGGAGAACCGAGCTTGCTACCCTTTACAACGAGACCTTTAATTCGATTGTTACGCCTAAATATAACGGTGATAACCTTACCGTAAACGGCGCTAACGCTATGAAGCCTCTCCGTCCTCACCAGAGGGACGCGGTACAGCGCGTTATTTCCTCGGGCGGTAACACGCTTCTTGCGCACAAGGTTGGCGCAGGTAAGACCTACGAAATGGCGGCAGCAGCTATGAAGCTTAAGGAGCTGGGACTTGTTAAGAAGCCTCTGTTTGCGGTGCCGAAGTCGCTTGTAGCACAGTGGGGCAACGAGTTTAAGGACTTCTTCCCGACCTCAAAGCTGCTTGTGGCAGAAGCCTCCGACTTCACGGCGGCTAACCGAAAGGTATTTATGAACCGTATTGCAAACGGTGACTATGACGCTGTTATCGTTTCTTACGAGCAGTTTGAAAAGCTTCCTATGTCGGACGATTTCACACGCGAGCTTTATCAGGAGCAGATCGACAGCGTTGTGGCTGCTATTGAGGAAGCGAAAGCCGAAAAGGGCGACAAGGCGCTCTCTATCAAGGACCTTGAAAAGAAGCGCAAATCCTTGCAGGCGAAGATCGACAAGCTGACCGACAAGGCAAAGGACGAGGACAACATAGATTTTGAACAGCTGGGCGTTGACTCTCTCTTTGTAGACGAGGCGCACAACTTCAAAAATCTGTTCTACACCACGTCCATGACAAACGTATCGGGACTTGGCAACAAGGACGGCTCGAAACGTGCATTTGACCTTTATACGAAGGTTCGCTATCTCCAGCAGCTTAACGGCGGACGCGGTATCGTATTTGCCACCGCTACTCCCGTTATGAACTCTATGTCGGAAATGTACATAATGCAGAAGTACCTGCAGCCCGATCTTATCAATCAGCTTGGACTTTCCACCTTCGACGCTTGGGCGAAGCAGTTCGGAGAGGTTGTCAACGGTGTTGAGATCAAGCCGAGCGGACAGGGCTACCGTGTAAAACAGAGCTTCTCCCGCTTCAAGAATATGAGCGAGCTTCAGCTTCTGTTCCGTAACTTCGCAGACGTGCTGACCGATATTCCCGGTCTTAAGATACCGAAGATGAAGGGCGGCAAGGTAAACGTCGTTGTATGCGAGCCGGGACAGTTCCAGCAGGACTATATGAAGGAGCTTGAAAAGAGAGCCGACAATATCAAGAACGTTGATCCTTCCGAGGATAATATGCTCAAGATCACCTCTGACGGCAGAAAGATATCCTATACTCAGCGTATGATCGACCCGTCGCTTCCTTACGAGGAGGGCTGCAAGATCTACCGTTGTGCCGACAACGTTATCGCGGCATACAATGAGAGCAAGGATATCAAGGGAACACAGCTTATCTTCTGCGATATGGCAACGCCGAAGGGCAAGAGCAACAACGAGACCGCGACCGAGGACCTTGAGACCGACAACGACAGCGCACAGCTTTACGACGATCTTAAGGCACGCCTGCGCAGCCTCGGCATTCCCGCAAAGGAAATTGCTTTTATTCACGAAGCAGACACCGACGCAAAGAAAAAGAAGCTTTTTGCCGACGTAAACGAGGGTAAGGTAAGAGTGCTGATCGGCTCGACCGGTAAGATGGGCGTGGGTATGAACGCGCAGAAACGCGTTGTCGCTATACACCACCTTGACGCACCTTGGAGACCGGGCGACGTTGAACAGAGAAACGGACGTGCTTTCCGTCAGGGCAATATCAATGACGAAGTCGAGTGCTTCACCTACGTTACAGAGGGAAGCTTTGACGCGCGACTTTGGGATATTCTCGAGAGAAAGCAGAACTTTATCAATCAGATCATGAACGGCGAGAGCGTTGGACGCGAGGCAGAGGACACCGGAGAGGTAACACTTTCCGCAGCCGAGGTCAAGGCGCTGGCTTCAGGCAGCCCGCTCATTATGGAGCAGGTACAGCTTGATACCGATATCAAGAAGCTCGAGAGCCTTTACCGTGCGCACTTGTCTGCGGTTCGTTCCGCAAAGGAACGACTGCTGCGTGATGCGGGCGCGATCGCAAACTATGAGAAGTATATCGAGGCGGGCAAGGCGGACCTTTCCGCGAGAGTAGACACCTATTCCGAGGGTAATTTCTCGGTCAAGGTAGGCAAAACTACCTACACCGACAAGAAGGAAGCGGGCGTTGCGCTTATGGCGGCGGCGACTGCAAATGCCGTTGACACAGCATATACTACTATCGGTAGCTTTGCGGGCTTTGATGTTCGTGTGATCAAGACTCACGAGGGTATCAAGGGACTTCTTTCCGGCAAACAGGGATACAGCTTCAACACCTATCCCGAGAGAACCACCTATATGATCACTCACCTTTCTGCGGTTGCGGAGAGTATTGAGGAGAAGATCAAGCTTTGGGAGCATTCGCTTGCCGAAACGCAGGCAGATATGGCAGAGCAGGAAAAGCTTATTGCCGCGCCTTTCGCAAAACAGGCAGAGCTTGACACCAAACGCGCACGTTACAACGAGGTTATGGAGATCCTGAACCCGAAGGAGGAGCAGTCTCTTGACAGCGTGGCAGACGATACCGTACAGGAGCAGAGCAGAGCGTATCTCGGAGAGCAAAAGTACAGCTATGAATGGTTTACAAGAAAGCCTGATATGGCTGTTGCTGATGTAGATGATAGCGTGAAATACAACAGAGCTGACATTGTTTCTCTTGCACTTAAAAATGCCGCTTCGGTCGGATATACCAACCAAAACGGCAATGCTGTAGTTCCTGTAAGGGATATTGATACCGATGTAATTGTACCTAAACGTAGTTTGGTGCACGGTCTTGACCGAAGAATGGGAACACAGGCTCCTGTTCTTGTGAAAATCGGTGATGTTCTTAAAAATGCAATTCGTATAAACGAGCTGGTTCCGAGAGCCGATGAAATCAAAAGCACTTATGCGCTGATCGGTGCTGCGAGAAATCAAGACGGAAATCTGTATATAGCGAGCTTTGTAGTCAATAAGTATTCTAATGAAGTTTCGGAAATAGATGTACTCTATTCCGCAAACGCAAAAAAAGAATCGGCTGCATTGCTGCCGAAGATTACGGACAAGTCCGCTACTCCTACCGATTCCACTATTAGTATAGCACAATTGTTAGAATTTGTCAATAGGTTTTTCCCGGATATTCTTCCGGAAGATGTATTGCGACATTTCGGACACGAAGCGAGACCTGACGGTGTGATTGGCAAGGATACACTTTACCAGCAGCGCACCGACACGCTGACCGACCGCGAAGTGCTTCAAATGGCGGCTGAAAAGCTGGCAGGTGAGAAGAAGAAGGTGGGCGGCGAGATGGTTGACGCGCTTGACGAGGGAGAAAAGGCGGCACTTGAAATATTCAAAAAGCGCCTTAATACTCTTGAAGTTCTTCAGGAAGAACGCGCCGAGCAGGGCAGACTTTACAAGGAACAGCAGTTTGGCGCGAAGGTTGACCGCGCTGCGGCAGCCGAAACTCTGAACCGTATGCACGTTCTTGACGATAAGATCAAGGCGGCAAATGCTGACGTTCTTGCGGTTGAGAACAAGGAAGTTCTCGGACGAGTGCTTAAGAAGGCACGACGTGTCGTTGAGGCAGAGCAGAGGGCGCACGATGATGAGATATTCAAGCGTTACGTGGACCGCACGAAGAATGCTGCAGCGATCAAGAAGTACCGCGAGCGCATTAAGAAGGACGTGGACGAGCTTACAAGCTGGGTTATCAAGCCGAACAATAAGGATATTGTCAAGCATATTCCCGACGCGCTGAAAAATTCCGTGATCCCGTTCCTTACCTCCATTGACTTTACGAGCAAACAGCAGCTCCGAGGCGGTGAGGCTACCAAGGCGGACGCGGAGTTCGTGAAACGCCTGAACGCGCTGAATGCGGCACTCAAAAAGAATATCGACATAAACGGTCTGTATTCGGGATATAATGATCTGCCGCCTCACTTCATGGATAAGCTGCAGGACTTTATCAATGGCGTGCAGAAGCTTGTCGGTCAAAAGAGCGGCGAGTATGTCATTAACAAAATGACGAGCGAGGAGCTGAAGGAGCTTGCGTCTGTTGTAAAGGTGCTTAAAGCATACATTACGCAGATGAACAAATTCCATGCTAACGCGATGTATAGTCACGTTTACGAGGCGGGCGACAACACGATTGACTCGCTTGCGGCTATGCAGAGCGACGGAGGCAACGCGAACGGCGTTTCAAACTTCGTACTTTGGCAGCAGATGCGACCGGCGTATGCCTTTGAACGCTTCGGCGAGGGCGGCAAGGCGATCTATGACGGACTTCGCAGAGGTCAGGCACAGCTTGCATTCAACACAAAGAAGATCGTTGAGTTTACCGAGAAGGCATATTCCGATAAGGAAGTTACGGCTTGGGAGAAGGAGATCAAGACGATCAAGCTCGGCGGTCACACCGTCAAGATGCGCGTTTCGGATATAATGTCCTTCTATGAGCTTTCAAAGCAGCCCGACTCCCTGCGTCATATGCTTGGAGAGGGTATGCGCGTTGCAACCTACACGGTGAACGGAAAGAAGATCTCCGACAACGGTCACGCGCTGACCGAGCCGGATATTGCACAGATCGTGAACACTCTGACGGACAGACAAAGGCAGGTCGCAGACGCTTTGCAGAAATTTATGGCAGAGCAGGGCGGTGCGTGGGGTAACTACGTATCTGTCAAGCGCTTTGGCGAGGAACAGTTCACCAACGAGCAGTATTTCCCGATCAACTCGGACGGCAGACACTTGCAGGCGACCGCAGACGAGGCACCGAGCGCGACGAGTCTGTATGCGCTTCTCAATATGAGCTTTACAAAGTCGCGTAATGAGCTGGCGAATAACCGTATAATCGTTTACAGCATTTTCGATGTGTTTGCAAACCATATGGCGAGCATGGCACAGTACAATGCTATGGCGCTTCCCGTACTTGATGCTATTAAGTGGTTCAACTATCAGCAAAAGACAGAGGATTCCTTCGGCAGCAGATACGTTAAAGACGGTGTTCGTGAGCAGATGGACAGAGTTTACGGCGTATCCGAGGAAACGAGACCCGGCAGGGGTAACGGCGGATATGCGCAGAGCTTTGTGCTGGGTATCATCAAGGCGTTTAACGGCACCGAGGCGCAGGGTATTCCTACCGATACCTTCGGTATGAATGCGACACGCCGCTACAATATGGCGCAGGTAGCCTATAACTTCCGCGTTGTAGCACAGCAGCCTTTGGCAATAACGAGAGCGGCACTTATGATCGACTACGGATCTATCATAAAGGGTATGAAACTCAGCCCGGCAGCCATTAAGAACAATATTGCCGAAATGCAGAAATACAGCGGTATTGCAGCTTGGAAGTCGCTTGGCTTCTATGACACAAACATTTCCCGAGGACTGACCGACACGATCAAGCACAGTTCTACCGTAATTGATAAGATCGGTGACGTTGGTATGTGGGGCGCAGAAAAAGCTGACCTTCTCACTTGGGCAGGTATGTGGAGCGCTTGCAAGGAAGAAGTTATCAAAAAGCAGGGACTTCGCCCGAATGACGCAGGCTTCTATGAGGCTGTAACACAGCTTTTTGAGGACGTTATCTACAAGACGCAGGTCGTTGACAGCGTGCTGACCAAAAACGAGTTTATGCGAAGCAAGGGCTTCTTTGCAAGAGCAATCGGTTCGTTTATGTCAGAGCCTACTACAACGGCAAGCATGGTGGTAAATGCCTATGACAAATATCACATGGATATGCAGAGGGGTATGACGAAGCAGCAGGCTTGGCAGAACAACAGCAAGCTGATCGGACGCACGCTTTACGTTTACGGCATTACTCAGGCACTCCTCGCGGCAGTTACTGCGGTTATGGACGCTTGGCGTGATGATGACGAGTACGAAGAATTCGGCGAGAAGTGGCTTGAAGCGTTCGGCGGAAACCTTGTTGACGAGCTTCTGCCTTTCAATAAGCTTCCGATACTCTCCGACTTCTACGATCTTGCAAAGGAATTGCTCTCTATCTTGGGAGTGGACACCTACGGCAATCCTCCGCAGTCTGTGTTTATGCAGTGGTATGACAGCCTTGTGAAGGGTGTTGAGATCCTGTATGATAAAATCGCAGGTGAGGACACCAATTACACTTGGTACGCCGGTATTTACAAGATGTTGCAGGCGGCTGCCGGTATGACCGGACTTCCTATGGCGGCGGCAACACGTGAAATTATTGCAGCGTGGAACAATACCGTGGGAGCTATGGCACCGAGCCTTAAGGTCAAGACTTATGACGCGGGCGAAATGAACGAGATCAAATATGCTTACGCTGACGGTTATCTGACCGACGAGGAAGCGACCGAGTTGCTTCTCGAGCGTGGACTTGTTGACAACGAGGACGAGGCGTACTTCACCATTAAGGGCTGGGAAGCAGGCGAGGGTTATTCCCGCTACGATGCGATATATGACGCTGTTCTTAACGGCGGCGACTTCGACGCGGCTATGGCAGAGCTTACTTCCAGAGGCTACGACGAGGAGGACGTTATCGGTCGAGTTACAAGTCAGATCGGAAGCTGGTACTACGATGACGAGAGCAAGATCAGGATATCGAAGCAGCAGGCGATCTCAATGCTTGAAAAGTACACCGATATGACCGACGAGGAGATCACAAAGAAGATCAACCGTTGGAGCAGTAAGGTGGTTACGGGCATTGATTATGACGATATCGGCGGCGAGTTCCTTGAGGGCAATATCACAGCGTCCCGTGCTTCCGAAATGTTTATGCGCTACGGCAGCATGACGAAAGAGGAAGCTGGCAAAAAGGTTGCAGTTCTGCAATTTGTCAAGGATTATCCGCAGTTTGATACAAACGACGTTTCCTATTCCATGGTTGAAGGCTTTTCGACCTACGGAGTGAGCACGGGTATTGACGTGAACGTATTCTACGACGTGTGGAAGTACAATTCCGGTGCTAAAGCCGACGTAGACAAGAACGGCAAGGCGATCTCCGGCTCCAAAAAGGAAAAGGTGCTCGATTATATCGACTCGCTTCCTTTGTCAAAGAAGCAGAAGGACAGTCTCTATTACGCCCTCGGTTGGGCGGAGAGCACTATCCGCGAGGCTCCTTGGAGATAATAACAAAATAATCGGGGGGGAGGGGTTTAGCCTTCCCCCTTTGTTATGCTATAATTTATATAGGATATTCGGGAGGACGTACAGATGAATTCTTCTAAATACAGATTTACACTTGATATGCACATGGCGCAGTCGCAGGTGTCGCTGCCTATTGCGCTCAACGATACGGCGAGACAGTTTTATATAAGCCTTGCCGACGGCGGGAAGATCTATCATATCGCAGACGGCTATCTTGCGGTTGTCAGGATAGGCAGACCGACGGGCACCTATATAGAGCAGTTCTGCCCCATTGAGGACAACACGAACATCGTTTATGACTTCGCGCTGAATACTAACACAGCGATAATCGAGGGACTGCACAAATGCGAGGTCACGCTTTACGGACCTGACGGCGGCGTGGTCACTACGGCGAGGTTCACTATGGTGGTGGGCGCAAGAGTCGTAAACAGCGACAATATCATAGTTACGGACGCAAGCTGGACTATGATCGACAACATTGCCGTGGAAGAGGCAAAGCGTCAGGACGGCTTTAAGAAAGCGGTTGCCGACGTCGAAGCGGCAATAGAAGGTATTGACGATGCAATCGATGAGATCGTGCCTCCGCGTGTCGGAGAAAACGGAAACTGGTTCGTTCACGGAGAAGATACCGGAGTGCAGGCACAGGGAAATCCGGGCGTTTACGTAGGCTCGGGAGTAATGCCCGAGGGCTACAACGTGCAGGTTGACCCCGACGGAGATGATCTTAAGCCTATTTTAAGAGTGAAAGACGGCGACGGCAACGTCCGCGAGATCGCCGGCATCAGAGGCTCGGACGGCAGGTCAGCTTATGAAATAGCACTCGATCACGGCTTTAAAGGAACAGAGGCAGAGTGGCTCGCTTCTCTTGAGCCTGATCCTATGAGCGGAGAAGATAAAGAGGCGATCGTTGCGGCGGTCCTTGAGGCGCTGCCTACTTGGAACGGAGGAGATTATTAATGGCACACGATAAATTAATTGATTCCGCGAAGCTCGACGGAGCTATGACGGCAACGGCAGATGCGATCAGAGGGAAAACGGGAAAGACTGCGGATATTCCGTGGGACGAGTCTACCGGCTTTGCGAGTGAGATCGCAAGCATCACCACAGAGACCGAGCCTAATCTTCAGGAAAAGACAGCAACACCTTCGACATCGTCACAGACGATCAAGCCCGACAGCGGATACGACGGACTTTCTCAGGTAACAGTCAATGCTATGCCTACGGCAACGCAGGGAACACCGACTATTTCGGTATCCTCAGATGGACTTATCACCGCTTCTGCAACGCAGACTGCAGGATATGTTGCCGCAGGAACAAAGAGTGCGACAAAGCAGCTCACTACTCAGGCTGCAAAGACGATTACTCCGAGCACGGCTGATCAGAACGCCGTTGCGAGCGGAGTATATACCACCGGTGCGGTAACCGTTAAGGGTGATGCTAATCTTAAGGCGGAGAACATTGCCAAAGGTGCTTCTATCTTCGGCATAACCGGTACGCACGCGGGTGGCGGTAACGTTGCTACGGGATATGCATTGATCCAATACACCAGCCAAAAAAAGTTTACTGTATCCGGTCTCGGATTTACGCCTTCCAACTTAATCTTAATGCTCGATTTTTATAGTACATTAGCCGAGGGTCAGGGGGCTGCATTAAGTGACCATGCGGCGATGGTACTTGGGGTGATGGCGGGCGAATGGAACATGTGTCAGTTCGTAAACACCGCCGGAACTCTTATTCAAGGTGAAGATTGGACGACATCATCATACATAGACTTAAATGTGAGTTTTAAATATGGCTCTTTTACTGTTGAAACACCAAGTTCTGGAACGTTCAAATTCAGAATGGGCGGAGCATACCGATACGTCGCTTGGTAACGAGGTGAAATAAAAATGAAATACTATTACAAACAGTTAAACGAAAACGGCGAGATCGTTCTGCTTTTGGTGTATGACTTTATGCCGACTATTACTGATCCTCTTATCATAGAAATTACCGAGGAAGAGTATAACGCTATCATAGCAGAAATTCGTGCTAATGAGCCTGAGCCCGAGCCGAGCGAGATGGAACTCAAAGCCAAAGCCTACGATATCTTAACGGGTGCAGAATAACACTTGAGTCAATGGTCAGGAGGTGACCTATTATGGCAGACTACAAATTGGTAAATACCACAAAGCTTGACGCGGCGATGAAATCGACTGCGGACAAGATCAGAGCCGGAACCGGCAAAACCGACAAGATCACTTGGAAGGAATCGAACGGCTTTACCGACGATATTCCCGATGGCGTCGAACAGGCGACGCCGAGTATCGACGTTGACAGCGAAGGGAAGATCACGGCAAGCTCGACACAGGGCGCCGGCATAGTCAAGAGCGGCACACATGCATCAACAAAGCAGCTTGAGTCGCAGGCGGCAAAGACGGTCACGCCGGGCACCTCCGATCAGATGGCTGTTGATAAGGGCAAATACACCACCGGCGACGTAATGGTCAAGGGCGACCCCGATCTGATTCCCGGAAACATAAAGAAGGGTGTTGAGATCTTTGGCGTTGTGGGTACTGCCGAAGAGGGAATAAAGATGGAAAAGGGAAGTTTTATTCCCACGGAGAACTCGAGAGAGGTGACTATTCAGCATAGTTTAGGCGTTGAGCCTGCTGTTGCTATCGTTTATCCTGCCACCGGTTTTGATAATTTCACGATTCACTATACCGTGTTTGGTATTTATATAGCAGACAGTTACCTTATCAATGAGGTATGGCACAGCAACGGTGCTGCCGGATTGGGCGGCAATAACTGGCTGGTATATACCAAATCGGCTAATTCCATTGCGTTCACCGCCTCGAGTATCGAGTATAGTTTTCAGGCTAACGTTGAATACAAATATATTTTGTTGGGGGGACTCTAATGAACAATATTCTTGAAAATGCGAGAGCGCAGAGAGAGGCTATTCTTGCTGCTGTTCCGGCTCTTGACGATAAGGTTGCGAGTACGGCTGCGGATCTCTTTCCGAAGCTGAAGGAGGACGGGACGCTCGTAAAGGCGGGTACCCGTATAAATTGGAACGGTGTGCTCAAACGAGCTGCCGTTGATCTTTGGGATAGATCTGAAAACAATCCCGATAACGCGCCTGCACTTTGGGAGGATATCGAATACCGAAACGGAATTCGTATTATTCCCGCCGAGATTACTACGGGAACGGCATTCTCGCTCGGCGAGTACGGTTGGTGGGGCGATGCTCTGTATAAGTCGCTTCTTGACGCCAACGTTTGGACTCCCGAGGCTCTCGGTGCCGGGTGGGAGCTTGTAGAGGAAGGAGAGGCGATATGACTTGGGAAATTGTACTCGGGATAATCGCGCTTGTAGGCTTTATGATCTCCGTTGGTGCGATAATTGCTAAAGCGTCGCAGATGTTTGCTGCTCTGAACGCGGCGATAAATATGCTAACCGAAACGCTGAAAGAATTCAAAAAGGACAGCAAAGCAGACCGCAAGGAACTGCACGATGTGGTTGACGATCACGAAACACGTATTGTCATACTTGAAACCAAGGTCGATAACAGACCTAACAATTAAGGAGGACGAAACAATGTCTAACAAACTTTATGACGCACTTAAATGGATTGCTATGTACCTGCTTCCTGCACTCGGTACTCTTTACTTTGCCCTTTCGGGCATTTGGGGACTGCCTTACGGTGAGGAGATCGTCGGTACCTTTACCGCTATTGATACCTGCCTCGCTGTGCTTCTCGGTATCAGCTCCGCAAACTATAATAAGAAGCTCAAAGACGAAGCTGTAAAGGACGGCGAGAATGTTTAAGCTCGCCATCAGCGCGGGGCATTATCTCGGAACACCCGGCAAAAGGTGCGACAAGTCTCTTGATCCTAACGAAACGAGAGAATGGGTGCTTAATGACCGTGTGGCGGACAAGCTCGAAAAGATACTTGCCGATTATGACGGAATAGAGATACTTCGCGTTGATGATACCACGGGCAAAAAGAATGTTACCCTCAAAGAGAGAACCGACGCAGCTAATGAATGGGAAGGAGATTTTTATCTGTCCATCCACCATAATGGCGGTGTCAAGGGCGGCAAGGGCGGCGGCATTGTTGTATACGTCTATACAAATCCGCAGGCTGCTTCCGTCGAGTGGCAGAAAGCTCTCTATGACTCTATGCTCAAGCACGGCGGGCTCAAAGGCAACCGTGCGATGCCTCTTGCAAGAGCAGATCTTCACGAGGTACGCGAGACACGTATGGCAGCTTGTTTGTGTGAGCTGGGCTTCATGGACTCTTCAACAGACGTCCCCGTGATTCTGACCGAGGAATATGCGGACAATATGGCAAAGGCTTTCGCAGAGGTTATCGTCGAGCGCAGCGGTGCGACAAAGAAAAAGGAACCTATTTACAAGGTTCAGGTCGGGTCATTCAGCAAAGAGGCGTATGCCGAGGATATGCTGAAAAAGCTCGCGGCTGCGGGATTTGAAGGGTACATAACTACGCTGTAAAAGAAAAACAGAGCACTCTAATGGGGTGCTCTGTTTTATTATCATAAAAAGCAGTTAGGTGGACCCGATTGTTTTTTATGATAGTTATTAAGCGTGAAAATAAATAGCCAAGTTGTTTTTGGCTTTTTCGTATACTACTTTTTCTATGACGGTGCGGAGAAGCTCATTTTTGGCTTGTGGTGCGACGTCCTCTCGCTTGATAAATTCTACTACCTCTGCTACTTTCTTTGCGTAGGCGGCGGTGTCGATTGTCACGGTCGGTTCTGCGCCGTTCTTCTTTTCTTCCAGCTCGGCTATTCTCTTTGTGATCTCCTCTTTATTCTTTTTATACTGCTCTATGGTGTCGATCTCGGCGAGGTATGCGTCTTTGGCTCTTTCAAGCCTGCGCTGTTCGAGTGCTATGAGCTTGTCATAGTCGGGTGTTTCATCGTTCTTTTGGGTGTGCGGTTTGGGAGGACTGATCGCGAAAGTTTCCGTTTTGACAGCTTGTTCGAGTGCTTCCATGAAGCCTGCTTCAAGCTTTGTCATTGTTATTGAGTGCGAGGTACGGCAAGTGCCTCTTGCATAGTTACAGCATTGGAGGCTGCGAACTTTGCTTTTTCCGCTTGTTACACCGCTGGCGGCGAGGGTGCTTCCGCAGGAGCTGCATCTGACGAGACCCTTGAGCATATATTCGACCTGCTGGTCTTTCTTTGCATAAGGGGCGTATTTCTTTTTTTGTTCTGCAAGGCGTTTTTGTACCGCCTCCCACAGCTCTTGCGAAATAAGAGGCTCGTGGTGTCCCGGTACGGTCATTATATTCTCGTTGTGATAGTCACGCTTGGCACAAGCTCTTGCACCGTCAAGACTCCATCTGATCATACCGATGTAGGCGGGGTTGTTCAACATATAATCGATCCAGCGGTTCTCGGGCTTGCCGCCGAACTTGGTGCGGACGCCTTTTTCACCGATGCTGACTGCTATCTCGCGCTGTCCTTCGCCGTTTGCGTAGCGGGTGAATACCTCGCGGACTATGTTTGCGGCACCGGATTCCTCGTCGGGAAACCATTTCTTATCCTTCATATAATAACCGAAGGGAGGGGGACAGTTCGGCTCACCTCGGGAGGCTTTTTCGGTCATACCTCTTGTTACTTCGGTGGAGAGGTTGATTGAATAGAATTCGTCCATCCATTCTATTATACGCTCGATCAGCGCGCCGAAAGGTCCTTCCGGGATAGGCTCGGAGACCGACACGACGGAAATGCCCTTTTTGCGGAGGAGGTTTTTATATACGATAGACTGTTCCTGATTACGGGCGAAACGGGAGAACTTCCATACATAGATCACCTCGAAAGGGTGGTCTTTTTCTTTTGCCATAGCGACCATACGGTTAAAGTCGTTACGCTTCTTTGTGTTTCTTCCCGATATACCGTCATCGTAGAAGACGTATTCGTCGGGTATGTAATATCCATCTTTGGCGGCATACTCGCGGATCTTCTTTAGCTGTGAATCGGGCGAGTATTCGTCCTGTCGCTCGTCTGATACACGGATATATGCTGCGGCGATTTTTGTTAGTTTATGATATTCCATTGCGGTGCTCCTTTCTAAAGTAAAACTTCAGTTAATGCAAATATTCCAAACGCCGTTATAATAATGTAAGCATAAAACCATTTTCTGTTGAGTTTTTCTGATATTTTTTCAAGTGTTAGTATAAAGCCAACAACAATGTTAAGGAATGCGATGGTTGCGCCAAGAAGCAATATTATTCCCAAAAACCAAGAACCATAAAGTTCATCGAGGCGATTTAGTAGTTGAAGAATATCCTTCCAAGCAATAATAATGCAAAGTATGGTCGGCACGCCAATCAAAAGAATCCACGGCAATATACCGTACCATATTTCTTTTAAGCGTTCGAATAGTTTTTTCACAATAAATACCTCTCAGTTACCCGATTTAAGTTTATTGTAATAATTATGTAGCGCGATGATCTCCTCTTTATGTTCAAGGGTGAGGCGAAGGCGGTCGTTCTCGACTTCGAGGGCGACAAGTTTGTCCTTGAGGGTGACATTCTCGGCGCGGAGATCTGATGCTTCGGCTGCGAGCTTATCATATTCCGCTTGCAGGGCAATAAGGTCGGTATTTGCTACTCTTACCCTACTTTCTACGAATATATCGTCAAGGGAGCCGCCGAGGACGTCAACGATCCTACGAAGGGTGTCCATTAAGGGGTTTGCCGTGTCACCGGAAAAGATACGGCTGACGGTCCTTTCGGGCAAGTTTGTCTTTTCCGCGATCTGCTTTGCGGACATTCCCGCCTGCTTCTTGAGGTCTTTTAAGTTATCGAGCCACATATTTATGTCCTTCCGTGATGTAATTTTTGTCTTTGGTGGGTGATAAAGTTGAGCAAAGCTCCGACAAGGTTGGGTATTGAAATTCGGGTAACAATTGGTGTATAATTTGGGCAGTCAAGCGTGAATGCGGTAAAAAATTCCCATCTTATATTGACGGTGTATTTCGTGTGCCTTATAATGGAAATCAGAACGCGTGTTCAAGAATCGCGTGTGATGAAAGGAGATATTAGCTATGACAGATCACGAAAAAGAATTGATACATATTATACGTAACGCGAGCGACCCGGAGAGGGCGCTTGAGACCGCAATCTCAGTTATCCTTGAGTATTTACAGCAGCTCGAATCATCTCCAAAACCATCGCCCGATTCTCTTCAGGAATCAGCCTGAACAGTTCAAGTAATTTTTGCTCTCCCTCGGTTAGTTTATATTGATCGGGGGAGTTTGTTTCTTCGTTCTTTACTTCTATTAAATCGGACTTCAATATGCCGAAGTAATTAGCAAGCATTTCTACCTTATCCATTCGAGGATATTTCTTGCCGTTTACCCAATCCGATACGGTATAGTAACTTATATTCAGAGCTTGAGAAATATCGTTTCTGCTCTTTCCGTGTAAATCCATTTGCCTTTTTAAATTGTATGCGAATACGTTTTTATTATCCATTTCAATCCCTCCTGTCATTATTATAGCACTAAAAGCACAAAAAATCAATAGATTTGCACAACTTTTTTTGCTTTTGGTATTGACATTTGTCGAAAAATGTGGTATTATGTTACTGTGCTTAAAGCACAATACGACATAAAAAGGAGACAGAAAAAATGAAACTCACCTTGAAAGCCGCGAGAGTAAACGCAGGGCTTACTCAAGAAGACGTGGCAAAAAAACTCAAAAAAAGCAAGAATACCATCGTAAATTACGAAAATGGTAAAAGTGTTCCCGATATTGAAACGGGAAAAGCCCTTGCAGCCTTATATGGATTGTCTGTTGATGATCTTATTTTTTTACCCACTAATTGTGCTTTAAGCACAAAACGAAACTGTGACGAGGACGAGTAACCTCGCATAGTATGAAGTAAACCCCTGAAAGGAGGGTGAACAATGGCAAAGCAGCAGAAGCTTACATATTCATTTTACGTTGGCGGTGTGCAGGTCGAAAAGCTCACCCCCGAACAGACAAAGAAAATGGCACAGAAGATCGGGGAGGCGATGAGCCTTTATTATGCGCAACACCCCGACGAGTACAAGAAACTAAAGTTTTAAGGAGAAGCAAAATGTTCTATCTAATGGATTGTTCGGCAGAGGCTAAATTTTGGATATTATTCGGCATTTGCTGTGCGGTTGTGCTCGGTATAGTTTACATCACGGCTATTATCGAGGCTATCGCAGAAAGAAAGATGCGCGCCGAGGAACGCCGCAGAGCGTGCAAGCGTTACAATACCGCTATCAGACCGGCTCGCAGATATTAAGAAAACTTAATTCAAGGAGAAAAACTATGAACTACATTAAAATAAAGCGTTTGGCTTTGGAAAATTTCAAATGTCACAGAAATCTCGTTTTAGATTTCAACGGCGGGAATGCCAGCATTTACGGTGACAACGCTACCGGCAAGACGAGCATTTATGATGCGCTGACTTGGCTGCTTTTCGGCAAGGATAGCCACGGTAACGGCGAGAAGAACATTGAGATCAAGCCGCTCGGCGAGGACGGAGAGGTCCGCGACCATAACGCGATCACGGCGGTTGAAGCTGTTCTTCTTGTGAACGGCGAGGAAGTCACCCTCCGACGCACGTATCAGGAGGTATGGTCTACGAAGCGCGGACGCGGCGAGGCTACATATGACGGCAATACCTCGGAGTATTACGTTGACGGCGTGCCTTGTAAGAAATACGCCTTTGCCGAGAAGGTAGAGTCTCTTGTAAATGAAGATACCTTCCGTATGCTGACGAGCGTTTCACACTTCCCGGCGGGAATCTCTTGGCAGGAGAGGCGCGAGGTACTTTTCCGCGTGGCAAACGTTGCGGGCGACCGCGAGATCATGCTGAATGACGAGAAGTTCTTCCCTCTGATCGAGGGTATGGGCAAGCTCTCGCTCGAGGACTACAAGAAGAAGCTGCTTTCGGACAAGCGAGCTTACGTAGGCGCGAAAACCGATATTCCCGCGCGTATCAGCGAATGTCAGAAAACCATTGAGGACGTTGACGGTATGGATTTTGCCGCGGCTCGCGCAAAGATCGAGGCTTTGACTGTCGAGAAGGACGCCCTTGAGGCTGAACTTCTTTCCATTGAGCGCAACACGGCAGCAGAGGGTAAGCGAATGGAGATCCGCGAGGTGCAGCTTGAGCTGACCGCGCTTGATAACGAGAACAAGGCTTACCGTGCAAGTCAGATGGCGAGTGCGCCCGACACGGCAGCTATGAGAATGAACCTTTCGCGCTTGCAGGGACAGCACGCGGCGAAAATGAGAGCGGTTGCAAGCGAGAGAGCTTATATCGAATCGCTTGACCGAGATATAGCCTCTGCACGGTCGCGCTGGATAGCTGTAAACGGTGAAAGCTTTACGGGCGGTAATTGCCCTACTTGCGGACAGGGTCTCCCCACAGCACAGCTCAAGGCGGCTACCGACAGCTTTGAAGCGCAGAAGGCGAAACGCTTGCGCGAGATCGAGCAGACCGCGAACGCCAACAAAGAAGCAAGAGCGGCGGCTTTAGACCGCATCACTTCCGCACAGGCGGAGATTGCAGAGCTTGAGAATGCCGTCACCAAAGAGGCTGGAATGCTTACGGCAGCGGAGAGCAACGTCGTTCCCCTTGCCGATATCGAGGGATATGCCGAGACGCGCGAGGCTATTCAGAAGCGCATCAACGATCTTAACGGCGAGCTTATGGATATTATGTCGGGGACTTCCGCCGCACGTGCGAAGCTGACCCAGCAGATATCCGAGATCAAAAACGAGATTACAAGCTGGAACGTATATCTCGGCAAGGAGTCTTTGCTTGAATACTCCCGCAAGCGTGTTGAGGAGCTTCAGGAGGACGCGAGAAACGCTGCCGAGAAGCTTGACGCTATCGAGGAAGTATTGTTCCTCATTGACGAATACAGCCGCTACAAGACGCAGTTCGTTGAGGACAGCATAAACGGTATGTTCCGTATTGCACGTTTCCGCTTGTTCCGCGAGCAGGCGAACGGCGGCGTTGAGGACCGTTGCGACGTTGTTTACGACGGCGTTCCTTATATAAATATCAACAGCGGCGCAAAGATCAACGTCGGTATTGATATCATCAACACACTTTCCCGCGCTTACGGCGTTACGGTGCCTTTGTTTGTGGATAACGCGGAGAGTGTTACCAATCTTGAGAGATCTGACTGTCAGATCATTCGACTTGTAGTATCCGAAAACGATAAGAAATTGAGGTGTGATTATGAAAATTAAGGACAGAGCAAAACCGAAGGTGCCGCCCGTAGAGGCTGGCGTTTATATGGCTGTATGTATCGGCTTTGTAGATCTCGGAGAACAGTATTCCGAGAAATTCAAAAACTATTCCTATAAGGGTATGTATATTTGGGAGCTTCCCGGCGAGACCATCGAGATCGACGGCGAGCAGAAGCCCCGCCAGCTTTCCAAAGAGTTCACTATATCGGCGTCGAACAAGAGCAATCTGCGCAAATTTATTGAGACTTGGAACAGCAGGAGCTATTCCGACGAGGATTTTATGGAATTCGACGTCTTTGAGCAGGTCGGCAAGCCTTGTCAGCTCAACGTTGTGCTGAACGAAACGAAGGAATATGCCAACGTTGACAACCTTATGCCGATCCCGAAGGGATTCCCCGCGCCTACAACTACCACGGAGCATATCAAGTGGGATATGGACGCTTGGGACGATGCCCTATTTGATAAGCTCCCTGAATGGATTCAGGAGAAGATCAAGAAATCCACGCAGTATCAGAAAGATCACGCACCCGAAACTCCCGTTGAGGTTAAGGCACCGACGGCAGCAGGAGGGGAGTGTCCTATATGAAATTTGAGTCATTAGCTTCATCTTCGCACGGTAACGCCTACATAGTTTCCGATAGTGATACCCGCATTCTTCTTGAGTGCGGTGTATCACACAAGCAGTTACAGAAGCTGGCGGGGTTCTCGCTCTCGGATATAAAGGCTTGCCTTGTAAGCCACGAGCACAAAGACCACGCCAAGTGTGTGGACGAGCTTATAAAGCGCGGTATGGAGGTCTATATGAGCTACGGCACGGCTCGCGCCCTTGAGAACGAGTCGGCAACGCTTATTGAGAATATGGAGCAGTTCAACGTTGGCAGCTTTGACATTGTACCGTTTACGACATTCCACGACGCTGCTGAACCTCTCGGCTTCCTGATCAAGAGCCGCATTGACGGCGACGTGCTTGCCTTTGCGACGGATACCGTCAATCTGCGGTATAAGTTCCCCGGACTTAATATCCTTGCTATCGAGGCGAATTATGACCGCAAGATACTTGACCGTTGCGAGAAGCTACCCGAGAAGGTGCGGCACCGTATAACCAACTCGCACATGGAGATCGAAACGCTTTGCGATTATCTGCGATCTCTCGATCTATCCGAGTGCCGGGAGATACATTTGCTTCACTTATCCGATGCTATGAGTGACGAGGGCGGCTTTATGCGAAAGGTTTTATGGTCGATTCCGAAAGGAATTGAAGTGAAAGCGTGCGAAAAGTGAGTAAAAAGTTGAAAAATTTTCAGAAAAGTGAGGTGGTAAATAGTGAGTAAGCCAAGAAATCAATTTACGTTTTATAAATCTTACTATGATGCTATACAAGAGTTACCGAAGCGCGATCAGTCGGCTCTGATACTCGCTATATGTGCCTATGCGATCTACGAAACACAGCCTAAAGGCTTATCTATTGCGGCTTCCACGGCATTTAAGCTCATTAAACCTACTCTTGACTCGGGACGCAGAAAAGCGGAGAGCGGTGCTCTCGGCGGACAAGCAAACGGAAAGCAAAACGGAAGCAAACCCGAAGCAAACGGAAAGCAAAACGGAAGCAAGAAAGAGGGGGAGGACGAGAAAGAGTATGAGTATGAGTTAGAGGCAGAGGCAGAGAGTGAGGAGAGCGCTTACGCTCGCGACCACGGCAGCGACTACCACGAGATCAAGGTTATGGGCGGAAGGCTCGGGAAGGGTGTCATACGACTCTCACAGGCTCAATCGGACGCTTTACTCGATAAGATAGGCTTTGAAATGTATAACTATTACGTTGAGAGGCTTGCAGACTATATCATTAATAACGGTGCCGCGCCCGCGAACCACTACGAGACGATCTTGAAGTGGTGGGGAGAGGACAGGCAGGTATAGGAGGTATGAACTATGGCAAAAAAGACAACGCAAAGAGACATTATCCTATGGCATTTACAGAATGTCGGTACGCTTACCCGGGCGCAGGCTATGGGCGAATACGGAATTGTTGAGCTGCCTGCCCGAATAGTTGAGCTGAAGAGGCTCGGCTACAATATCACGAGCGAGAGGGGAACGTCTACCAATCGCTTCGGCAAGGTGCATTTCAATATTTACAAGCTGGAAGAGGCGCAGTAATGGACAGCCCCTGCCATCATTGCCCGAAATGTCCCTGCAAGGAACACGATACTTGCAGGGAATATCAAGAATATCGTGCAGAGATCAATAAAATCAATAAACGAAAAACCTCCGATAAGGTGACTAAAGATATGACCATCAGGGGGATTGAAAAATGCAAGAAATGGAGAAAAAACCAATGAGAGCAAAAACTGAATTTGAATGCGCACAGAACGATCTGATGAAGTTCTGCGAGGGTACGACCGACTACATATGCGAGGTCAACACAGACCTCTATCCCCTGACGGCGGTATTCGTTCCAAACCCGCAGAGATCTATTTTCGACGCTGCCGTTGACGAGAACGGCGAGGTCGGCGAGCTGGTAATATCGGTCGGTCTTGATACCAACGTCCGATCAACGCTGAAATTCGAAATGGACGCCGCCCTGCTGAAAAAGCTTATCAAGAGCGTGGAGAAAATCGCGTTTTTGTACTACCACTCATACAGAGAGGCAGACGGAGATCTTCGCACGCGTGCTTGCGACGATGACCGCACACTTGCGGACCGACTCAGAGAGGTGATCGGCGACGAGGAGGAAGTGGCAAATGAGTAATCTCAGTCTTAACAAGGTCGTTCTCTGCGGGCGACTCACGAGCGACCCGGAGCTTAAAACAACCGCTACAGGCATTCCGGTGCTTTCTTTCAATCTCGCAGTCAACCGTCCCCACCGTGCCGCGGACGCTAATTCCAATCAGCCTACTGCGGATTTTATCAGCGTTGTTGCTTGGAGGCAGAGAGCTGAATTCATTGCTCGCTACTTCAGGAAGGGCTCCTCGATATGCATTACCGGTTCCATTCAGACGAGAAAGTGGACCGATCAGAACAACGTGACGCGCTATGCGACCGAGGTCATTGTTGAGGACGCGCATTTCGTTGACAATAAAGGCGAGAACGGTGCGGCGCCGGTCCCGGCAGAAGAATACCCGCCTGCAGCGAGCGATTTTGTAACCGTTGATGATGAAGATTTACCGTTCTAAAGGAGAAAAGGAAATGAAAAGAATCTTAATCAAGTATCACGCAGACATTGAGCGTATCAAGAAAATTGAGATCGGCGACTGGATCGACCTCAGAGCCGCGGAAGATTACAAGCTTACGTGTGGAGAGTACAAGCTTATCTCGCTTGGAATTTCGATGAAGCTGCCCCGTGGCTACGAGGCGCACGTTCTCCCTCGCAGCAGCACGCCTTCGAAGTTTGGCATCACTCTTGCCAACTCGCAGGGCATTATCGACAACAGCTATTCGGGCGACAATGACGTTTGGCACTTTCCTGCCATTGCTGTCAAAGATACCGTTATTCTCAAGGGCGACAGGATCTGCCAGTTCAGAATCGTAAAGAAGATGCCGAAGGTAAAGCTCGTCGAGGTTGACCGTCTTGGCGGAAAAGACCGTGGCGGTATCGGTTCGACCGGCAAGAAGTAATTGACGGAGGCGAGTGATATGGAAAAGCAGCAGAAGATCTTGGAAATGGCAAAAGATATTTGCCGATATCAGCCGTGCTGTAACGATGTATGCAAGCCGATAAGTGCTTGCGATGCGCTCCGATACGCCGAGCGGGCGGTTGAAGCGGGGTATAGCAAGCAGAGTGAGGGGGAGTGGACGAGGATTGAGATTAAAGGCAAAAATTACGCTCAAGTTTATTATCAACACAAAGATTGTGAAGTAAACGAAACGCAGCTATTCCCAAGTCCGTATAACTTCTGCCCCAACTGCGGAGCGAAGATGAAAGGCGGTGAATAATATGACACTCAATGATTTACAGCGAGGCAACGAGTTAGCGGCAAAGATACAAGATATTTCTGACAATATCGCTTTATTAAATGATGCACTCTGGAGTAATGAAAAGAAAACAAAAAGATTTTTCTTCTCGTGCAGAGAGAAAAATAAAATCCATATTGATGGTGGATGCATTTCTTTTGGAGGACAGTTGAAAGTAGATAGAGAATGTATGGAACTCATTCGAAATTATTTTCAGAATAAATTGGCAGAAGCGAATGCAGAGTTTGAATGCATTGGAAAAGAGGAAGCCGAGAAAGCACTTGCGGAAAGGAGCGGGGAATGAAAATTGATGTCTCAAAAATGAAACACTTTTGGTGGGAAGATGCGCAAGGAAATATTCTTGAACTTGAAGAAGGCAGATTGCCTACGGAAGAAGAAAGAGAAAAATATCGGTATTATCATAGCGAGTTTCCTTGTCAATTACACCACAATATAAGCGTGTATGATTATCACCCTAAAGGAATCTATAAATTTCTAATCAAATTGCCGATTATCGGTAAGCGAGTAAAGAAAAAGATCGGAAAGACCTTTAGAGATATATGCACATTCAACACTACATACCGTAGCGGAAGTGATTGTATAGTCGCAATGGTAAATAGCGGTGACTATACTCTTGAACAAGCTATATGGGTGTATGCAAATTCTTGTGAAAGATGTATAAATGCTCTTTGCTTCAAATATCTCAACGGCAAAGACGGTTATGCAGAATATTCCGCCGAATGGCTTGAATGCAATACTGAATGTGACTTTTGTAAGGGAGAGCAGAGATGACCGACCACAATAACACACCGAAGTTAAAAATCCGAGTAAACCCCAACGAAGCAACGGTCAAAGCGGTGCGAGAAGCACTCGAAGAAACGGGCGGGTATTGCCCGTGTGCTTTGTTCAAGACCGATGACACCAAATGTATGTGCAAGGATTTCCGAGAGCAGATAGCAAATGGAATACCCGGAAAATGTCATTGCGAATTGTATGAGGGGGTGTTGGAAGAATGACCGACCAAAAATTCACGGATGATGAGCTTCAAAGATGCATCGAATGTTGCATAAAGGGCAAAGTGTGGGGCGATTGTAAAAAACTGAATTGCCCCGCCATAAGAAAACAAGGTTGCCACTTTTATTTAAGAACAGACGATGACTATGAAAATACTATTTATATCGAAATTCTAAAAGATGCCCTCGCCCTCATAAACCGCCAAAAGGCGGAGATTGAGAGGTTGAATGCCGTTCACGCTGATATGACCGAATCTCTGCGACTTGCGGCGGAAGCGAATAAGGATATGCAAGCGGAGATTGAAGCACAAGAGGAAGAGTACGCAGATTTGCTCGGACAAAGGAATGCGGTTGAAATGATGCTCGACATCAGCCGAGCCGAAGCAATCAAAGAGTTTGCGGATAAAGTCATTGACTTGATATATGGAGCAGATGATATTAATGCTGTTTCAGAGTGGCAAATTCGCAACCTTGTAAAGGAAATGACGGAGGAGGCTGAACTATGAGTACATACAAATCAAGTATGATCGTAGGCGGAGATCCTAACAAAAAGCGTCACGCTATGGATTTTTACCCGACGCCGAGAGAGGTGACGGTCGCGCTGCTTGATGAAATATCGCTTCCAAAAGCGACTAAAATATGGGAGCCTGCCTGCGGACAGAACCATATGGTAGACGTTATACGCGAACACGGTTACGACGTTATCGGAACGGATATTCAGGACGGAGTCGACTTTCTGACAGCAGATCTACCCGAGGGCGTAAGGTTTATTATGACAAATCCGCCGTTCAGACTCTCGGAAAAATTCATTGAGAGATGCCTCGAACTCAAGGTATCATTCGCGCTTCTTTTGAAGTCTCAATATTGGCACGCCAAAAAGCGTACAAAGCTGTTTCGGGATTATACGCCTGATATGATATTGCCGCTCACGTGGCGCCCTGATTTTACCGGGCAAGGATCTTCGCTGCTTGATATGATGTGGGTGGTGTGGTGGCGTCCGGGACCTCATAGATATGCGCTATATAAACCGCTTGAAAAGCCTACAAAGGAAAAGGAGAACAACGATGAAAGTCAGAATACCAAAAGCATATAAGCAGCTCCCTCATAAGGACCGAGAGAATCTGAAGAAATTCACGCAGGACGTGGCTCTTGAGGCGGCGGAGATGATGCTTGAGAAGGATTCAAGAGTTATGCTTGATATCTACATGAAGATGGCTTGCCTTGTGCTGCACGATGCTTTCGGCTTCGGTGAGCAGCGGCTTCGGGCATATATCGGAAACCACAAGAGGCTGTTTCACCGTCAGGCAAAGCTCGTTCAGAGAGGCGAGCAGCTTCAGTACCTTAACGAGCGTATGGCGCAGATATTCAGAAAAGACGGATTCCCGCAGAAGTTCATTGACGATCTGCTCGGAGAAGTGGACGTGGAGGTGAAATGATGGCAGACGGTGATGTTTACGGCTTAAGCGAGAAGAAATGCCCGATCTGCGGCAAGAAGTTCATTCCCGCGCCGATGCACGTTTACAAGAGAATTTTCACAGGGAAAACAAAGTGGTTCTGCTCTTATCATTGTCTCCTTGCGTGGGACAAGAGACACCCGCGTAATTATAATACCATGAAGTGAGGAGGTGATCGAGAATGAAAGTCGGCTTGATAGATGTAGACGGGCATAATTTTCCGAACCTTGCTTTGATGAAGATCTCCGCGTGGCACAAAGCGCAGGGCGATGATGTAGAGTGGTGCTTTCCGCTACTTCACTACGATATCGTATATCAGAGCAAGGTATTCGACGATACATATTCTCCGGATATTGATTGGTATCCTCAAGCGGACAAGATCATCAAGGGCGGCACCGGCTACGGGCTCGACAACAAGCTTCCCGATGAGATTGAGCATATATATCCCGATTACAGCATTTATCCCGAACTCACAAAGGACACGGCTTACGGATTCCTTACAAGAGGCTGCCCGAGAGGGTGTGCGTTCTGCATCGTAGCGGGCAAGGAAGGCAGACGCTCTATAAAGGTTGCCGATCTTTCGGAGTTTTGGAGAGGGCAGAAGAAAATAGTGCTCCTTGATCCTAACATTCTCGCTTGCAAAGAGCATCCCGATCTGCTTCAGCAATTGATTGACAGCAAGGCTTGGGTAGATATCAATCAAGGACTCGATATCCGTATGACCAACGAGCGCAATATTGACCTCATAAACCGAATAAAGGTCAAGGAGATACACTTCGCTTGGGATAACGCCGAGGACGATCTGAAGCCATATTTTGAGCATTACAAGAGTCTTGCGAAGCATAAGCCTCACGGTCGTTGGGGAACGGTTTACTGCCTGACCAACTTCGGGAGCACTATGGAGCAGAATCTGTATCGGATATATACTCTGCGAGATATGGGCTTTGATCCTTACGTGATGGTGTACGATAAGACAAACGCGCCAAAAGAAATAAAGGATTTGCAACGATGGTGTAATAACCGAAAGATATTCAGGTCTTGCGAAAGATTTGAGGACTACAAAAAATAAAGGAGTGATACGGTTGTCAAGACATATTCTTTCAAAATACGCTGTTTGTCCCTATTATCAATGGCACGAGAACAACCGTATATGCTGTGAGGGGACGGACGAAAAAAACGTACTCCACCTTGTTTTTGGTGACGAGAAAGATAGAAATGCATACGGCAAGCTCTATTGCGACGATCTCGAGAGCTGCCAGCGCTGTATGATCTATCAGGCGCTCGATCGCAAATATGAGGGTAAAGAGGGGGGCTGAAAAAGCCTCCTTCTTTTTTTGCATTTTTGCAGGGGGGGAGGGGTTTAGATTTCGATAGTACG